>Ga0172373_10012096_pt1 | contig 10176 bp, 6 predicted proteins | sample Lak10m_2_FD_114546 | JGI IMG/M metagenome (GOLD analysis project Ga0172373, IMG submission 114546) | Freshwater microbial communities from Kabuno Bay, South-Kivu, Congo - kab_092012_10m | ecosystem: Environmental > Aquatic > Freshwater > Lake | place: Democratic Republic of the Congo: South-Kivu...
AGAGCCACGGGAATGGGAGAGAGTGTGGTATCTGTGATCAATGATGCCAATGCGATGTATTGGAATCCTGCGGGAATGACGCAATCTATCGGAAATCAAGTAGCATTCACGCAGACGCAATGGTTTGCCGGACTGCAACATCGTTTTGCTTCCGGATTATATAAAGTGGATGAGGAATCTGCGATTGGATTTTCCATTGCCAATCTGAATGCGGGATCGATCAAAGTGACAACGGAATTTCGACCATTTGGAACAGGCGAAACCATCAATTTTGGGACTTCGGCTTTTTCACTTGGCTATGCAAGACAATTCACCGAGCAATTTTCAGCAGGTTTGACGATTCGCTATCTGCATGAGCAAGTGGGTACGCTTCGCATGAATGGGGTTTTATTCGATGCCGGCACATTCTATAGAACAGGTCTTGGAACATCACGATTTGCAGTAGCCATCAGCAATTTCGGCGGTAAGTTGTCTCCGACTGGAACAATATCAAATCAAGGTTCAGGACCAAATTTCAATAGTGCTGAAATAAGCGCATTTCAATCATTTGATCCACCCATAAATTTTCGGATTGGTTTTGCGATGGAACCGATTCTCGATAGTATGCAATCATGGACCGTATCCTTGCAACTCAATCATCCGAATGATAATGCAGAGAATTATTCATTGGGGACCGAATATGCAGTCACATTCTCTGAAGCATTTCCCGCAAAGGCAATCATAAGAGGCGGATATATCATTGGGCCCGGTCAGATATCAGGTGGAGCCGGAATTCATGTTCCCATCAGCGGAATGGAATATATATTACAAGCGGATTATTCATTCACAAATATTTCTGATCTCGGGGGGATACACAGGTTCACTCTTGGAATGCAGTTTTAAGTGTTCTCCCATTCTGAAAAGTGTTGAAGAAAAGTGTCAATCTTGATTGACACATTGACATCACATCACACCTTTTGAACATACTCTCAAAGTTCGAAATCAAACGTATACACTCCATACAAACGGCTTCCATGCTTGTTTCCAGGTGAGCTCAAAGTACTAAGTAATAGTTTGGCACGAGTTTTATATGATATATCAGTAGAGTACATTGACATGATTCAAACAACAATAGAAACAATCATCGATCAGGGACATGTAGAAATTGATACAAGGGAAATAAGTATCCGGGGAAATGTAAAAGGATGTTAGAACACTTCATCGATTTGGGGATGAAAACAATAATATAGATCAGGGAAAAAAATTTCATTATCAGGGGATTATGAAATTGGAACAATCATAAATGAATCAGCATGGGAAAAATTTGAAATGTTGTTTGAACATGAAGCATTGATATCTAAAGAAGTAAATCTTTATTAACTATGTTTTGAAAAAGGATTTGTTTATTACATAAAGTTTTCGTATGTTTGTACTGACTTTGATTTGACTATCATAGTCAACTTTGAAAAAATATTCATCTAGAGACACTGAGTGAAACAGCACTTTGAAGTGTCACCAACCGGATTTATATCACGGTGGTAATGCTGTAATCGATGAAGATACCTTTCTCTCTACCTCTCATCAATTCCGCATTATCCGCAAAACACTCATACTGGTTGAATAACTCTAGGTGACGGATGTTCTCATCTGTAAGAACCGAAAAGAGTCAGGAAGAGGTGTATGCCATGGAATCATCATCTTCTCAATACTCTCAAAGTTCTTCGTAACCGAAGGGAGTGAACCATGAAACGGTCACCAATCAAAGACTATGTGCTGGAAACAATGAAAGCACAATCAATTCAAAGGGGGAATATCCCCGGTATACTCGGCTATAACAATACGGCAAAAGCATTACGCAGACTGGACAAACTTCTTGCTGGTGAACTGACGGACAAAGAATTCATCAACAAAATGCGAGCATCTACTCAATTCTCGGGTGCGAAACTGGAAGAAGCAATTCGAAAGACGGAGCGTCAAAGTGAGATAAACAGACATGAGCAAGAAATGACAAGAGAATTGCAGTTCAGAAGAGCATTTGTTCCCCATGGTTGGATTGAAACCGAATTGAATGGGAGACGCGAACCAAGGGGGATGATCTTGATGGCAATACGAAGAGAAAAGATGATTCACTTACCAAGTGAATTGCTAAGAGATACCGGAAAACAACATGTAGGAAGAGTAGGAAAATATTTTGAGCAATTGTGTACTGACCCAAAAAGTAAGATAAACAATTCCGAAATCTTTGGAGATCCGGTACGAATACTATACAGAAATGAATTTGACTCAAGTTATGTCTATGACATAAAGCAATGCAGATTCATGGGAACAAAGAGAATTGACTGGAAAACAGATGAAATCAAATATTTGTATTACTAAAGGAAGAGATAATGGAATATTTATGGACAAGTGAATATGTGTCGCCGGGTCATCCGGACAAAGTGGCCGATCAAATTTCCGACACAATAGTGGATGCATATTTGTCGGTTGATCCACATGCAAAAGTAGCTGCGGAAACAATGGTGAAAGGCAATACAATATATATATGCGGAGAAATCACATCAGCGATTGGAATTTCTCAGTCTGAACTTGAAAAGCACATTCGAAAAACAGTGAAAGATATCGGTTATCATAGAGAACAATATGGATTTCATCATGAATCATGCAATATCATATTCAATATCAGCGAACAATCACCTGAAATTAATAAGAGTGTTGTGAAAGATGATGAAAGAATAGGTAGCGGTGATCAAGGTCTTATGAACGGTTATGCTACTTCACTAACACCGACATTTATGCCACCAGCGATTTATCTTTCTAAACAAATCATCAATCTGGCATATAATGGTATATGGGATGTGTTCAATGGTGAAGACATGATTCGACCGGACATGAAGAGCCAGGTGACACTTCGCTATTCAGACAAAGGAGTACAATGCATCGACACGATAGTATTATCATGCTGTCACAGTGAAGCAATGAACCTGGCAGATGTGAAGGAATACTTTACTTCACATGTATTGGCTAAGATGAAGGAACAGAATCCGGAACATATTCAGAGTTGGTTTACCAATGAAACAAAGTTCTTGATAAATCCGGCGGGCGAATGGACCATAGGTGGCCCAATTGCGGACTGCGGTCTCACAGGTCGCAAAATTGTAGTGGACCAATATGGAGGAGACTCACCTATTGGGGGTGGGGCTTTTTCGGGTAAAGATCCAACCAAGGTTGACAGAAGTGCGGCATATATGTGCAGACATTTGGCATTGGAGACATTGCGGTCTCATGAAGAAAACGAAAAGATTATCGTACAGCTAGCGTATGCAATCGGCGTGGAGCATCCGGTATCATATAGAATCATGAATCCGGATACGAAACAAGAATTTGATTTGGGTGCATATACTCCGGATGATCTAACTCCAAAAGCAATCAGAGACAAATTCGGTCTTCATAATCCGATATATCTCGAAACAGCAAGGAAAGGTCACTTTGGAAATACACAGTATGAGGCCGATGGTCTCACGTATTTTGGTTGGGACATCAATTCACAATTTTTTTAAATCGAATGGAGTAAACACATGAAGAAAAACATGTTTGAAACTATTGCTGCAATCATCATGGAAGACATGCAAGATCGCAGTAATACACCAATTACCACAATGAAAGATGTACCAAGAACCGTACGTCTTCAGGCTTGCCGTCACATAGCCGGAATCACTGCAACAGTCCATGCATACAATGAGTCATATGGATTGTATTCAGACGAGGACTTTCATCCAATCATTGCTAACGAATTTCTCCAAAACAGAGAAAGCTTCGAAACACTCATGGATTCCCTTATCCGGGATGAGGAAATCAATGGAGAGTTTGCTCATATTATCGGCACATTTGTATTGGAAATATTCATCCCCATCATGTGTGAGTTTGAGGCTCTCACAGCAGAAGAAGAAATAGAAATCATTTCTCAAGTCTTTTTGCTCATACATATGTTATGCGAGGAAGACATCCTGCACCCTGTATTGGATGCTTGCTTCTCAATGTTCGAGGAGGAAGATATACATGCATGCGACGTCATGAGCGCACGTTTACTAGAACTCAGGGAACAACAACAAGAACATAAACCAATACAAGGAACCCAAGAACAAATCATGAAGCACTATTATGAAGACCACAAAGAGTTCATCGTGGATGCAATTGTGCAATATGGCAGGGATGCAATAGGAATGAGCGAAGCAACAACAGTGCAAAAATTTGCTCTGTATATTGTCTCTTATGCCGAAGAAGTTGAGCTTATCAAGGATCGTAATCTATCCGAGTTCAACATAAGTCACCCTTTGGGCATGTATTTCACGGATAATCATGAAGAAATTCATGCATTGTGTGAGGATATACTGGAGTTTCCCAATGAAAATGGGCAAGCTGCAAGAACAATCATTCACCATGTGAATAATTACCTGAAGGAACAAGGTACGTTACCCACAATGGAGTCAAAAAAGGACTATGTGAAGCATATCTATGAGATGTTTCACATGCTCCGTATAACTTGTATCATTCGTGAAAGAGAAGATATTCTCATTGGTCTGAAAGGACTATTCACACAAGAAGAAAAAGAGCAGTTTTCATCATACATATCATTTCTCAATATCATTACACTCATAGACATTAAAGTTGAATAACATGTTTCACAAAGCTCTATCATTATGTACAATTCACTCATCCATTCATGCTATCATGAATCGGAACAAACAAAAACGACTCCTCTAAGTTATCAAGCAGATAACAATACATAGACCGCCCTGTGATATATAACACTTGGCGGTTTTGTGTATCCCACAACATTACTTCCTGAATAATTCCCATCGACGAAACAATAACCCAACAATCAAGTTATGATACGGATACTATGGTAGACTATGTATTCTTTATGTAGCATGTATCAAGTATATTTTTTCAGCTCGCTTAGAATCAAAGGTGTGGAACATGTGTGAAATTAGCATCACACATTGACAGATATTGCCACACTATTTACACTAATCTTACATTGCTCTTTTTCGGTGAAATCTTTTGTATGATCCTCTACTAACCGCATGAATATTGGCTTGTAGGGTAGGTGATGATTGATGTGAAAAGTTTGGCACGAGATTTATATCATGTATATGTAGAGTACATTGACATGATCAATCAAAGAAATGAACATATATCTTAGGGAAGCATAGAGTGATGTAGGGGTGAAACAACATCCGGGGGCTATGCGCTTACACTTGGTATCGTCAAGCAGGATGAGGGGACATCCAAGGGGGTCTTGAACAATACCATCACAATTGTGTCGGCGAAGAGAAAGGGGTACGGTAGGGGCATGTATCGGGGGTGTATGTGATGATGACAGGGTGTTGGAATCATTGCATGCATGATACGGTTTCGCCGTATCCTGTGCCGAAAATATTGTAGATTTACAATCAGGGTTTTGTTGTGAATCAATTCATACAAAGGATAGAACGATGAAAGCGCATGTAAACACCATCTTGATTGCAATTGCAATCATTGTATCGACATCAACATTGGCTGATGCAGTCATTAAACGTTATAGCATCGACAATGGAATTTTGGTTACGGGATTGGGAAGTAGGGACTTCACTTCAGATTTGATCATATGGCAATCTTCAGTGTCTGCACGAGCAGCTAATTTGAAGGAAGCATATACATTGATTGAAGGAAGAAGGCAAAAAGTAAAGGAATATCTTGTTAAAAAAGGCATCAAGAATGAAGAGTTGAACATATCATCGATTGATATTGAGAAAGAATTTCAGACCATGTCTGAACCAAACGGTACTTCATATTCTTTATTTGTTGGATATAAACTGACTCAAAGAATCACGGTGGAGTCACAAAAAGTGGATCTTGTTGAGAAAGTTTCCAGAGAGGTGAGCGAACTGATTGATCAAGGCATAGAAATCATCACCGAAAATCCGATGTATTATTATACCAAATTATCGGAATTGAAATTGGAGATGATTGCTCAGGCAACCGAAGATGCAAAGAATCGGGCCGAGAACATTGCAGACAAATCAGATGCTTCATTGGGTAAACTTAAAAGAGCATCGATGGGGGTATTTCAAATTGTTGGTCAAAACACCGATGAAGATTTCGAATCAGGCGGATCATTCAATACATCATCAAAGAACAAAACAGCGACCATCACGGTTCGATTGGAATATGAAGCAGAATAATGCTGCATGAAGAAGAAGTGTAGGGGCATTTTTACATTATTAATAGGGGTAAGCAATGAAACAGTTGTTTCTGATTACTATGTTATTGGCAATGGGATTGAACAATCTTTATGCTGATGAATATCGATGGACAAAAATTAAGGACAAAGGGGAATTCAACCATGAGAAGCTTGGATTTAGCTCTACAGGGTATGACAGAGTGCATAATCTCATTTACAGCATGAAATATGTTGATGACACACTTATTGTGATGGCTTATGACATACGTCAACATGTATTTATTGAGATTCCAAATCAGGGTGCGCCGAATGAATTACGAACATTCACATATGATTACACGAATGATCGACTGATTGCAGTACGCAGTGGAAGGGAAAATCTTTATGCATTACCTTCATCTGGTGGTGAATGGACACAGATTGCGACAGGCTCATTTGATAATGAAAGTTATAATGCCGGATATTTCTGGAATGACAAAACACAATCTATGGGATTTGTTGGTGGATATGGCTTGTATAATCTCAATAATTGGGTTTGGGAATATAAAGATCAATGGGTTAACACCATTGCGAATAATGCCTTTGTAGATAGCAATACTGTTCCCATGAAGCGATGTCCTTCTTTGATCCTTGGAAAACCTGGTGAGAACAAAGTGTATTTCGCATCAGGATATGGCAATGCATCCGGAAGTCAGTTTGAACAAGAATGCACTGTAGGTGAACCATGGGCAAATGATATTGGAAAATATTGTTGGTTAAAAGATGTGTGGGAATTAGATCTCAACACGAACAAATTCTACAATATTCTTCCGGTCAATCATGAAAGTTATAAAACTGAAGGTGCAGTGTCATATAATCATGATGATAATAGTTTTGTCAAAATAGGTGGATTCATACCACCAAATGACTTTATACCAGGTTATGACTGGGCTAGAAATCAGTTCTATACCATGGAAGTCACGGTGTTCAAGCCGGGTACGACAAATGGGTTTGAAGAGGTAACAACGGTTGGCGATATTCCACCAGTGATTCGAGTGTCAGAATTGGGACAGAATGCAGTTTTCTATGATGGGAGTGAACAACGCATATTATATTTCCGTGCTGATGGAATTTGGGCTTTATCAAAAACTAAACAAATGACCGAAAAGAATTGTCAGTATACAATACTAGAAGTAGATACCACGATTTGCAAAGGAGAAACAGTTCAACTATCAATTGTCAAACCAATTGATACAACTTGCTTTTCATGGGACAACAATGTTATTCAGTATTATCTTGAAAATGGTGCATCACCAAATCCTGCAGGATTTCCTGACTCTAAAAAAGGAGGATATATTGAATTGGGTACATTTGGTCAACAAGACCTCTTTTCAATTTCTATGTGGGTGAAGGTTCCGGATGTACAACCAAATATTTATGGTGTTTTGCTTGATTGCAGTCATGTTGGTTCTAGAAATTGGGTTGTACAAACATTGGATGGCGGAAAAAAATGGTCTTGGAATGATTTGGATTTTACATTGAAGCCAAATGAATGGCAACATGTTCAATTCGTCTATAATAAAGGTACAAAGAAGATCTATGTCAATGGAGGGCTTGTAGCAGAAAATTCTACGCCAATTAGATATTCAGGCATTCCATCATTAACACTTGGTAATTGGAGAGAGGGCGGAAGAAGATTCAAAGGCTGTATCGATGAGGTGTATATAACATTGGATGAATATGTATTTACAGCTAATAATCTTCCGAGAAGAATTGAAAAACCATCACATACTGCTTTCGGATTGTGGCATTTTGATGAAGGGTCCGGTGACGCAGCAATGAATGCATTGAATAATAATGTAACCTTGATCAATAATTGGGTATGGAACAAATACCCTGATCAGCCAATGAAAAGCAATCCGGTATATGAATGGTCTACTGGTCAAAAAGAACCGTTCATCACTGTAACACCGGTAAAAACCTCTACTTATTATTTGACTACCACCTATGGTGCAACAATATTTGTTGATTCCATCACAGTATATGTTTCAGAATCGAATGTTGATATCTTTGGATACACCAAGGTTCATGAAAAACAAGTTAATCACTCATATTATACTGCCTATCACGAGGGTAGTAGTTATACTTGGGAAATCAGTGGGAATGCAGTTATAGCAAGCAATAATGGTGGTTCTTCAATTCTCGTTTCTTTTACTAAGCCCGGATTAGCATATCTTAAAGTGACTGAGACCAATAAAGAAGGCTGTATTGCAGATACAATGTTGACAATTACAGTATATAGTTTAACAAGTGTTGAAGAAGGAACAATGGGAGCACATGTCAACATTTTTCCAAATCCTGTTAATCAAGAAGATGCAATCACTGTAAGAACAATGCTATCTCCTAATGGACAAGGATTCGTTGAATTATTGGATATGATGGGTAAACAGTTATTCCAAACGAGCACACATGCGGGAGATTCATATGAACAATTCACAACCAATATCCCCGTTGCATCTTTGGCAAATGGCATGTATCTTATCAGAATACATGATGGAAGTCGGAGTTATGTAGAAAAACTTCTGATCAATCGCTGACATGAATAAAAAAGGCATGATTTCCATAAATCATGCCTTTTATGTTACATTTTCAATCCTATTTCACGAAGTCTTTCATCGAGATATTCACCTGCAGTCATGTCTGCATATTGCTTGGGATTATCTTCTTTGATGCACGAATCCAAGCATGTCAAATCCATATTAGATTTTGGGTGAAGGAAAAATGGTACAGAGAATCTTGAGGTACCCAATAATTCTCTTGGTGGATTTACCACACGATGAGTTGTTGATTTCAATACATTATTGGTTAAACGTTGGAGCATATCGCCAACATTCACAACGATGTCTTCCCCTTGTGCTTTAACCGGAAACCATGTACCATCGCGAGTCAGCACTTCCAATCCATCGGCACTAGCTCCAATGAGCAATGTAATGAGATTTATGTCTTCATGTTCAGCTGAGCGAACGGCATCAGGCGCTATAGAATCAGGATCTGTTATCGGAAAATAATGAAGGGCTCTTAGGATAGAATTGCCATTATGAACATGCTTGTCGAAATATGAATCCGATAAATCAAGATATCGAGCAATTGCTCTTAACAACTGCTTCCCTGTTTCTTCAAGCTGTGCATATACTTCTCTTAGTATATCATTGAATTCTTGAAGTTCCGAAACCATGATGTTTTCAGGATATTCAAGTTTAATAGGATCATCGTCGAGTACAGTTTGCCCACATTGCCAGAATTCTTTCAAATCCGGAGTACGTGCATCTTTTGCCTTTTCTCTTCCTTTGCCGGTATAGCCACGTTGACCAAAGAGTCCGGGAATTTCATAATTGCGCTTGGATTCTTCCGTAAGTGAGAAAAAAGCTTGAATCTGCTTATAAAGTTCATCAATTCTGGAGGCATCCAAACCATGATTTGCAATCATCACAAAACCGGTGTCATTGAATGCTTTACCAAGTTCTTGAGAAAATGCATGTTGCTTTACATGATCATCACCAATGAAGTCAAGTAAATTCAAGCGGGGTATATTGATTGCGGGCATAAGAACTCCAAAAATTGCCATGCGAAAATACACATAAGAATTCTAACTTCATCAAAGCATGAAAAGCAGTGTCCCATATGGTTGTTGTGCGTATTTTTGGATAATTAAGACTGAATCAAACGTTGAAACATGAGATATGTATGAATACCAATGAGAATTCTCGCATTGAGGCAGGTAATATCCTTTTGCGCGAAAGAAAATTTGAAGAAGCCAATCAGCATGCCCAACTCTATGTGGATGAATTGAAATCCGGTACATATGAAACGCAGGAATTGTATGAAGCTTTGAATATTCTTGCATTTTCATATATCAGAAGAACATTGTCAAAAGACGCAATTCCCATTGTGCAGGAAATGCTGTCGATGTGTAAGGATTTACCGGATGACATACG
>Ga0172373_10012099_pt1 | contig 10175 bp, 8 predicted proteins | sample Lak10m_2_FD_114546 | JGI IMG/M metagenome (GOLD analysis project Ga0172373, IMG submission 114546) | Freshwater microbial communities from Kabuno Bay, South-Kivu, Congo - kab_092012_10m | ecosystem: Environmental > Aquatic > Freshwater > Lake | place: Democratic Republic of the Congo: South-Kivu...
ACCTTCATTCAGAGACACCGCCTCGGAGGCATCTGCCGGCAAAAATTCGCTCCAGCGCCACATGGACGCGGGCATCGCCGGTACCTTGGCGCGAGCTAGCGCCTGCGCTGAGCGCGGCAGGTAGGTCACCGTGAGGTTTGAGGAAACCCCTGAGGACAGGCACTCGCTGCACCCCTTTCGGAAACGATCGAGGGCAAAAAGCTTGCCGCAGCGTATGCACTGCAAACCGCTTGGCGTTCCCATCGTAGGCGATCTCTGTAGGCCCCGAAAACAGGGCAAAACCAGAATGGAAGTGGACTGATTGTGCCCGGGATTTCGGCAAAGCGGAAAGAGTGCGCCCTATCAATCGAAACGACGAAAGAGCTTGGAATGGACTTCCGGACTCGCAAGCGAATTGACCGCCGACCGCACATCAGTATAGTGAAACCGCTCGCATTGACGGTTATGGATACGGAGTCTTCATGCTCAGAATCGGTTACAAGGCCTCGGCCGAACAGTTCACGCCCACGCAGCTGCTGGAGTTCACCTGTCTCGCCGAAGATCTGGGCTTCGATTCGGTCTTCATCAGCGATCACTTCCAGCCCTGGCGCCATACGGGGGGCCATGCGCCCTACTCGTTTGCGTGGATGGGGGCCGCAGGCGCGCGCACCCAGCGAATCGTGATTGGCACGAGCGTGGTAACCCCCACGTTTCGCTATCACCCGTCCATCGTGGCCCAGGCGATGGGCACGCTGGGCGCCATGTTTCCTGGCCGGATCATTCTGGGCGTGGGCACGGGTGAGTCGCTGAACGAGGTTCCGGCAATCGGCATCAAGTGGCCTGGCTTCAAGGAGCGCTTCGGACGCCTTCGCGAATCCATCACCCTGATGCGAAAACTCTGGACCGAAGACCTCGTGACCTTTGAGGGCGAATACTTCAAAACCGAACGCGCCACCATCTACGATCGGCCGGCCCAGCCAGTGCCTGTTTATGTTGCAGCGGCCGGCCCCAGTGCAGCGGCACTCGCAGGCGAAATTGGCGACGGTTTCATCTGCACCAGCGGCAAGGCCCCGGAGCTTTATCGCGAAACACTGCTGCCCAATGTTGCGTCCGGCCTCCAGGCATCGGGTCGCGGAGCCGACGCCATCGATCGCATGATCGAGGTGAAAGTGTCATTCGACACCGACCTCGAACGCGCCCGCGAGGACACCCGATTCTGGGCGGCGCTTGCGCTGTCGCCGGAAGAAAAAATGAGCACTGAAAATCCGGTTGAAATGGAAAAGCTCGCCGATGCACTGCCGCTCGAACGAACCGTGAAGCGCTGGATCATTTCCACCGATCCCGACGAGCAGATCGAGAAAATCCGCCCTTACGTTGAGCTTGGCTTCAGCCACCTGGTGTTTCACGCGCCCGGACCCGATCAGGCCCGCTTTCTGAAGCTCTATGCCGAGCAGGTGCTGCCCCGCCTGCGTGCTGAATTCGGCTGATCCTTGACCCCGGCAACTCCTCTCATGGTCACCCACGCGAGCCCGAGCGCAGCCGCCCGTCGGATGACGCTCACTGCGCTGGCGGGTCTACCTGCCGTTCAGGCGGATGCCAACCTGTCGCAGCTGATCAGCGAAGCCGTCGCCCGCGCCGACATCACTGTCGGTTCGGGTGATGCCTTCGTGGTCGCGCAGAAGATCGTCTCCAAGTCCGAGAACCGCTGGGTCCGGCTGCGTGATGTCACCCCATCGCCGCGCGCCCATGCGCTCGCCGCGGCAGCAGGCAAAGACCCCCGCGTGGTGGAGTTGATCCTGTCGGAATCCACTGCGGTCGTGCGCTGCGTGCCAGGTGTCATCGTAGTCGAGCACCGACTGGGCCTGGTGATGGCCAACGCAGGGATAGACGCCTCCAATGTCGACATGCCTGAGGAAGACGAGGTGGTGCTGTTGCTACCCGAGAACCCTGATCGGAGCGCGGCTGCGCTTCGCGACGCACTTCAGACCCGGTATGGTTGTGCGCTGGGGGTCATCATCAATGACAGTTTTGGTCGCGCATGGCGAATGGGGACGATTGGCACAGCCATTGGTGCGGCCGGGCTACCGGGCCTCGCCGATCTGCGCGGCAAACCCGATCGGAGCGGGCGCCTGCTCAGACACAGCGAAGTGGGCCTGGCCGACGAGCTCGCTGCAGCTGCCTCGCTCCTCATGGGTCAGGCGGACGAGGGACTGCCGGTGGTGCATGTCACCGGACTGCCATTCGAACTGCGCGAGGGCAGCGGTCGCGAGCTCATCCGGGCACCAAGCGCCGACATCTTCCGCTGAGCAACGGGCCCATTCAGCTGCCATCCCACCATGCGCTCCCGAATCTGCTGATGAGCACATATTCCGATCATGATCTTCGTGAGCTGGCCCGTACGGCGCCGCTCGACTGGCTTCTTGCAGAAGCCTCGCGCCTGCGCGACCTCGGTCACGGCAACCGCATGTCGTATTCGCGCAAGGTGTTCATCCCGCTCACTCGCCTGTGCCGCGATGTGTGCCGGTATTGCACGTTTTCAGCGAGCCCCAGCCAGGTACCCTCGCCATTTCTCTCGCCCGACGAGGTCCTGAAGATCGCGCGTGCCGGCGCCCTCGCCGGATGCCATGAAGCGCTCTTCACCCTGGGCGATCAGCCCGAGGCGCGATGGCCACAGGCGCGAGCGGCGCTCGACGCCATGGGGTATGCGAGCACGATCGACTATGTAGCCGCCATGGCGGAGCGCGTATTGCACGAGACCGGGCTGCTGCCGCATGCCAATCCGGGCGTCATGACGCGCGCGCAGCTTGCGCAGCTCCGCCGCGTATGCGCGTCGCAGGGCCTCATGCTCGAGACCAGTGCCGAGCGGCTCTCCGGCAAAGGCGGTCCACATCACGGGTCTCCTGACAAGTGGCCTCAGGCAAGGCTGGACACGATCAGCGCTGCCGGCGAACTCATGATTCCGTTTACCAGCGGGATCCTGATCGGCATTGGCGAAACACGCGATGAACGGCTCGATTCCCTGCTCGATCTCAGGGCGCTGCATGCGCGTCACGGTCACCTGCAGGAAATCATTGTTCAGAATTTCCGGGCCAAGCCGCAAACGCCCATGGCGCGTTCGCCCGAGCCTGACCACAGCGACCTGGCGTGGACGATCGCGCTCGCACGCCTCGTGTTCGGACCCGAGATGAACATCCAGGCGCCACCCAATCTGAGTGCGAGCGATTATCCGCAGCTGATCAGCGCGGGCATCAACGACTGGGGCGGTATCTCGCCGGTGACCCCGGATCACGTCAATCCCGAAGCACCATGGCCTGCCATTGAAATCCTGCGCGAACGAACCGCTCAGGCAGGACGAATCCTGATTGAAAGGTTGCCCTCGTACCCACGCTACGCCCTCGATGCGGAGCGTTGGCACGATCCGTCAATGGCCACCGAGGTGCTGCGGCGTAGCGACGCGCAGGGCTACGCGCGCAACAACGCCTGGCTGGCGGGCGAACCCTCGGCGCTGCCACCGGAGCCTGCGCCGCGTCGCGCGCCGCAGGGCAATGCTATCGCCCCCCTTCTCGCTCGCGCCGAAGCAGGTGATAGGCTTGATGAATCGATGATCGTACGACTCTTCGAGGCCCGGGCCGATGAGTTCGAAGCGGTCTGCAGCGCCGCAGACCGGGTGCGCGCCGCAGTAAGCGGCAGCACAGTCCGTTATGTGGTGAATCGCAACATCAACTACACCAATGTCTGCCAGCACGCGTGCAGCTTCTGTGCGTTCTCCAAAGGCCGTCAGAACGCCGATCTGCGCGGCCGCCCCTATGACCTGGACGATGCCGAACTGACCCGACGCGCAGCCGAAGCCTGGACGCGCGGCGCGACCGAACTCTGCATGCAGGGCGGCATCCATCCGTCATACAGTGGTCACACCTATCTTCACATTCTGCACACCGTCAAGCGTGCGGCCCCCGCCATTCATGTTCACGCGTTCTCGCCGCTTGAAGTCAGCCACGGCGCCACCACGCTGGGCGATTCCATCCCAAGCTATCTGGCCAGACTTCGCGATGCCGGCCTGGGCTCACTGCCTGGCACTGCGGCCGAAATTCTCGATGATGAGGCGCGCGCCGTGCTGTGCCCCGACAAGCTCGATACCGAACGCTGGCTGGCCATCATGGAAGCCGCCCATCGCGCCGGACTCCGCTCAACGGCCACGATCATGTTCGGACACATGGAGCGCACTCATCACTGGGCGAGACACCTGCTTCGAATTCGCGACCTCCAGGAAAAAACCGGCGGCTTCACCGAGTTTGTTCCCCTGCCCTTTATTCATATGGAAGCGCCGCTCTATCGGAAGGGACGTGCCCGAAAGGGGCCCACCTGGCGCGAGGCGCTTCTGATGCAGGCGGTCGCCCGGCTCGTCCTCCATCCCGTCCTACCCAACATACAGGCCTCGTGGGTCAAACTCGGGCCGGAAGGCGCGCGCGCGGCGCTCGCAGCAGGCGCCAATGACCTCGGTGGCACACTCACTAACGAGAGCATCTCGAAAGCCGCCGGAACTGTGCATGGCCAGGAATACGGGCCCGCTGAAATGGAGGCCCTCATCCGGAGCGCAGGCCGCGAGCCCGCCCAACGCACCACGCTCTACCAATCTCCCCCGGAGGCGCAACGCGCGCGCGCCTTGACTGCCGCACCGGCTGCGCCCATTGTGCTGACACCACTACGTCGACGCGTATCGACTGAGCGCTCGCGAGCACCGCTGGCCGACGACCCATCACTTTCGGCAACAGGGCCGGGAGCCGCCCCGGCAGAAGCGGCATCCAGCGCGGAGGCTACCGCCTTGCAAACAGGCATCTCTCCGTGATTGTCGCCCTGTCCGGTGGGGTGGGCGGTGCGCGGCTCTGCCAGGGTCTGATCCAGGCTGCCAGCCCCGACGAACTGGCGATTGTGGTGAATGTGGGCGATGACTTTGAGCACCTGGGCCTCACCATCTGCCCGGATCTTGATACGGTCATGTATACGCTCGCCGGTCTGCACAACCCGCAACTCGGCTGGGGACGCGCGGACGAAACCTGGCATTTCATGCAGACGCTGGGTCAGCTGGGTGGCGAGACCTGGTTTCAGCTGGGTGACCGCGACCTGGCCGTACATGTTGAGCGCACCCGCAGGCTCGCCGCAGATGAGCCTCTGTCTGCCATCACCGGCGATTTTTTCTCGCGGCTGGGCATCATGCATCCGGTGATGCCGGTGACCGACCAGCGCCTGCGTACCCGGGTTCTCACGCAAGACCAGGGCGAACTTGCCTTTCAGGACTACTTCGTCCGCCAACGCTCCGAACCCGTGATCACCGGACTCCGGTTTGACGGCGCCCAGACCGCAACGTTGTCTGTTCCTCTGAAACGCCTGCTCGAGTCGCCTTCGAGCGAACACGTGACCGGCGTGATCCTCTGCCCATCAAATCCATGGCTCAGTGTCGCCCCCATGCTGGCCGTACCCGGGCTTGCACAGTGGATTCGGGCAGCGCGTGTTCCCGTTGTGGCGGTCTCGCCCATCATTGGCGGTCGGGCAGTAAAGGGCCCCGCGGCCAAGATCATGCGCGAGTTGGGTGCAGGCAACGACACCCTGGGAATCGTGACGCACTACGGTGATCAGGTGCAGGGCTGGGTCATCGACCAGACCGACGCCGAGCTTCAAGCTGCGATTCGCGACCGGGGCGCTCGCGTCACCGTCACCCAGACACTGATGAGTACATCCGAGATTTCGGTCGCGCTGGCCCGCACTGCAATGGATCTGCTTCGCGAGCTTCAATGAGCCTGTGGCTGGTTATTCCCATCCGCGGATTGGCGGCAGGCAAATCACGGCTTGCTTGCGTACTGGGGGCCAGTGAGCGCCTGAGCCTGAACACGCAGTGGCTGGAGGCGCTGCTTGATGCCTTCGCCACGCTCGCAGGCGGGCTGGATTGTTGCGTGGTGGTGAGCCCGTCCGAGGACGCGCTCTCGTACGCGGAAAGCCGCGGAGCCCGCGCGCCCCGTGAGACAGGACCGGGCGACCTGAACGCAGCGCTCGAGCAGGCTTGCGAGCATGCGCGCGAGCACGGCGCCGGGCGGATTCTGATTCTCGCGGCCGACCTGCCCGGGGTCAGGTCGCAATCGCTCTCAGCGCTGATCAAAGCCTGCGGCATCGATTCGGTGACCCTCATTGCCGACAAGACCGGCACAGGTACCAATGGCATGCTTCTGCCTGCTGATGCCGCCCGCGGCTTTGCATTCGGGGAGGGCAGCCTCGCGCGTCACGAGCAGTTATTCGCGACACCGGGTCAGCCGGTCACCCGGTGGCGCGATGCGGGCCTCGCCCTGGATATTGATACGCCGGCTGATCTCAGCGCCTGGCAGCAAACGACCTGATCGCCGCGCCCGGTTTCAGGGTTTAGCCCGCTCGGTCGCGCAAGCGTGCAACTCAGTCGAGCGCAATGTTGTTGTCGCGCGCGACCTTGCCCCACTTGGCGATTTCATCCTTCACATAGGTGTCGAATTCTTCGGGGCTGCTACCCACGATCACCGCCCCCAGCGCCTTCAGCTTGTCAGAGACGTCGGGCATCTTGAGGATGCGGTTGATGTCAGCGTTGAGCCGTGCAATCACAGGCTTGGGGGTTCCGGCTGGCACCATCACGCCCCCCCACGATACGGCTTCAAAACCCCGCAGGGTCTCGGCGACCGCGGGCAAGTCGGGCATGTTGTCGAGGCGCTTTGCGCCGGTCACGCCAATTGCGCGCAGCTTGCCGCTGGTGACGAACGGCAACCCGGCCACGGTGGTGGGCAGCGCCACCTGGATTTGGCCGCTGATGAGATCGGCGAGCGATGGCGCATCGCCCTTGTAGGGAATGTGTTGCATCCGTATGCCCGCCAGCGCGTTGAGCAGCTCGCCCGACAAATGATTGGAGGCGCCCTGCCCTGCCGAGCCAAAACTCACCTTCCCCGGATTGGCCTTGGCATAGGCGATCAGATCAGGAATGGATTTGATGGGCAGGCTGGGATTGACCAGCACCACCTGCGGGACGATGGTGGTGAGCGTGACCCCCGCAAAATCTTTCAGCGCATCATAGGGGAGCTTCTTGTAGACCACCGGGTTGAGCGCGTTGGGCCCGAGGTTAGCCATCAGAAGCGTGTAACCATCGGGCGCGCTCTTGGCCACAAAATCGGTTGCAATAATGCCATTGGCGCCGGGCCGGTTTTCCACCACGACTGACTGCCCCAGCGTGTCGGTGAGCTTGGCTGCAAGCAGGCGGGCCGTGACATCTGAGGCCCCTCCAGGCGGGTAGACCACCACGAACCGGATGGGCTGTCGAGCCGGCCACTCCTGCGCAAGCGAGCGCTGTGGCAAACCGAGTGCGCCGACAATGGCTAGAACCATACCGACAAGCTGCGCTGCAAACTTCATACGGGGCTTCCTTGAACAGGTTTGAAAAGGACAGGCCATATCTGCCCAGGGCAGAGCGGGGTGGCAGTCGTTCTGAACGAATGGTGAAGTCTCGAAACTAGTTTCAGGTGCAAGGGTTGTCAACCGCGCCGCGCCACCTATTGAAAGATGTCCGTTCCCAGAAAAAACAGATATCTTCCGGAGGTCAACTTCCCTGCACACCGAGTTTCCGATCATGTTCGATCGCCAGCGCATTCAGCCCTCCGATCTCCAGGCACTTGCCGAGCAGGGCTACGTCATCCTGCGTCAGGTGATGGACCCCGACTGGCTGCAAACCACCCGGGAGTCCTGCGAGCGCCTGCTTGAGGCCGAGGGCCCTTCAGCAGGCTCGGAGTTCCGGCAGGAGCCTGGTTCGGATCGCCTCGCCAATCTGGTGGACAAAGGCGAATGCTTTCAGCGGCTCGTCTCGTATCCCCTGCTGCTCGAGGCCGCAGAATCGGTACTGGGCCCCACCTGGAAGCTCTCAAGCCTCAACTATCGGGCGGCCCTGCCCGGCGAGGGACTGCAACCCCTGCACTGCGACATGGGCCTGGTCGCCGATTCGTCAGGCTATTCAGTCTTCAATTCGGTCTGGATGCTGGACGACTTCACCCTCGACAACGGCCCGACGCGTTTCGTTCCCGGTACGCATCGCTCCGGCCAGCTTCCGCAACAGGTGCTGAGCGATCCACTGGCCGATCATCCCGACCAGCAGATCGCGCTCGGCAGGGCCGGTGACGTGATCCTCACCAACGCGCATATGTGGCACGGCGGAACCGTGAATCACAGCGGGCGCGCGCGTCGATCGCTTCATGGCTTTTATGTCCGCGGCGATAAGCCCCAGCAGCAGTATCAGAAGCGGCTGCTGCGGCCCCAGACCCAGGCATTGCTGTCACCACTCATGCGCCGTATTCTCGCGCTCGACGCCCCTGAAAACGATGCGCTGTCGGAATCCGGAAGCGGTCGCAGTGGCTTTCTTCGCTAGCTCCATCCAAGCATTCAACGAGGCACCCATGAGCCGACGTATTCCCTTCGCACTCACCGCGTTTGCACTGGCCTTCTCTCTGGCAGGCCCGGCCGGCGCGCAAGCCCAGGAGGCCTGGCCCAGTCGCCAGGTCACTGCAGTCGTGCCCTTCCCAGTGGGGCAGGGCATCGACATCATGGCCCGCGTCCTTACCAACGAAATCAACCGCATCACGGGCCAGCCATTTGCGGTGATGAATCGCGAAGGGGCCATTGGTTCGATTGGCACCTCTGCCGTGGCACGCGCCAAGCCCGATGGCTACACCCTGCTGATCGGTCCCAATACGCCCATCACCATTGCACCCCATGTCCTGAAATCGGTCCCCTACACCTTCGATGCGATCACCCCCGTGTGTCAGACCTTCGAAAATGTAATGGCCATTTTTGTGAAGCAGGGCGCGCCCTGGCGCTCGCTCAAGGATTTGTTCGATGCGGCACAGGCGCAGCCCGGCAAGCTCACCTGGGGCCATACCGGGCTGGGGTCCGTGCCGCATCTGTCCATGGCGGGCCTGCTGCAATCCACTACGATCAAGGTGCAGGACGTCCCCTTCAAGGGCGAGGTGCAAATCCTGCAGCTGTTGGTTTCGGGCGAACTCAACTTTTCGGCGTCGTCCATTTCAGGCATGTATGGCCGCGGGCTTGAGCCGCTCGCCGTGTTCGCCGACAAACGTCACGCGGCTTACCCCGACACGCCGACTGTCGCTGAGCTGGGCTATCCCGCGGGCGTTCCCGGGCTGAACGGTGTCTTCGTGCCGCAGGGCACGCCGGAGCCAGTCATTGCCGCCATCGAGAAAGCCTGCCGTGCGGCGGTTGAATCCGAGAACTTCACCAGTTCCGCCGCGCGCTTTCGCCAAACCCCGGCATTTCTGGGTAGCGCAGACTTTACCCGGCGCCTTCGCAATGACTTTGAAGCCAAGGGCAAGCTCGTGCGCGAACTCGGCATCAAACAGGACGGCAACTGAGCGGGCAATCCTCGCTCGAATCACGCGTGGCGTGTTGGGGCTAACGCATGTCGATGAACCTTTTGGCCTTGGTCTGCGCACCCGGGTCGTAAATCTCCCGCGCGGCTGCGAACACGACCCGCGGCCGCACCCTTGTGACATGCTGTGTGCGCTCGGCCACCACTGCGGCAAGCGCCTCGCGCTGGTCCACACGGCTGGCGATTCGAACCTGCAGCTCATCCATGGATAGCGGGTCCTGCGGATCGCTCCGTGCAACCACCACCTGAAATTCATCGAGGTCGGGCAGGGACTGAAGCGCCTCCAGCAGGGCTGCCGGATTGATCAGCATGCCTTTGACCTTGACCAGGTCGCGTGTTCGCACCACCGGTCCCACGACCCGGTCCCCGAAACGCCCGCAGTGCGGGCACGCGCCACGCTCGATGGACACCATGTCACCCACCACGAAGCGGATGAGTACCGTGCCCCGCCGATTGAGATGGGTGACGGCAAGCGCCCCGCGTTCGCCGTCTGGAAGACGCCGTCCGGTATCCGGATCGACCACTTCGTGAAACTGGATTTCCGGTGCGGGGTTGTGCCAGGGCCCCTCTTCATGACACTGAGCAAAGGCGCCCAACTCGGTGGATCCATAGCGATCAAACACGACGGTGGACCCTGCGCCCAGCTCCCGGAGACAGCGGCGGAGGTCTTCTCGGAGGGCCGGTGACGAGGCCTCGCCCGTGATGGCGCACATCCGAACGCAGCTGAAGTCGGCGCCCGATTCAATCGCTCTCAGCA
>Ga0172373_10012105_pt1 | contig 10170 bp, 8 predicted proteins | sample Lak10m_2_FD_114546 | JGI IMG/M metagenome (GOLD analysis project Ga0172373, IMG submission 114546) | Freshwater microbial communities from Kabuno Bay, South-Kivu, Congo - kab_092012_10m | ecosystem: Environmental > Aquatic > Freshwater > Lake | place: Democratic Republic of the Congo: South-Kivu...
AAATTTTTCCATTACCGATGGATCAGAAAAATATTCAGAAAATTTTTTCATGATATTTTTCATCATTTTATTTTTGATCAAATCTTGAACAGAGCGTTCATTAATATCTGCTCTTAATTCTTTTTTTGTTTTTTCTTCATCTTTCTCTCCGGGAATGACACAGTACCCGCATTTCTCCTTAATAAAATTAGCATGACCATAAATAATATTGTTATCATCATTTAGCATCATCGGCCATGACTTGCAAAGACCAGGCTTATAGTCATTGATCGAACATAGTCCGTTAAGTAGAAAAATACACTCTTTATTTTCATTTTTCTTTTTCAAATATAAAAAAGGCTCATTATATTCCTGAAAAAGAAAAGAGGTATTTTTATCTTTTTGAAAATCTTTTATGAAGCTTTTATCTGGGAAGTAAATCAAATCTTCAACTTTCATTTCTGGTTTATTTTTCATTATTCTTCTGACATCATGGAGATTAACATTTACCACAAATTCTTTGCAACAATCACCAGTCGTCTGACAGCCAAAATCAAGATATCTTGAACGTCCTTCAAAAACAAAGCGATAAAAAGAAAGAGTATCTTCATATTTATTACTTTCAGTAAGTAATTTTCCCATTTGAGTAATTACCTCAGCACCAGACTCTTTGGGATAATTTATTTTTAGGTAGGAAAGTAGATCTTCAAGATAATAAAGAGCTTCCCTTTTCATATTTGTTGATAAGTATTTTTCGATAAGCCGAAGGTAAAAAGTTTTTTGTGGATCAATACTTTCACCTTTTTCGTTAATTATTGATATTAAGCCTTCAAGAACTGTTTTACAACCAATCTCCATTTCGTTATTACTAAGGGATTGACTTAGGCGAATCCCTTCTTCAAGTAAAACTTTTGCTTTTAAATATTCTTGTTCAAAAATTAATTCTTTGGCCAGATTACAAATTTTTTCCAAAAATTGTTTGCTATCTTCCTTAATTAGACCACGTTCAGTTAAAACTAATTGGAGAAGATTTTCATCATTAATTGCTTGCAAAATAGCTACTTCCGACTAAAAATAAAATTCAGTAATATTATACATCAGTTAATTATTTGTTTAATTTATGTTCCATTCAGAACAAACATCTTTTTTTAAATTTAAAATCTGAGTAGCTAAGCAAGTTTAATCTTGGGTAATAAGAGAGAATTAAATTTATTTACCTTAATTATTTTCTAAATTATGCCGATTTCGAAGATGTTTTTTCTTTTTTTTCCTCATTAGTTTGTGTTTTTTTATTTTCTGGCGAACGAAAAGAATAAGTCAATGCTCCAAACCAGAAAATAACCACCAAAAGTTGTGCCAAAAGTGTCTCTAAAGAGGGGTAAATTCCTAGTAAGTCAATTGTTGGCACAAAATTTACTCCGGTAACCGGAATTAAATTCGCTTCTTGTAACTCATGAACTCCCTTTCCGGAAAAACTGAACACCATATAGTAAAGAATCAGACCGGTAAAAAGGAAAAATTCGCGAATAGGAATTTTTATACTAAATCTATAAAAAAGTACGGCAATAATTGTCAATATTATTGAACCGGAAACAAAACCAGCCGAAACCATATTTGCCTCAGCCGTAGTATTAAACAAGGCCTTATAAAAGAGAATTGTTTCAAATCCCTCCCGATAAACTGAGAGAAAACCAACAAAGGCAATTGCCATTTTACTTTGCTGATTAATCGCTGAGCCAAGTTGACTACGAATAAATTCCTGCCATTTTTGGGCTTGGGTTTTGCTGATCAACCAATGACTGACATAAAATAACATTGCGGCGGCAATCAGTATGGTTGCTCCTTCAATAACCTCTTTACTAAAGCCGGAGTTATTTAAAAGTGTTTCAATCAGATAAGCGGTGATAAAACTGGCAACAATTCCAACTCCGACGCCGTAACCTAGGTTTTTGGCCAAAATTTTGCCATTGTTCGCCTTTCGGGTAAAAGTAAGTAAAGCCATGATAATGATAATCGCCTCAAAACCTTCACGCAAAATAATTGCCATTGACTGCAAAAGGATCGCTAAACCTTCTTTTTTATCAGTCATTGTTTTTATTGCTAGATCCAGTTCTTCATTAATAGATTTTAACAGGCTTTCTGCCTTTTCTTCATTTCCGGCAGAAGCATAAAGTGCTTTGAGATTATTAAATTTCAGTTCTAGTCCTCTGGCCAGTTTATTATCTTTTACCGCTAATTCTTTTTCTACTGGTTCAAAAGCAATGTAGGCTAAGACTGAATCTTCTTTTGCCTGTTCATTTTTTCCTTCAAGGTATTTTTGTTTGGACATTTCCAGTAAATTTCTAATTTCTTTCACTGTTTTTTCCAAATTTTCCGAACCACTAGCTGTCGCTAAAGATTCGGGATAAATACTCTTTTCTGTACGGAGATAACTAACAAGATCCGATAGTTCTCCCGAAGAAAATCCTTTATTTTCAGTTTCTTTAGCCAGTTGCTCCGCTAACTTGAAATTAGACTGATCGGCAGAAAATCTAAATTCAGTGAATTGAGCCGGAACTTTTACTTTTTGGAATAAGCGCTCACCATTTTTTATTTTTTCTTCGTTGTAATGAAATGAACGGATGTAATCAATTACGGCCCATTTTTCCTGAGTACTGAGCGAATACTCCCAAGCGGGCATTGCTGTTCCGGAAATACCATTTTTGATTGCCCGGTAAAAAGAATAGGGTGATTTATTTTCGATATAATCGGTTAAGTGAAAGTTTGCCGGTGGTGGTTGCATATTTTTTGCGGCCGTTCCGTCACCCAGTCCACTGAAGCCGTGGCAAGAAGCACAGTTTTTTTCAAAAATAATTTTTCCGTCCGCCAGGATTGGTTTAGCTGGCGGAAATTCTTTTAGGGTTGTCCCGGCAATCGCTTCAAGTAATCCGTCAACGGTTGTTACTTGCTCATTTACCAGTTCATACTTTTCCTTATTTTTTACCTGAAGAGCAATTAAATTAAGCTTTTCGGTTAACTCTTGATATTTAGTTTTGTCTGCTCCCAAAAAAGAGCTAATTTTTTCTGAGTTTTTTTGTGCTTGCTGAACAAAAAGATTAGCTTCTTCATATTCTTCTGGCATAACCACTTTACCGTTATTAACCCCCTCACGGTACTCTTCTTTGGCGATATTCAGCGAATCGGAAATCTTTTTTAAATTACTAATCAGCTCTTTTTGTTCCAGAGCAAGAGCGGAACTTGTCGAAAAAACGAATAAACAGGTAATAAATAAATATAATTTTTTGATAATTTTAGCCATCGCCGTTTCCAAAAAACTAAAAACAAAATTATTTAGGTTAACTAATAGTTAGTCTAACTAATTATTAGTTTAACACATTAATTGTTAAAATTCATATTAATAATAAATAAATAAAAAGATAAGAGGGGGGATTAATCCGGCAACTAGTAATAATCCTCCTTTACCCCAAAATCCTTCTTTTCCCTTCTTCATGAATAGGCCTGTGATCGAGATTAAAAGAAGACTAAAGGCAAAAAAATCGGCATAAAATGTCCACATTTTTTTGGGATTGTTGAGATGAAGAAAATTGAAAGTATGGAGCAGAGGGATTTTGCTAATCTTTTCGTGTTCAGCCGTATTTTCTGTAGTATCGATCGTAATTTTTTCGCTTTCAGCTAGAACAATCTCAATAATTTCTTCTTCCGAGTAGAAAATATTATCCTCTTTGGGTTTTTGTTTAACTTCAAGTTGAGCAAGAATTTTTGCCAATTCATTATTGCTCAGATTTTCTCGGTCTTTGAGAGGAATAATGGAAACTTTGTTTTTTTTGATAATAAAATTAGGGTTCCAGTCTTCTATATGATTTACTGCAAGACCAGAAATACAGTAGATGATTGTTAAGCCGGCAAAAAAGTAACCAAGGTAACGGTGGAATAAAATATTTAACTTCCTTGCCGGAATTTTTGCTTTTTTCAGCGAGGCATTCATTCAATAACGACAGCTGTTGGTTTAAACATATAGGTTGCCTTTTTTTTCATTTTATGGTCATGCTTATGCTTATGTTCTTTTTCTTTTCCAGACTGATGTTCATGATTATGTTTTTCTTCATATTCATGCTGATGTTGTTCTTCTTCTTCGGCTTTATAGAGAACTCCTTCGATTTTTGCTGTTTTACCACGTGCTTCAAGCGGAAAAACCATTTCTCCATCCTGCACTTTTACGACTATTTTTTGTTTCTTTTTATCACTGCTGACTTTCAGCCAACAACCTCTTTTGGTACAGACATCGGTTATTTTTCCTTCGATTAGTACCGTTTTACCCAAGTAGTTTTCGGGATTAGCCAGAACGTCGGAAACTTTTGTTTTGTCTGTAATTGTCAAATCTTCACCAAGTTTCAGCGTATCTCCGGCATAGACCAGATTAGCAAAAGAAACTAGACCAAGGGTAGCAACTGCCAGTACTTTTTTCTTTAACATATTTTCTCCTTAAATTTTTTATTTACATTAAAAATACCATAATAGATCGATTAATGATTGAAAAATATCTTCAAACTAATGATTTAATATTTTTTTTACTTTTTCGAATTCTTCCGGAGTATTTACATTAAATAAGGTTTTCGCTCCCGGTTGTTCAATTTTTTCTACTTTGGAATTAATCAAGGCTTTTCTCGGGCAATCATAGCCAAGTCCTAAAAACTGCTGGAGGCGAAAACCAAATTTTGGTTCATAGATGGTACAAAGTGGCTCAGGAAAACCATCCTCCTTACTTTTAAAACAAGTTGCCCCACTAAAGGGATTACGTTTTTCTATTAAAAACTCAAGCGTATTTTTATCGACAAAAGGAAGATCACAAGCGATTACTAACCAAGCCGAATCAGGATCTTTTTTAAATGCTGATAAAATCCCACTCATTGGCCCAATTTCTTGATAAAGGTCATAAATTTTTGGTAAGTTATTGCTCTCTTCAGCTATATCTTGTTCTTTTCTCACCGAAAGAAATACTTGCTGACAATATTTTTCTAAAAGATTAAAAAGATGCTCACTTTGAGCTTTACCATGATAATTGATTGAGCTTTTATCCTTTTGCATTCTGATACTTCGACCACCAGCTAGGATCAGACCATTTAGCGGAATTTTTTTTATTTCCGCCAAAAAAAAATCTCCGATGAATTTTGCAATTCCAGTAAGATCATTCGTTGAAAAACAGGGTATCTCTGGGTAATTATTTATTTGCTTTTCGGCAAAAATAATTGCTTTACTCTTTTGCCAAATTTCTGGTTTTAAATCAGCTTCATTTTCGCTAAAAATGATCTGCGCTAATACCGGAGAATTTTCATTAGTATCGATAAACACAATTTCACTATTGAAGAGTAGATTTCGACTGAGAATAAAGTCAGTCTCTTTTTCAGTGGTATTTCCATAGTATCCTTCGTTTCCAACAAAAATACTATAAGCGTCATTCTCTTTTACTGGTTCAGTACGAACATAGCCGATCTTAAATTTTTCGGATAGACATTCAATAATCCTTTTGATTAATTCGGTTTTTTTTAACGAAGGTTTTCCGACAAAAGCGATTTCCTGATAATTAAAAAAAAATTTACGTCCTTTTTTGCTTTCAGTGTGCTGATTGATAATCACTTTTTCCTCCTGTCTTTTTTATTAGTCGGGTTTCCTTGATTATTATCTCCTTAGACATTGATTTACACATATCATAAATAGTTAGGGCCGCTATACTTGCCCCAGTTAGTGCTTCCATTTCCACTCCGGTTTTACCGCAAATTGAGACCTCACAGTCAATAACTACCTGATTTTCCTCGGAAAAAGAAATTTTGAGCTTACATTTTTCAATTCCTAGCGGATGACAAAAGGGAATTAGTTCACTAGTTTTTTTTACCCCCATTGTTCCGGCGACTATTGCTGTCTGAAAGACTGGCCCTTTTTTACTTTCAATTTCTCCATTTTGAAGTAAATTAAGGATATCTTTGGGCAAAATAACGATACTTCTGGCTAAAGCCGTTCTTTTTGTCGTATTTTTGCTACTTACATCAACCATTCCTGGATTATTTACTTGATCAATATGAGAGAGCATCTATCCTCCAATTTGATTCATCGGTTGTTCAATATGATTAATTCTTCCTGGTGGTTTTAGCGCCATAACTGAATTAATCAGCTCTTGATAATCTTCCGGTTTACGATTTTTTAGATCAATACCGGCTTCGGACATCAGACAAGCCCTTAATTTACCAGTTGCTGACAACCTTAGACGGGAGCAACTGCCACAAAATGGTTGCGATTCTGAAGCAATAAAACCAATTCTGGCACCATTGTCGGTAAGATAATTAAAAGAAGTAGAGTCATCACTTACTTTTATTTTTTGTAACTGATAATTATTTTTTATTTTGCCAATGACTTCCGCCGCTGAGATAAAAAACTCTGGATTCATTTCGTAAGCCGGACCGATTTTCATCAATTCCAAAAAGCGGACTTCTAAATTTTCTCGGGCCGAAAACTCAATAAAATGATCAATTTCATCATCATTGACTCCTCGGCAAAGTACTACGTTTACTTTAACCCGAAATCCAGATTCTCTGGCATTTAGTATCGAACTATAAACTTCCGGAAAATAATGACTTCTGGTGATTCGGTTAAACTTATCTTTTTGGAGACTATCCATACTGATATTTAAGTGTTGACAGTTTTTTTCTTTTAGCAATCTTAGTTTAGTGGTCAGAAAAAAGCCATTCGTGGTTAGGCCTAGTTTGCTCAAAGGGAGTTCGGATAATCTTGAGATAATTTCGTTAAACTCTGTTCTTAAAGTCGGCTCACCTCCGGTAATTCTTATTTCATCAATCCCAAAATCATTCAAGATTGAACAAATAGAAAATATTTCCTCCGGTGTTAACAAATCATTTTTTGGCAAAAATCTGATATCCTTTGGCATACAGTAAAAACAGCGGAAATTACAGGCATCTGTTAGTTGTACTCTCAACTTGTGGATATGCCTTGAATAACCGTCAACAAGTTTTTTTTTGTTACTTGTCAGTCGTTCATTGACCAACATTGAATCCTCTCTGACGATACACTTCATAGATGACAATCGCTGTAGCAACAGAAGCATTTAAAGAATTTGCGGCTGATTGCATTGGTATTTTTACGACAAAATCACATTGGTCTTTTACCGATTTGGTTAAACCTTTGCCTTCACCGCCAACCACAATCGCTACTGAACCTTTGAGATTTGCTTGGGAGTAAATATCTTTACCGTCCAGATCAACTCCGGCTAACCAGACATTATGTTGTTTTAGAATATCCATTGTCTGAGTAAGATTTGTTACTCGGCAAACTTTCATTCTTTGAATTGCTCCGGCTGAAGTTTTGGCGACAATTCCGGTCAGTCCTGCCGCTCTGTGTTTGGGGATAATGATTGCATCAACGCCAACAGCGTCTGCTGTCCGAATAATTGCTCCCAAATTATGTGGATCTTCGATCTTATCCAGAACAATCAAAAAAACCGGTCTGCTTTTACTTAATTCAATTACTTCGGCAAAGTCGGTATACTCCTTACCAGCTAGTTCAACTACCACCCCTTGATGATTTACATTTTTCCCGGCTAACTTATCGAGAAATTCTTTGGGAGTGAGTTTATAAGGAACATCATGCTCTTTTAATAGATCGATTATTTGACCAAGGTTTCGACTATTTTCCAAAATCCAGGCTTTGTTTAAAGGCGCTTCATTCCTGATTGCTTCTAGTACTGGATGTCTGCCATAAATTAGGTCTCTTCCTTCTCTTTCCGCCGGAATTTCTTCATCTTTTGCCCGATAATCTTTTTTTAGCACACTTTTTTCATTTTTGTCCTTAAACTTCGGGTAGTTTTTTTTGTCATCCTTTTTCCCAAATTTTTTGCCATCTTTTTTTGTTTCTTGTTTTTCTCTAAAGGGTTTGTCGCGATTAATTTTATTTCTCATCTGTCATTAAAGCCATTTCAATACAAATTTTATAAATTTTCTGTAATTTATCTTCAGTAAGATACTGAGGTAAATCTTCTTTTAGATCATATCTTAATAAACTATTTTTATCTAGAGAAGTAAAGGTAACCGCGGGAATATTTTCCCAAGAAAAAAAAGTTGCTGAGGTACTTTCCTGAATTTCGTGAGGGAATAGTTCTATATTAAGCTTTTTGGCGGCCTTAACCGCCTTTTTTCCTAATTTTGTATTATTTTTGGTCAAAGTTTCTCTTTCTTTTTCAATTAGACAAAGATTATTTTCTCCACCACTGGCAATATTTATTACCGAAGTATTTTTTTTTAACTGTTCAAGATTATTTTTTATAAAGTAATTGATGCCAGAAAAAGCTGTACCGTTATTACCAGCCCCAGAAAATAATAACCAAATTTCGGTATTATCTAAACGATTTTCTTGAAAGTACTGGGAAAGACTGTGCAATATTGCGACTCCGCTCAGATTATTACTTGCTCCAAAAGATTTATCAAAAAAAATAGCCGTGCTATGAAAAAAGAAAAAAATAACTGGAATAAAAGCGAAAAGATAAAAATATTCGGTAATTGAATTAAACCAACTAAACAAACGAAAAAAGTTAAAAAATAAAACAAAAGGAAAAAAATAGGTAAAAAACTTGATTATCAAGGCTGGATAATTTTTTAGGCAATAAAAGCGAAAATGAGCGACAAAGGGTGAATCAAAATTGGCACAAAAAATAATTTTATTTTTGCTTTCACCATTTGCTTTTATTTTGCCAATAATATTTTTTGTTCTTACTTTTGGCAAAAGGTAACTAAACATCTCCAAATTATAAAAGCGGAAAAGAAGCAGATTCGCCAAAAGAAAAACATTTAGTAAAAAACAAAATAAAGGGGAGATTAAATAAATAAATAAAGCCGCACTGTAACCAATAAAAAGAAAATTGAGAAAATAAATATTTTGTTTGGGAAAACAGCTAAGATCTTCTAAAACGATTTCATCAGTTGAATTAGCAATTACTTTACGAATATACTCCTGAGTTTTTTGATCATCTTCACCACCTGGAACTCTTGTACCAATATCCCGATAAATTTCGTTTATTGTTTTTATTATCCGGTGTTCATTTTTTTTCTTATCCATTTCCCGGCCTATTTATTTTCTAAATTTATTCAGAAATTATCCTTCCTGGAAGATATTTAGCCAATTTTTCCTTTAATTCTTTGGGATTAAGGGGTTTGGTAATATAATCGTTCATACCACTGGCAAAAACAGCTTCTTTTTCTTCTTTTACCGCTCCGGCTGTAATGGCAATAATGGGTATTTCACTTCCCATTTCTCTGATTTTCTGAGTCGCTCTTATTCCGTCAAGAACTGGCATCTGTACATCCATCAGGATAATATCTGGTTGGTGTTTTTCGAACATTAAAATTGCTTCCTGACCATTATGAGCTTCGAGTAGAATTGCTTCGGGTAAAAACTTTTTGATTACTGTTTTGAGCAGTAACATATTCAAATCAACGTCTTCGGTAAGCAAAATTGTCGTTTTTGTCGCCAAATGTACCAAGAGTTCTTTTTTATCTTTTTTGTTTTCTTCTTTTATTTCTTCTTGAGTATTTTTAAGGTTTTTAAGTAATTTATGTAATTCTGCTTTTCTGATTGGTTTATTGAGGTTGAAAAATACATTTAGTTTTTTACATTCTTCTCTGAGATTTTTTGCTTCAGTTGAATGGTGTAACAAAATAATCTCCATTTTTCCCGTTTCCGTTTTTAGCTTTTCTCTGATAATTCTGATTATTTCCATTCCGTTTAGATAAGGCAGATCATAATCAATCAGTAAGAGATCGAAAGAGGTTTCTTCTAATACTTGTAATCCTGATAGACCGTTTTCACAGGTTATACATTCAAGATTCCAATTCTCCAGAGTACTTTTTAGCAGTTTCAGACTATTTTTATTATCATCAATCAGTAGTACTTTTTTTAGATTTGGGATTTCTTCTACTGGAAAAAAGGAGTTTGGCTGATAAGAGGTTTTGATCGTGAAATAAAAAACAGAACCCTTACCATATTCACTCTCGAACTCTACTTTGCCGCCCATTTTTTGGATCAAAAGACTGGAAATAATCAGACCAAGACCAGTTCCGCCAAATTTACGGGTTATTGAGCCATCAGCTTGGGAAAAAGCTTTAAACAGTTTTTTGCTCTGTTCCTCCGAAA
>Ga0172373_10012107_pt1 | contig 10169 bp, 3 predicted proteins | sample Lak10m_2_FD_114546 | JGI IMG/M metagenome (GOLD analysis project Ga0172373, IMG submission 114546) | Freshwater microbial communities from Kabuno Bay, South-Kivu, Congo - kab_092012_10m | ecosystem: Environmental > Aquatic > Freshwater > Lake | place: Democratic Republic of the Congo: South-Kivu...
ACAAACCATCCACCCTGCATAGTTTGCCCCTGTTGGAAGGACTTTCCATGCTTTATGAAATAGTCGCTTGAGAACGCCGTCGCGTTGGAGGTCCCTGTTCTCGAAGCAATTTACCCAAGGACTAGAAGACGAGGTTAAATACCCCCAAAGGTTGTTGAGTAAATTTCTAACGGCTTCATCTGGATTTAGTTGGTATTTTCTAGCGATAAGGATGCGTTTCAAATAATTTGAACGAGCGTTGGCGTATTGGGGTGTTGGCAGCCAACTAAATATAATTTCTTTTCCTTTGGCTGCCTGATCTAATCTGAAACTAGACGGCTTGGGGCGTGGTAAAAATGCATCCTTTGAGGTCATAAACAAATCCGTTTTCTCAGTCAAGAGATAGGTCATTGCACCTTGAAACCGAAGGGTATTGAGCAAATTCACAATAAGGCGAAATGCTTGTTCCCGATTGAAATTCCAAGGTTCTACTTGAAGGAAGTCGGGGATAGCCCAGTTTTCAGGTATATCAGGCTCAAAACGTATTAATGCTAATCCTTCCAGGCTGATTCTACGATCCATTGGCGGAGAAAATTCTTGCATCAACCAAGTAGCTGCGCGCTTTTCTTTATCTGGCAGCGATTCGTTTGAGGGAAAAACATTTTCTCGCTCAATACGAACCATCAATCTTTCCATAGCAGTATGTAATCGGAGCTGACCATCTTGCGCGTCTGGGTCTTTTTCCAACGTTAGCATAATTAATCTGCGGCGCAGGTTTCTTTCGTGGGCGCGTTCTAAATAGGGCGCAAAAAAGGCGGCGTTTTGGCGGCTGTCCGTAAAGTTGAGCATTTTGCGTCCATGCCCTGGCAATTCGTCACTGTTTTTCACTTTGGAAGCGGGAATATGTTGATAGAGTGCATCTGCCAAGACGCTCACGGGTGCATCTTGCCCGGTAAGGAAACGATATACCACGCCACTACTTGAACGAACCGAACAACTTACGCAACGCCTAAGTGTTTGCTTTCGACCAAGTTCGACTTTATTGATTTTGATAAATGTTCCTTGACATTCACATTTTTCCAGGCTACCTGAACGAATTCGCCCACATGAACGACATAAAAGTAAAGCGCTCGCGTTTAAATTCTCATTTAAATCATCAGGATTAGAATCTGGATCGGAAATAAATTCATCTTCGTCAATCTCGGCGAATTTTGATTCGAGAGTAAAGTATTCTGTCTGTTTGGCGACTGGCGAACTGTACAGTACACTATTCTGAATTAAATACGTTCCCCCACTGACAAGTTTTACGCCTTCTTTTTCATCGGGGATATTTCGCCCTTCCCTTTCAACGCCGATTAAATACGCTGTTCCACAACGTGTACAGGTTGCCAATTCAAACACGCGACTCTTGCAGTGCGGGCAATACTTTTGCCTGCGGAGGAATAGTCTTTCCTGCTTTTCAGGAGGTAGGTTTTTGTGCGCTTCCTCGTTTAAGCAAACGAATGCGCCTTCCAGTGCGCGGGCAAAGACGTGATAACGGGCAGGCAGCAACGGCATACTATCTGAATCTGCACGCGCAAAAACAGATAATGTAACGAGATTGATTAATGCTTCGGGAGAATCAGGGTCGTTTAGGAATACATCTTTTGCCAAGTCTTCCAGTTGGATAGCGTTCTTCTCCTTGAGAGAATTCAATACAGCGTGGACGTTCTTATCCCCGCGAAGAATTTCATAAAGATAGCGCTGTAGCGCTGCGGATGTTTCCTTTTTGGCTTCACTATTTGCACTGTCAAGTGGAGCGGGTAATTTGTGCTTTTGAAATAGTGCGTCAAATTTAGCAAGATAGCCAACAACAGCCATATCATCTAACGGGCGATCTTATACCAATTCAGCAAGTTCTTTATATAGCGCCGGACTGCCTGCCCCCCAAATCGTTCCAAGATTCTCAATTGGAACACGGTCTGCTTCAACAATATCCTGCCGATCTTCCTCGCCTTCGACCCATTCGAAAGATTTATTGAATAGGTTTTTTGAAAATTCAATAACTTCCGGAAAATCCTTCCTTCCACCCCCCAAAGTAGCGCTGGTGGCGATGACTTGCAACTTGCCTAGTTGAGCGCCAACCACGCGGTCTGCCACGCGGCGCAAAAGCATCGCCATTTCCGTTGCATTCGCGCCATCATATACGTGCGCTTCATCAAGCGTAATAAAATGCCAGAATTTCCCTGTGGGACCGTCAAATAATGACGAGTCTGCTGGACGCAACAACAAGTATTCCAGCATGGCATAGTTGGTTAGCAAGATATGCGGTGGCGCAATCTGCATTTCAGAGCGGGTGAAAAGTTCATTCTTATTGGCTTTTTCTTGCGGATATATCTTTAGGAAGTTTTCAATTGCTTTGTCTCTTGATAAATTATCATCCGTCTCGCCGATATAACGCCCAAACGTAATTTTTGGATAATTCTCCAGCAGGCGGCGCAAGCGTTTCATCTGATCATTAGCCAGCGCGTTCATGGGGTAGAGCAACATGGCGCGGACGCCAGGTTTGCTGAGCGTGCCCGCTTCTTCTTCCCTGAAGAGATAATTCAGAATAGGAACGAGGAAGGTCTCGGTTTTACCTGAGCCAGTACCTGTTGCAACAACCAAGTTTCTTTCTTTGACCGCTTTCTTGACGGCTTTGATTTGGTGTTCGTACAGCGGACGATCATAAGGCAGGTCGGGCGAATTTAAATCTGCAAACTTTTTGGATAACACGCCTTCTTCCACCAAATCTTTAATGCTATTCCCCTTTTTGTAGGGCAGCGCAATTTCCACCAGCGGACCTTTGACCAGCATATTGGGCTCTTCCAGCGCTTCAGCAAAGGCGTCACGAAAGCCTTCGTCTTGAAACGGCTTGATGGTTTTTAGATAACGGATGTAGGTCTGCCTGATGTGATCTGTGGTCTTTAAAGGATGGATTGCCATGTATGCCTCTTATTTGGGGAGTGACAAACTGAATTCTAAATTATCGCCGATGGAGACTCGGGTTGAGATGGGAGCGAACGAGCCGCCAATGCCGTCGTGGACTTCGCGTGTGTGTTGACGCAAGATGATATTATGGTCATTGGCGACGTAACCACACTTGCCGCATTGATAGTAGTTTCCAGGGTTGATAAGATTTAGTTTTCCATCTTCCAGGTGGATAACGCCCATCATCGAGTAAGGCGTGTCGGGATGTAAGGTAACTTGCAGCCTGATTTCTGTATTCTCTTTTGAAGCGTGCGTCAATTTTACGCCGCTTATGTCTTCGATGGAGTCAACCCTACACCAGCCAGCGCGGGTCTTGATAAACATGCCTGCCAAAATATATCCTGTTTCAACGGGAAATTTTCGGGCGATTTCCGAAACTTGAGTAGAATGCGCATGAGTCTGCGGCGCATTGGATAAAATTTGTGTTGAAAATTTTGGATTTCTTCCCAACAACTCGGTCACTTCATCACCGCGTAATCGCCCATTCTGGAACAATTCCATGATGAACTCCATTCCGTGCCGATCTTGACGTTCGATCAGAATGCCGAGATATTTTTTTATGGTCTTTGGGTCTAATTCCGCTTTAGCCAGGCTGAGGATTTTCTCGTTTGAGAGGGCGGCGATCAGTTCGTCTTTATTGCGGAGCAAGCCAGAAAGCAGCCGCAAGGTAACTGGTTCAGGAGCGCTCGCGTCCAGTTCGGACAGGGAATGTTGTTCGTCTATGGACAGCAATTTGAGGGCGTCGGAATCCGATAAACTGCCAGCGCTGACCATCTTTTTGACAATGCCGATGAAGCGGGTATCCTGTCTTTTTATCAGTTCGCGTAAAGCATGGAAGACCAGCGTGGGGTCGTTTTCATTTTCGAGCAGCAAAATGGCGCTGTCTGGTCTGAGATTAGTTTGAAGAAGATAGCCCAGATATTTTTGGCGGAATTTATGCTTGGGCTTGTAATCTGCAAACAGTTTTTGAAGTAAATCAGGGCTGTACATCTTCATGCGCAGCGCGCGCCTTGTATTCGCGTCGTATTTCTCAAGCCATTCATGAAAAGCAAACAAGGCTTCATGCTTGGCGTGGTCAACTTGCGAGTAACAAGTTTGAATTTCTGCGTCTCGTTTTGCAGATTCTCCAACCGTGGCGTAAACGCAAGCACGTTCAAAGTGATTGACAAAGGCGGTATCTGGTTTCTTTTGGAGATTCCCTTCCAGCCATGCAATTTGCTCTTCGGGTGAAATCGTCTTGACCACAAAAGTCGAATGCTCTGGCGCGGACTGAATATCCTGCTCCCAGGACGGCGCAACATAAAAGTGGACTTCATACCACGATGGCGGCAAGCCATACCCAGCAGCAAGCAGGTCAAATTTACCCCGCGCATCATCGGAGATTTTAATATTCCATGCGTCTGCCCACGCTTTCCACAGTGAGCGAATAAATACGCGGCGATTCTTCAGCGGGGAAGGTTCGTCCCACAGCAGGAATAGACCTTCCTCGGTTTGCTCAATATGGACATTGGATACATCAATGTCGCGGGTTAGGGAGAACAGGGAAACAGGCTGATACAACCCTTCTTGATTCACCAACAGCAATTGAAATTCAAAGACCGAGACGTCTTTGTTTTGGGCAATAGTGTCTTTTGCCGCCAAAAGGAAACGGGCATGACCGCTTCCCAGTACGCTGGCTTGGGCGGTGAATTCCTGCAAGGCTCGGTTTGGGTTTTCAGGGTCAATCAGGCGCAGGGTGAGGTTTTTGTGATCTTCAATCCCTGGCAATTGAACGAGCAAAGCGGGCGTTTGCGCGGACTGTAGAAAGGCGTCTGCGGGTTTGCGCAGCGAGCGATTGCTCCATTCCACTTTGGATTCTTCGCCCATGACCAGACGCCACTTGATACGCGGAACGGGAATGGAAACAGGCACGTGAATAACCGCAGCCTCACGAGCCCATGTCAGGTTCAGGTTTAGGTTTAATTCTGAGACGGTTTCATCCAACTCGACGGCAAACTTTCCGCGTTGACCTGTGATGTTAATTCCCGTTGCGCCTGCCTGTGCTTCCAGTGTGGCGGGTTCAGGCAGAGAAAAATGCAAGATGACTTTTGAATCTTCTGTAGGCAAGATGTATTCGGGCAAGTCATCAACGCGGAGCGAAGACCAGACACGGAAGGAAATCTCCACGTCGGTTTCGCGCGGACCGCGCACGCGCAGAGTGTAGGTTCCTTTGGGTTCGTCGCCCAAGACCGCCGCGAGATTCAATTTCAGCGCGGTTTCTTCCGCGTCTAAAATTTGAAGATGGTCTATCAGTTTGAATTCCTGACGGATAAACGGCTCGGCTTCCCATGCAGAGTTGATTTCGATCTTCCAGCGTTTGAGTTCATCGCCAATATCCACGCCCGCGCGGAGCGGAATTCGCAAAATAGGCGCGCCGCCGAGATAGAGCGGTTTGTGGTCGAGATTGGGTTGGAAGACTTCGCCTGTCAGGCGCGGCAATTCCAGTTGCTTTTGAATTGAGACCGTAGCAAACGCCTCGCCATCCCTGACCAATGAAAGAACACCTTGACCGAGCGCGCGATATTCTGCCCGCCAGTTCTGCCAGCCAGTGGCGTACATATCTGGGGAGTGGATGATCCGCGCGTCGCCGTCAAATTCCAGCGAGACGTCTTTGGGATGAACGAGCAATAAATCCTGCGCGGGAAGCGCTTGATCCCAGCGGATAAGGCTGCCGTCTTCGCTGCGGAAGACCAACAGGTCGGGGACTTCCTGAGAGCGGATATCAAAATTCCATTCACGGATTTGGGTGAAGCCACCATCCTGATTAGGCAAACTGAACGAGACTTGAAATGGCTCGATGAGGAAACCCAACGGCAGCGCTTGCTCTTCTGAGTGGACGTCCCTGCCACTGCGGACAATGCGACAGTTTAGGTTATGCAGCGTTTTGTGATTTTGCGTCACTTGCCAGCGGACTTGACTGCCACGTACATCTGTGCCACTGATAGGTTCTTCCGGTAGTTCCACCAACAAACCATCGCCTTCGGGGTCAAATTTGATTTTCGGACGACGCAGACCGCGCTTTTCATCTTCCTGATATTCAAGGAAGTTGACCAGTTTATCCACCACATAACTTGGTAGCCCGTGCAGGCTGGGAATTTGCCTGCTAGAGTTGTAAGACTTTGCGACTTGACGACAATCTTCGAGATATTTCACGCCGATTTCTTCGGTGTTTTCAAAGAAGTTACGCACGGTGGAGTCAGTGAACATCTGCACGGCGGAGCGTGACAGAAGCGCGTCGAGCAGTTCTTTGCCTTTGAGTTCGATGTATTCGGGATTTTCAATCGAAGGCATGAGCATGTTGGCGAAGAAATCCCGCAGGGAATAAGATGGGATTCCGCCATGAATGCGCATGTTTGCAACATAGATGAAACTTAGGTTTTCAAAAACAGGCTTGTGATTTTTTTGAAGAATCTCGATGAAATAATTGCGCCAGCGGGAGTTATTCAACTCTGTGCCAGTGACGCCGATCAACCGCGCTACTGCGTCCCAAAATTCCCGTTCGGTATTTTGCGCGGCGAAGGCGGCAAGGAAAGCCACAAACGTGCATGGGAAGTCGTCAACCAAATCTTTGGTTGTTTGGCGGACGTTCTTGTGTCGCTTGTTCTCCCCCTTGATTAGATTCGCAATCTCCAGCATATCCTCATAGTTCAACCCGAGTTCGGACAATAACCGAACTCGCGGCATTTGCTTTGAGAGATATGCTTCCCAACCTTTCAGTGTTCTTGACATAAAAGCCCCTTTACAAAAGATTCTCCTGCCTTGGTTGACTGGACTGACGCAGCCCAGCGTTGTGATAGTACATCAGCAACTGTTGATCTTCCTGCAGCACGGACTCGGGCATACGCTCGGCAATCTCAACAATGACGTCGTACTCGCGCTCGCGCCAGGCGTTGCTGAACCCAGCACGGACTGCTTCACTGCGGAAGACTTTCAGGCGACCTTTGCCTTTGCGGTATTCGTTGAACTCGCGCAGCAGGGTGTTTTGACGCAGTTTTTCAAGGTCTGCGGCGCGCTCTGGGTCGGGGACATACCAGCGACCTTTGTCATCCTGCAAAAAGGCTTGCTCCAAAATGACTTTGAGTTCGGGCAGGTCTTCATACTTGGACTGGTGCAACTGCTGGACAAATTTCGGCTGGAGATCACCGTATGTTTTTGGCTCATGCTCCAATTCCTGACGCAGCCACTGGCGGGCGGAACTTTCATCCGTGACGAACAAAGCCAGTTGCTCGACGCGCTCGGCTTGTAGGCGTAATTTATCGTAGGCGGCGGCTTGCGCGGCGGTGAAGACCATGCCTTCGCGCTCCAAAAACCGTTGACTCAAGCCTTGATAAAACTCGGGCGCAGAAAGCGGAACGGTTAAACCACGCTGGATGTGAAATGCCACCATGCGGTCATAAAGCAAATAGGGAAAACGTTCTTGCAAAGTTTCCAGCGCACTATCCTTGATATTTGGTAAAGGCAATTGCTCTAAGTGTTGTCGCATGAAGTCCCATGCACCTTGCTCGCTACCTGCCTCTGAAATAAACCGTTCCTCAAATTCTTCTGTAGGTTTGTATGCGGAAATAATTAAATCTTGTTTTACTGCTCCAGCAGCATTTACCTGATTAAAATTTCCTTGTTTTTTATCGAGTGTTCGAACATCGGCGACAACAAAACCTGATTGGGTAATCGCTTCATGAATAGAATTCCACACAGCGTTTTTCGAGTTGTGGAATTCTACAGTCATCCAATGACCTGATTTTAGTACACGGTAAAATTCTTCAAAACAACTTTCTATTAAACCTTGATACTCTAACAATCCTTTATGTTGAGTTTTGTTTACAATCGCTTCTTCGGTGTTATTTGTGTAAACTTTCAACCAAGACTCTTGAAGGATGTTCAACTCTGAATACATCAAATTATCGCCAAAAGGTGGATCAACAAATATGTAATCCACACTGCTGTCTGATGTTTTGATAGATGAACTACTCCCGTTTGAAATTGCGCAATCATAAGAAAAGTTGTTTAGCATTTGTAAAAGTTCTTTGTATAAAGACAATCTCCTTGCTAGACCCTCAAATATTGGATACTCATGAGAAATGGATGGAACGTATAAAGTCCCTGACATTCCAGCGGTATGCTTACCATGAGGTGCCCACCTGAACATCTTGCTCATTGTTCTTAATAATGCTGTAACTAAAAACAGCAAACGCTTTCCATAAGTCTTTTTTACTGCACCAGAAACAGAGATCAAATTCCGATATGTGTAGAAGTGATGGAGGTGTGTAATGCCTACATTTTTGGGGTCAGACGTTTTATCTCCCAGAGGCAAAACATCTGTTGGTGCAAAGGTCGGGAAGTCAACAGACTCTACTTGTTGTATTAATTTGTAATCTTGATCGTCTGGATTTTTATGAAATCTTTTTTTGCCAATCGAGTAATTTATTGAAACAGGCGCTTGCTTAACTCGACGAGTCATTTGCCCTGTAGCGCGATCAAATATAGTGTCCCATGCACGCTCCACTTTTTGGGAGCCGCTATCTTTTGAAGGATTCTTTGCAAGAAGTGTGGCGCAATGTGGGCAATTCCAAGAGTCCAGCATTTCACCTTTTTCTGCGTCTAAGGCGACTTCCCAAAATATCATTTCTTTGCCGCAATTGGGACATAAAAACACATCAGACCAAATTGTGAAGTTAATCTTTCCTTTTGTTACGCCATCTTTATGTATAGTTTCATACATCCACCCAAATTCGCGCTCGATTTCTTTTAGCAGTTGTTTTGCCTCGCGTTCGAAGGCTTTCGCATTAATAGTAGTATTGTAGTTGTAAGAAATAAAAGCAGCGGCTGGGGATAAATCATTTAATATCGCTTTGCGTGCTCCAAATCGCGAGATGGGTTTATTACTCTTATCATATACAATACCATCTTTGATAATATAACCAAGGCTTTCTATTGCCTTTTTATCTCCACACAATTGAGCGGCAACGCCTGTCATGCCTGTGCCAGAAAAGCCATCCAAAACCACATCGCCAGGGTCGGTGTAATGCAGAATGTAGCGCATAATGGCTTTATGCGGCACTTTGGTGTGATACGAATGCGCGTTATAGATCGGGTCGTTCTTGCCTTCCGAAACGTCCGCGGCGAACGGCTCACGGTGATAATTCTTGGTCGGCATATTTTCGCGAATGGCGTACTTGCTCCCCGCAGGTTCATCGTTGGGCAAACCCAATTCATCGCGCAGCGCGGCACGTTCCTGCCGCCACTTCTCCACGATCTCATTCAAGAACGGGTTGGGGCAAGCCGTGTAATAGGGCGGGTCAGACAGCGTGAGAATCGCTTCATCTTCCCCGATGGGAAAGCCTTCGATCTGGCGGAACTCAGGGTCTTTCAACGCCTCCGCCAGCCGCTGACGATATTCCGCGCGCAGGGCTTCTTCATCAGGCGAGACGATATACTCCGCGGCTTCTTCCGCGATCAATTCGGGTTGTTCGGCGTCGGTCTGCTTTTTTCTCGGCATGGTTTAATCCAAAACAGGCTAATTTTTTTACCACAGAGAACACGGAGTCCACAGAGGTTTTTAAAAGATTTTCTCCGTGATCTCTGTGCGCTCCGTGGTGAAATCTCTTAAAGATTACCAATCAATTCGGATTCGGACTTTGGCGGGGTCTTTACCCTTCATGTTTTCGGCAAGGAATTTTTGATACCGCGCGCTTAATTCTTCGGGCGTGCAGGGCATTCCAGGGCGGGTGAGCGCCAGCAGGAAATCACTGCCTTCAAAGGCGACAATCTCCAAGCCTTGCAGCGTATCCTTCAACGCCGAAATAAAACGGTCGGTGATCTTCTCGGGCAGTTGCTTCTTTTGCAGGAACTCATTCACCTGCTCGCGTTCCTTCGTGCCCAACATCGTCAGGTTCTTCTGCGAACTGTCGCTCTTCAAACTCGCCACCAGCGCGTTGATCCATTGCTTGTGAAGACCATCCAAGCCATCGGTCAACTCGCGCAATTGTTGTCCCGCTGATTTTTCAACGCCCTGCGTGCGCGGCGAATATCCACAGGCTGGGCAAACCGTGGTGAATTGCATATCCTTCGGATTCAGATTGGGACACGAGCGGACTTCGCCCATCTGGGCTTCCAACTTGCGCAGATCATTGCCCTGCAAAAAG
>Ga0172373_10012109_pt1 | contig 10168 bp, 9 predicted proteins | sample Lak10m_2_FD_114546 | JGI IMG/M metagenome (GOLD analysis project Ga0172373, IMG submission 114546) | Freshwater microbial communities from Kabuno Bay, South-Kivu, Congo - kab_092012_10m | ecosystem: Environmental > Aquatic > Freshwater > Lake | place: Democratic Republic of the Congo: South-Kivu...
GCCCAGGGCCCATTGACCTGCCTGATACAGCTACTCGTACCGGATGGATAATATCCGCCGCCTTTATCTTGAGCTCGTCCGCAAGCTCGCGGCAGGCGGTTTCGATTGATGCGGCTGTAAAATCCTTTAACGCGCCAAATTTTTCTCTAGCGCGTTTTAAAATATTCGCAACACCTTCTTTTTTAAGCCTTTTATTTACCGCCTCTTCGTTATATTTTATCTCATCCTTAAACACATATTCTGCCCAGTCAAAAAAATCCGCCAGGGTTCTTACGCGTTCCTTAAACAGATGCACTACTTTCAAATTATCAGTTGATTCATTAATCCATCTGCGTTCTTTTAACCCAGGCATCAACAAATTTAATAATTCCTCGTCCTTAAAGGTATTGATATACTGGCCGTTCATCCAGTTAAGTTTTTCCATATCAAAAACAGCATTTACTGACTTAACATTTTTTATATCAAATTCTTTTATTATTTCTTTTAATGTAACTATCTCTCTGTTGCCTTCTGGAGACCAGCCCAAAAGCGCAATAAAATTTACCACTGCCTGCGGAAGATAACCGGCCTCTCTATATTCCCTGATGCTTGTTGCGCCATGGCGTTTTGACATACGCGACCGGTCCCTGCCTAATATTAAAGGCACATGCCCGAATTCAGGCGCCTTAAAACCAAGCGCATCATAAAAAATTATCTGTTTCGGAGTATTTGAAATATGATCATCGCCTCTTATAACATGGGTTATACCCATATCTGCATCATCTATAACACAAGCGAAATTATAAGTCGGAAAACCGTCGGATTTTATCATTACCTGGTCTTTAATGGTACTTGAATCAATCTTTATAGGGCCATGAACCAAATCATTTATTGTAATAATTTTTGATTGCGGAACTTTAAAGATTATCGCTTTCTGCGTAATGCGCTTTGAATCTTTTACTACATTTCCATCCTTGTCGCGAATCTCGCCCTCTGCTTCATAGGCAAGACCTTTATCAAGAAGCTCCTTGGCAAATTTTCGGTATAAATCCAGCCTCTTTGACTGAAAGGTGAGCTCTTTATCCCAGTCAAGGCCCAGCCATTTTAAGCTATCCAATATCTCATCTAAAAATTCTTTTTTGGAACGTTCCAGGTCAGTATCTTCTATGCGAAGAATAAATTCTCCACCTGTATGCCTGGCGTAAAGCCAGTTGAAAAGCGCTGTACGCGCGCTTCCTATATGCAAAAACCCCGTAGGGCTTGGCGCAAACCTAACTCTTGTCATAAATTTCCCTCGCTGCTTTGGCTATTGAACTGCTTGATAGGCCATATCTTTCCAAGAGCGTTTTTCTCGGGCCATGCTCTATAAACATATCAGGCAAACCAAGCAATTTTATTTTAACATTTTTATTTTGTGAATGAAAAAATTCTATTATATTGCTTCCAAAACCACCCTGCACAATACCTTCTTCTACTACAAGAAATTTGTTTATTTTATTGCTCAATTTTAAAAACAACTCAACATCAAATGGCTTGGCAAATCTAGCGTTTACAATGGTTGCATTAATGCCTTGTTTTGCTAAGATATCCGCGGCCTGTAAACCAGGACCTACCATGCTACCTAAAACAATTATCGCTAAATCTTTTCCTTCGCGTAAAATTTCCGCTTTACCTAATTGCAGAGGCGAGTGGCTATTGACTCCTGAATTGATGCTACCAATTACGCCCCCTCGCGGATACCTCAACGCTATAGGCCCTTTATGAGAAATTGCAAATTCAAGCATATACGCCAACTCCATTTGATTGCTGGGCGCCATAACAACCATATTAGGCACACTACCTAAATAAACTATATCAAAAGGCCCATGATGTGTCGGGCCATCTTCTCCAACAAGGCCGGCCCTATCTACAGCAAAAATTACGTGAAGATTCTGTAGTGCTACATCATGTATTATCTGGTCATACCCGCGCTGCAAAAAAGTTGAATATACTGCTACTACCGGCACAAACCCGCCAAGGGCCAAACCTGCTGTAAAACCTATAGCATGTTCTTCAGCTATGCCTACATCAAAAAACCTGTTAGGAAACTCTTTAGAAAATTCTTCAAGCCCTGTGCCATCGCACATGGCTGCTGTAACAGCCACTATTTTATCATTATATTTGGCAAGACTTAACATCTTTGCACCAAAGGCCTCTGTAAAAGATGATTGAAAAATATCAGTCTTAGGTTTTGGGTCCTGTGTTTTAGATTCTAATTTTTCACCGGTTTCTATACAGAAAGGGCCTGTGCCATGAAATTTATCAGGATTATCCTCGGCAAATTTATAACCTTTGCCTTTCTTGGTTGAGACATGCAATAAAACAGGTTCGTTTAAATCTTTTATATTTCTTAATGTCGCCAGTATAAGATTTATATTATGCCCGTCTATAGGCCCAAAATATCTAAAACCTAACTCTTCAAATATAATACCGGGTATCAATAAACTTTTTAAACCTTCTTCAAGCTTGCGGGCCGCGCGATAAACTCTAAAACCATACCTGGGTATTCTTTTTACAAGGCCTTCCATCTGCCTTCTTATCTTATTATATATAGGCGTAGAAATAATCCTGTTTAAATATTTCGCCATGGCGCCGACTGAACGCGCTATTGACATCTCATTGTCATTTAAAATAATTACAAGATCTTTATTAAGATGCCCCGAATGATTAAGGGCTTCAAATGCCATGCCGCCTGCAAGTGCAGCATCGCCTATAACAACAACCACTTTGCATTTCTGCCCAGATATGTCTCTTGCCGAGGCAACGCCCAACGCCGTTGAAATAGATGTTGAACTGTGGCCGCAGGTAACATGGTCGTAATGGCTTTCATTCTTATTAGGAAAACCGCTTATGCCGCCAAGCTGCCTTAAGGTATGAAATTGTTTATACCTACCTGTAAGTATTTTGTGCGCGTAAGACTGATGGCCAACATCCCAAAATATAAAATCATCCGGCGCATTAAATAAATAATGTATTGCTACTGATAATTCGACTGCGCCTAAACTAGAGGCAAGGTGCCCGCCTGTTTTGGAAACAGTATCTATTATCGATTGCCTTATCTGATCGGCAACCTGCTGCAGCTTATCCTGTGGAAGTAATTTTAAATCTGCGGGGCTGTTTATATTTTCCAGTAAATTTTCCATAATTTTAACACGTCATGACAATTTAATCGCTTTCCTTTGTATTTTTTTCATCAAAATTTTTTGCTTCCAACGCGCCTGATCCTTTTTTTGAAAGGACCTGAACCTTCTTCTGGGCCTCGCTTAATTTCTTTGTGCAAAACTGCGAAAGCTGTATACCTTCTTCATATTTTTTCAAGGATTCCTCGAGATTAAGGTTGCCGTTTTCCAGCTCTTCTACTATATTCTCAAGCCTTTTCATGGCATCTTCAAATTTTAGCTCTTTTTCTTTCATTGGCATATCCTCCGAATAAAAATTATAATTCGTAGGGGCAGGCCCCTGTGCCTGCCCTGATAACATTGCGGGCGACCACAGGGGGTCGCCCCTACATTGCCGTACTTCTTATTTCGCCCTTGTGCAATTTTGTTATAATTTCGTCGCCCTTTTTAATCTGCGAGGAATCTTTAATAATGGCGCCATTATCTGCAAATCTTGTTATGCTGTATCCTCGCGACAAAACACCAAGCGGGCTCAATACATTTAGCCTGCCTGCAAAATTTTTAAATTCCTGGCTATTAATCTCGATTAGATGCCCAATTTTTACGGATAAAGACTTTGCTAAATCATCTATTCTTTGTTGATGCTGCGCCAAAAAATTTAAAGGCTGCCTTAACACATAAGCCTGTTTTAAATTTATTAGTTGCTCATAAAACAAATCTATCTTTGCATCTACAGCAGAGTTCAAGCGGGAAAAACAAGAATCTACCTTTGAAACCAACTCTTCTTTTCTTGCAACAACTAATTCCGCCGCGGCTGAAGGCGTTGGAGCGCGCAAATCCGCTACAAAATCAGCTATTGTCCAATCAATCTCATGCCCCACTGCGGAGATAACCGGTATTTCTGAATTATATATTGCACGGGCAACTATTTCCTCATTAAATGCCCAAAGGTCTTCCAGGCTTCCGCCTCCACGGCCAACTATCAACACATCCGGTTTATCTATTTTTTTATCAGACAATTCCGGCAATTTATTAAACTCATCAATTGCCTGGGCAATTTGTTGGGCAGCGCCTTCGCCCTGGACCATAACAGGATACAAGATTACATTTAAATTAACAAACCTTCTTGAGAGAACATTCAATATATCGCGTATTGCAGCACCTGTTGGCGATGTCACAATGCCTATGCGTGAAGGCAAAAAAGGAATGAAGGCCTTGTGGGTTTCGTCAAAAAGCCCTTCTTTTTCCAGCTTCAATTTAAGCTGCTCAAATGCAAGCTGTAAAGCGCCTACGCCTTTGGGCTCAACCTCATCCACATAAAACTGATAGTGGCCTGAGACCTCATAAACGCTGATTCTGCCAAAGCATAAAACCTTTAAACCGTTTTCTATTTCAAACTTTATACTATGCTGCGCGCCTTTAAAAAAGGCACAGTGAAGAATACTTTTTTGGTCTTTTAAATCAAAGTATATATGGCCGCTTGACGGCCGCCTAAAATTTGAAACCTCGCCTTCTACGCAAACTTCAAAAAAATTATTTTCTAAAACCGTTTTTATATCTTTTGTAATTTCACTTACTGTATATATATGTTTTTTTACAGAATTAAAAACTGGCATAAAAATAGGCGGTTGTTTTAAGCTGCGGTTCCTTCTAATCTCTCGTGGACTCTTTTAATACTAAGCGCTGAACCTGTCTTCTCATCAATTTCTACTATTACACCTTGAAGACGTATATCATCTGTAGCCATTTCAAATCTGGTTGGCATCTGAGTTAAAAATCTTTCCAGAATCTGATCAACTTTTCTGCCTATAATTGAATCAAAAGGCCCTGTCATCCCTGCATCAGTAATATATGCAGTGCCCTTTTGTAAAATTTGCTCATCAGCTGTCTGAACATGCGTATGAGTGCCTATCACTGCGGTTACAGAACCATCTAAAAATCTGCCTAGGGCTATTTTTTCGCTGGTTGCCTCAGCGTGGATATCAATTATTATTATATGCGTTTTCTTTCTCAACTGTTCAACTAGTCGCTGGGAAGTCTTAAATGGACAATCAATAGTGCTAAGAAAAACTCTGCCTAATAAATTTATTACCCCGACTTTTATCCCATCGCGGCTTTCCACTATGCTTGCGCCGGTACCTGGCGAACCTTCAGGATAATTGGCTGGCCTTAATATTCTTTTATCTTCATTGAGCAATTCATAAATCTCTTTTTTTTTCCATATGTGGTCTCCGGATGTTAAAACATCTACGCCGGCGCCAAAAAGCTCTTCTGCTATTTCAGGAGTAATGCCGGACCCGCCGGCTGCGTTTTCGGCATTGGCAATTACAAAATCGATTTTTTTGCTTTTTACCAAAACCGGTACCAGCTCCTTAATAGCCTTTCTTCCGGGAGAACCAACTATATCACCGATAAATAAAATCTTCATAAAATTCCTCTAAAATATGCCAAAATTATTTTGCATATTCAATAGATCTCGTCTCGCGAATAACAGTAACTTTTATCTGGCCTGGATACTCAAGGCCTTCTTCTATCTTTTTAGTTATATCTTTTGCCAAAATTGCAGCCTGAACATCACTTATTTTTTCAGGCTGAACAATTACCCTTATTTCTCTGCCTGCCTGAATAGCAAAAGCCTTATCTACTCCGGGGAACGAATCTGCTATTGATTCCAATTTTTCAAGACGCTTTATATAAGTTTCAAGGGTTTCCCTGCGCGCGCCCGGCCTTGTAGCGCTTATAGCATCAGCTGCCTGGATAAGAACGCCATAAATTGATTTGGCTTCAACATCCTGATGATGCGCCTCTACTGCATGAATTATTTCTTGGGATTCTCCGTATTTTTTAAGAAGGTCTACACCGATCTTTATGTGAGTGCCTTCGACATCGTGGCTGGTTGCCTTGCCTATATCATGCAAAAGGCCTATCCTACGCGCTGTTTTAAAATCTGCCCCTAACTCCGAGGCCATAACGCCCATAAGATAAGCAACCTCTAATGAATGTTGTAGTACATTCTGGCCATAAGAAGTCCTGTATTTCAAACGCCCCAGCATCTTTACAACCTCAGGATGTAAACCATGCACGCCTACATCAAATGCAGCCTTTTCGCCTTCCTCGCGTATATGGTTTTCCATTTCGCTTTTTACTTTTTCTACTATTTCCTCTATGCGGCCGGGATGAATCCTGCCATCCTGCATAAGTTTTTCAAGCGACCTTTTGGCAATCTCTCTTTTTATCGGGTCAAAACCTGAAAGTGTAACTGCTTCAGGCGTATCATCAATAATAACATCAACGCCTGTCGCAACTTCAAGCGCACGAATATTACGCCCTTCACGGCCTATTATGCGGCCCTTCATTTCATCGCCTGGCAGACTGACTACGCTAACGGTAGATTCAACAGTATGTTCTGCCGCGCATCTTTGTATAGCTAAAGAAAGTATGTTGCTGGCCTTTTTATCTGCATCCTGTTTCGCCTCTTCTTCTATTTTTTTAATCATTACACTTGCTTCCTGCCTTGCCTCTTGCTCCATCTTATTTAAAAGAAGTTGCTTGGCATCCTGGGCAGTCATGCCTGATATCCTCTGAAGGCTTTGTCTTTCTTCAGCAATCAATTTACCATATTCTCTTTTATCATTTTCAATATCTTTTTCTTTATTAAGCAGGCCGCCTTCACGCTGGCTGAGCTCTTTTTCTTTTTTATCTAAAACATCTACCTTGCGTTCAACATTTTCCTCTTTTTGCAAAAGCCTTTTTTCAAGATTTGCCAGTTCCTGGCGCTTATCCTTGGTTGACTCTTCAAACTCTGTCCTTATTTTGAACTGTAAATCTTTTGTCTCTATTTCAATTTCGCGCTTTTTATTATCAGCCTCTTTCTTGGCGTATTCTACTATCTTTTTTGCCCTTTGCTCGGCATTTTCTATAGTTTTCTCGGCTATAACCTTTCTTAAAAAATAACCTAAAACAAAAAGGGCTAAACCAAAAATTATCCCAAATAATATAAATAATATATTCTGTTGGCCAAACATTACCTGCCCTCCTTTACGCACGGTTTTCGGTCTGTGGTGTCCGGTTCATACTTTACCGTCAACCACTAACAGTTAACCCAATATTTAACTTTATTTAGTTTGTAATAACCCGAGTGACAGGAATGTCGTAAGCAAGCGCAGGAATATCTTCGCCTTGCATCTGAAAATCAAACGCAAGACTTATGCGTGGAATATAACATGGGATATCTTTTAGGAACCTATCGTAGTAGCCTTTGCCATGGCCCAGGCGATTGCCTTTTTTATCAAAAGCAATACCCGGTAAAATCAAAAGATCCAACTGCTCTGATTTTGCATTTTTCTTGCGCCTGGCCTTAGGCTCGTAAATTCCATATGGCCCTATTGTCGTGTCTTTCTTGAAATCTGATATCTCAGATATTATTATTCGCTTGCTTTTTACATCAGTCACTGGTAAAAAAACCCTCTTTTTTCTTTCTAACGCCTTCTTTATTATCGGAGTTGTGTCTACTTCGTAATCCTTCCCTACATACAACAAAATCTTTTTGGCATCAATAAAATCTTTTAAATTAAATAGTTTTCTGCCTATTGCCAAACTTTTTTGTCGCCTCTGGTCCTCCTTTTGAGCTTTAAGTTTAGAAAGGATATTCTTTCTTATGATATTTTTCTTTAAATTAGCTTTATCTTCCATATTACATTATAACATTTCTAAATTTATAGTCAAACGTTGCGTTACAAAACATTACCATTATGAATGGTCGTGCGAAACATCCTCAGGCTTATAATCTTTAAACTGAGGAAATTCTGAAAGCCTATTCGATTTCTTAAGATAATCTGCTATGGCAGATTTCAATGCCTGCTCTGCCAAAACAGAACAATGCATTTTTATTTTTGGAAGGCCTCCCAAGGCCTCTGCAACAGCCCTATTTGAAACATCCAGTGCTTCTTTTATAGATTTATCCTTAACCAGTTCCGTAACCATTGAACTAGTAGCTATTGCTGCGCCGCATCCAAATGTTTTAAATTTAGCGTCTTCGATAATATCGCCTTTGACTTTTATATATAACTCCATTATATCGCCACATACAGGATTGCCCACATGGCCAACCCCATTCGCATCCGGCATGTCACCCACATTACGAGGATGCGTAAAATGGTCCATTACTTTTTCACTATACGGCCCCTGTTGCATTATACACTCTCCATGGATTTTATTTCTGGCACCTGTTTTTTTAATTGTTTTTCAATACCCATCTTTAAAGTCATACTTGACATAGGGCACCCCATGCAAGCGCCTGTTAACTTGACTTTAACAACACCATCTACAACATCAACTAATTCAACATCGCCTCCGTCCGCCTGAAGCATGGGACGAATTGATTGAAATGCCTTTTCTATCTTTGCCTTTAATTGATTATCTTGCGCCATGTTAATCTCCTTTTTTTATATTCGTATTTTTTCTAACAATGCCTGCTCACATTTACCTGTTACAACAGTATATTTTTTTTCTTGAGGATGAGTATAATACTCCACTTCAATAAAAGGGCTTCCGTTTGCATCGCTGTACCTGGCAGCTATGCTAGCCACAAAATCTATCTCCTCGTTATTTAAAACACCTCTGCTTATTACAATTGGCCCGGGATATTTTATTGTTTTAAAAACAACGTCGCCGTCTTTAACCATTCCGAGAAGCCTATTGTTATCTTCCTCGTTTCTGCCTGCAACAATCTTCAGATTATCTTTTATTCTAAAAAATCTTCCTGATTTGACCAAGTTTATATTATCAAGTGTAAATTCATTATGCCTTATTAAATCTTTTGCCCTTTTTGCAAAACCCGGATCTGTCAGGAGGCATCCTCCGGAAGGGCACGGATAATCCTTTACATTCAAATTGTCCGCCAACTGAAACTGCGGCTTTCTACTTCTGCCCTGTATATTAAGAAATTTATTTCTGTCAACCCAGCCTTGTTGCTCTGGTATGCTGGGGTTAAGCAATCTCGCTGAAAGCGGCCTTAATATTAAACCATCGAGGCCTGTTTCCTTTTCAATATGGCGCAAAGTATGCCTTTTTTGAGACATCGGCCGCTGGCCTACCACCTCTCCGGTAATAAGAAATGACGCGCCGGTTTCAAACATATAATCCTTTGCCTTTTTAAAAGTAAACATACGGCAATCAATACATGGGTTCATATTGCTGCCATAACCATGCTTGGGATTTTTTACTATCTCAAGATACTCACGCGATATATTTACGACTTTTAGCGATATGCCAAGCTGTTTTGCCGCAGAAACAGAAGCTATGCAAGAACCGTCTTTGGAAGTACAGGTGCAAAATACGGTATTAAAATTTATTCCCTCCACCTTTATACCCTGTTCCATCACGAGTTTTGCAGCCAAAATACTGTCCAAACCGCCGCTTAAAAGCGCTATTGCCTTAATATCTGTTTTCATAGAGGTTATATTATACCATCGTCTATAAATAAGGTCAATATAGTTATAAACATCATGGTGCTAAGCGCTTTGCAGGGTTTCATGCTTACTTATTGACAACAAAACAGTTATGTTATAATATATTGCGGTACATAGAGTTAGATCCGTTTTCTACACTTATAACAAAAATAAAATATAATCTAATGCGACAAACAATCAGTTTATGCATGATAGTAAAAAATGAAGAGCAATTTATCGGTCAAGCGATAAAATCAGTCAAATCAGTTGTTGACGAAATTATTGTTGTTGATACCGGGTCAACTGACAATACTTGTCATATAGCTAAACGATTAGGGGCAAAAATTATACATTATAAATGGGACAAAAATCAAGGCAGGGCAAGGGATACCTATAGAATGGCTGCAAACAGTAAATGGATACTGGTTTTAGACGCAGATGAAAAAATAGCAAACAAGGATTTGCCTAGGTTAAAAAAATTAACCAAAAACTTAAACGTTTTGGGCTATGCCATGCCTGTGCGAAATTACACTAAAACCTATGATTTATTACGCGATTGGCATTCAAACAAAGGTGAATACC
>Ga0172373_10012111_pt1 | contig 10166 bp, 12 predicted proteins | sample Lak10m_2_FD_114546 | JGI IMG/M metagenome (GOLD analysis project Ga0172373, IMG submission 114546) | Freshwater microbial communities from Kabuno Bay, South-Kivu, Congo - kab_092012_10m | ecosystem: Environmental > Aquatic > Freshwater > Lake | place: Democratic Republic of the Congo...
GCCGAATCATATGGTAAGGTAATGGTAGCCGACTTTGTAATATCGTTATCTCGTAAGGTGCAAGATAAATTGGCAGGTACAGGTAGATGGCACGTCATTAAGAATCGTTTCGGTCCGGATGGTATAACATTGCCTAGTAACATGAATACCAGTACTGGCCAGATTAACATATATGCAGATACATCTATACAAGGTAAAGATGCTAAGAAGCAAATGGAAAATGGAAATGAATTAGCAAGACGTATGCTAACTCAAAAATATAAAGAAATTAACAACAACGACTTTGAGTAAAAACTTTAAGATAAATTAATCAAAAGCAGTGATGTATATCAATTGACTGTATATTTATTAGAAAAATACGTTGTTTTACTACAAAAAGTTATAACGTATATTTACTCATACAAAATATTTAGGAATTAAATTATGGACATTTCAAACCGCATTTTGTCGGCTATTACCGTACACATGAAGTACGCAAAGTATCGACCTGAAAAACAAAGACGTGAAACATGGAGCGAGCTTGTAACAAGAAATATGAACATGCACATCAAAAAGTATCCGAGCTTAGGCGGGGAGATTGTTGAGGCGTATAAGTTTGTATACGATAAAAAAGTATTGCCTTCAATGCGTAGTTTGCAATTCGGTGGTAAGCCAATTGAAATTAGTCCTAATCGTATTTATAACTGTGCTTATCTTCCTATTGACGATTGGAGAGCATTTGGTGAAGTAATGTTTTTATTGTTAGGTGGTACTGGAGTAGGTTATTCCGTGCAGAGACATCATGTAGATGCATTACCAGAAATTCGTAAGCCAAGTATCGATCGTGATCGTAGATTCCTTATTGCAGATAGTATTGAAGGTTGGGCAGATGCAGTTAAAGCATTGATGAAGTCTTACTTTTATGGCGGGTCTAAACTTAAATTTGATTTTTCTGATATTAGAGCAAAAGGTTCTAGATTAGTTACATCAGGCGGTAAAGCACCAGGACCTCAACCATTACGTGAGTGTTTAGTAAAAATAGAAGGTATATTAAATGAAAAACAAGATGGAGACAAATTATCACCTTTGGAAGTCCATGATATTGTTTGCCACGTTGCGGATGCAGTGTTGGCCGGCGGTATTCGTAGAGCAGCTCTTATTAGTCTTTTTTCTGCTGATGATGAAGAAATGATTTCATGTAAGTCAGGCGCTTGGTGGGAATTGAATCCACAAAGAGGTCGTGCAAATAATTCAGCGGTATTGATGCGTCATAAGATTACAAAAGAATTCTTTTTAGATTTATGGAAGCGAGTTGAATTATCTGGAGCAGGCGAGCCTGGTATCTATTTAAGTAACGATAAGGATTGGGGAACTAATCCATGTTGTGAAATAGCATTACGTCCATTCCAATTCTGTAACCTATGTGAGGTAAATGTATCGGATATTGAAAGCCAAGAAGATTTAAATGCTAGAATAAAAGCAGCTGCGTTCATTGGAACACTTCAAGCAGGATATACAGACTTTCATTATCTACGTCCAATTTGGAAGCGTACAACTGAAAAGGATGCGTTGATTGGAGTATCAATGACAGGTATTGGCTCTGGTACTGTGTTAAATTATAACATGAAAGAAGCTGCTAAGGTAGTTAAAGATGAAAATGATCGAGTAGCAACTGCAATTGGAATTAATAAATCAGCACGTACAACAACAGTTAAGCCTGCAGGGACAACATCATTGACATTAGGAACTAGTTCCGGTATTCATGCATGGCATAACGATTACTATGTTCGTAGAATTAGAGTAGGCAAGAACGAAGCCATTTACACTTATTTAGCAATCAATCATCCGGAATTAATTGAAGACGAATATTTCCGTCCGCATGATACTGCAGTAATTAGTATCCCGCAAAAAGCTCCGGCAAATGCAATATTAAGAACAGAATCACCATTCCAGTTGTTAGATCGTATTAAGCGCGTAACTCAAGAATGGGTTCGTCCTGGACACCGTAACGGAAGTAATACACATAACATTTCAGCTACAGTATCATTACGTGATCATGAATGGGATGCGGCAGGCCAATGGATGTGGGAGAATCGTGAGTTCTATAATGGATTGTCTGTATTACCATATGACGGCGGAACATATAAACAAGCTCCGTTTGAAGATATTTCAAAAGAGCGTTTTGAAGAATTGATGACTTCACTCAATGAAATTGATTTATCTCGTATTGTTGAGTTAGACGATGATACTGATTTAAAAGGTGAAGTTGCCTGTGCCGGCGGAGCTTGTGAAGTGCTTATTGCCTAATATTTATTATAAATAAAAGGCTTTTAAATGAAACTTACACCTCTAGTAAAATCACTTCTCATCGAAAATACAATTGATGATAAAATTAAAGAAGTCGGCCCTGATGTTTTTGTCGAAGCATACTTAGACTGGCTAGAAGATTTATTATCTGATTTAGAAGATGAGGGTGACATTGAGGCTATTAAGCGTTTTGATACTGTATTAAATGCTAGATTTACACTAAAAGGTTCAGATGTCGATGATATTATGCGATACATGAAACGTAAGTATAGTAATAAAGCCGATGATGTTATATTGAGAATATTAAAGGACATTAAATGAAACTTACATCACTAGTAAAATCAATTCTTAAAGAAGATGAAGTCGATGATAAATTAGCAGATTTATCAGATAAATTTAATACAGGTACTGTTGAAGACTATGTATCTACACTACAAAAATATGCAACAGATCCAAGAGTAGCAGCGGTATTGAAAGCCGGACAAACTGATAACAAAGGAAAGGCGGATGAACGTTTTTCTGTTACGGGTACTAATCCATCGGCTAAACACTTGAAACCTACTCAAAATGAAATAGGTGCTGTAGATAGTTTATTAAATAGTTTAACTGATAAGTTTGGTTCGTTAAACGGATTTTTAAAAGGTACTGCTTGGTTTCCTGATCCTATTATTATTTATAACAACGAATATGTTTTGGACGGGCATCATAGATGGTCAACAGTGTACGCCGTAAACCCGGATGCTACAATACCTGCGTTAAACATTACCGGAAAATTACCTCCAGATCAAATTCTTAAAGTAGTACATACTGCAATTGCAGCGGACGTGGGCCAGAGTAAAACAATACCAGCTGATGAAAGCGGTGGTAATTTACTTAAGTATACAGATCAAGATGTATATGACTATGTTGAAGCTAATTTAAATGACAAGGCACGTAAGGTATGGAGTAAATACGGATTTACATCTGACAATGAAATTGCTCAACATATTGCATCGAATGTACGTACTATGATTTCAAAATCAAAACCTAAGTCATGGGCTCCTACAAGAGATTCAATGCCTCAACCAGGTAAAAGTGGTTCTGAAAAATGGGGCGAGTTAATGAAGCAGGGTGACGTTAACTTTGACCAACCAAAGCAATCAGACATAAAAGATTCAGTTCAAAAGTCTGGGGCATTAGTAGAATCTGTCAAGGATCGTTTGGTTAAATTAGCTAACATTAAAAAGTAATGCGACAAGACGATTGGATATCACAATTGCATTTGCAAGAAACACTTAAAGATTATTATACAGATGAGAGAGGGCGAGTAGTATTCACCGCCCACTTTCTTCGTAAACGAGGATATTGTTGTACAAATGGTTGTCGACATTGTCCATATGATAAGGAATAGATGGCACAATTAAATGCTAATTTACCGTATACTGCATGCTATATACGTGATAAGTATATTAAAAAGGACGGTACTGGTATAACATTTGGTTATATATTTGGTGTCAAATCAATGTTAAATCGTCCGTTACATTTCCATTTTTTATCTAACATGGGCGCAATATTTTGGAATATGCCAATAAGTGCGTTTTGCCATAAAGATGAATACGATATTATATCAGAAAACGAATCTATTAGATTACAAACATTACAGACATGGGACTGTCAGTCAAATAATATTGCAATCACTACATTTGCCTTTTTACAAAATAAACGTGTAGATGTACACGGCCGTGATAAAAAATGGAGATCTGGTACATATATATGTACTATCGATGACTATGAAGGAGATTTAAACGAACTCAACGTAGGATACTCAAACGACCCAGATTCTAAATGTTATCAGTTTATACGATTGGATGATGGTAATTTTACAGCACAGCCTAATAATTTACTTAGATGGCATAATGCTGATTACATTGTACCATATAATAAAGACAATCCGCCTAGATTATCTGTATATAAAGATCAATTGCAAAGTGAAGATATAGATCGTAGTTACGGAAATTCACCATATTATTTTTACAATCAAGATGAAAAAAAATAATAAATTATTTGGATTTATAGAAGAATGTTATTATATTTAGATAACATTAAAAATAAGTTATATGATAAAGTTTAAAGATGTAGAATTTGCTTTCGAACTACGAAAGCTAGCTTTTTGTGATCAAGACTATTTAAAGTCTATGTTGTATGAAACGGTTACAGATCGTTCATATAAACAATCAGGTAAATCATTTCAATCATTGTTCCCAGGTGCTTGTAACTTTACAATATTCAATGATTACAACACTATGGTAAATTACATGTTAGAATTTTCTGATGATTATGCTTACATGGGTACGCATTTATTGCACGGTAGAAAGTATTATTTAGCATGGACTTATAATTCGTAACATGAAGACATTACTTTATTTTAGTGCATCATGGTGTGGTCCTTGCAAAATGTTTGGGCCATTAATGGACGAAATAGCAAATGAATTACCAGTAACTAAATACGATGTTGATATCGATGCGTTAGAAACTAATTCATTTCATATTAAGAGTGTTCCGACTGTAATCCTAGTAAATGAAGATGGCGTTGAGATAGATAGATTCGGCGGAGTTAAATCAAAACAGCAAGTAATAGATTTTTATAATAAAGGATAATATGGCAACAAGATACGTATCAACTAAATTATTTGAAAACTACTCAGTAGCTATTAGACAATGGAAAGCACAACATTCTCATTGTCAATTATTGCACGGTTATGCTTTAAAGTTTAAAGTATGGTTTGCTAGCAATGAACCAGATATTGATAACCAGTTAGATGATATGAATTGGATTGTCGACTACGGTGGATTCAAAGCTCCCCCGCAAGGCAATGGTCTAAAAGATTGGATGAATGATAAATGGGATCATACAATGTTAATTGAAAAAGACGATCCGTATTTAGATTTATTTCAAACAATGCAAATGGAAGGTTTGTGTAAGTTAGTTATCATGGATAAGATAGGAGCAGAAAGTGCTGCTAGAATGGTTTATGAACACTTCAATGATGTACTATCTAAAACAGATGCAGGCCGTTGCAAATGTATTAAAGTAGAATGTTTTGAAAATGATAACAATAGTTCAATATACGAAGAAATATGAAACTAGGAAGAATAGAAGATTACAATAAAGTTTTACCTATCAATGAATTGTATCGATGTGTACAATCTGAAGGTAGTCGATTTGGAAGACCTACAATTGCAATACGAGTTACTGGATGTACTCATCGATGTTGGTTTGGAGAAGGCGGATGGTGTGATAGCTGGTACAGTTCAATACATCCAGAGAAGGGTAAATTTACTTTCAATGATATCATAAAAATATATGATGATAATCCTCATGTAAAAGAAATGATGTTAACTGGGGGTTCGCCTACAATGCAACCCGCATTAATTAACGAATTGACGCATTTTGCAAATGAACGTGGCATAATTATTACTATAGAAACAGAAGGTTCTCATTATGTTAAAACAGATTATCCATTGGGTTTGGTTTCGCTCTCTCCAAAGTTTACTAATAGTATACCACGCGTCGGCATCAAAACTCCGAATGGTAAAACGGTGGATCAAAAGTTTGTAGATCAACATAACAAGTACAGACTTAATAAAGAAGCTATACGTGATATGATTGATTATCATACAGATTATCATTACAAGCCAGTATGGGATGGCACTGCAGAAGGTTTGGAAGAAATAGAAAATTTTCGTATAGAATTAGGAATTCCAAAAGAAAAAACTTATATTATGCCTGCAGGTGATAGTAGAGAGGAATTGATTAAAATGTATCCATTGGTATTTGAATTATGTGCAGAGCATGGATATAATATGTCAGGTAGAGATCACATTATAGCATATGATACAAAACGAGCAGTATAAAGGAATAGTTATGAAAATGAAACCATTAGGAGATCGTGTCTTATTGAAAGAACGAGAAAAAGTTGAAAAGTCAGTTAGCGGTATTATGCTAATGAATGATATGGAAGGCGATTATGTCTATGCAGATGTAGTTGCTGTCGGTAATGGATTGTTTACTCAAACAGGTGATACAATTCCAATGACCGTAAAAGAAGGTGATGAAGTTATGATACATAAAACAGAAACTTCAAGCCGTATTAAAATCGACGATGAAGAATATTTGTTAGTTCGAGAATCAGAAATTGCAATGGTAAATAATAAATAACATGGGACAAAAGACAAAAATTGATGGTACTATCGAAACAGTACATGGTGGTTTTGCAAACGGTATTTCAAAGCAATTGGCAGATAAACAATTGATTGAAGGACCTGATGCTAAACTATCTCGAGAAGAAAAGCAAGGTATTATTGAAAAGGCCGCAAAAGCTTTTGGAGAGTTTCTAACTGCATTAGGCGTAGATTGGGAAAACGATCCTAACTCAAATGATACTCCTAGACGAGTTGCTAAAGCATACGTAAATGATTTATGGGCAGGTCGTTTCAATCCAGCTCCGGAGATTACAGCATTTCCAAGTGATGGGTATGACGGTATAGTTCAAGAGAGTAATATACCTGTCACATCAATGTGTAGTCATCATCATGAGACTATTATGGGTAATGTAAGTATCGCTTATATTCCTGGCGAGAATGGAAAGGTTGTAGGTTTAAGTAAACTTAATCGTATCGTTGAGCATTTTGGAAGACGAGGTGCAATCCAAGAACAACTTACCGTAGCTATACATACCGCTATAAACGTTGTTATTGAAAATAATAAGGGTGTAGCTGTAATGATTAACGCGACTCATAACTGTGTACAATGCCGTGGTGTTAAACATATTGGAGCATCTATGCAGACAACTAAATTATCAGGCGCATTTTTAAACGATCCGGCATCTCGTGCTGAATTTTATAAAAATATTGAATTATCAAATACATACAATAAACATTAATTTATCATTATCTAATTAAGTTTGTTAACGATGTACGCATATTTATAATAAAAAGAAAATATGATACATTGTATGATTTGTAATAAGCAATTTAAGCGTATATCCAATACACATTTAAAACGGCATAATATTACATGTAATGAATATATGCAGATATATCCCAATGCTGAAATGGTTGATGTCGAATTAAGAAATCAAATATCAATAGCATCGTTAGGTAAAACATATGAGCAACGATATGGCATTGAGACTGCAAATAAATTACGAATTCAGCGACAAAAAGATGCTAAAAAACAGTTTTCTGATATTGAGCAACGTCGTATAAGATTTAATTCTAATTGGAAAGGATATGGCGATTTATCAGGTGATCATTGGCGCAGAATATGCCAAGGAGCTAATAGCCGAAAGTTAGAATTATCTATTACAATCGAGGATGCTTGGAATAAATATTTACAGCAAAATGGTAAATGTGCACTTTCTGGGGTTGATATAGTATTACGAGGCCAGGAGATTGGAATCTCATCAAAAGTTGTCCATGAAAAAACTACAGCATCGTTAGATAGAATTAATAATGATAAGGGATATACATATGATAATATACAATGGATTCATAAAGATTTAAATCAAATGAAAAGTGACAGGTCCATGGAGTCATTGATATATTGGATAAAAACTATCTATGAATATAAATTTGGAAATTTATAAAAAATTATTTATTTTAAAATAAAAAAAGTTATGGAAATATTAATTCCTGAGTATAAAATAGAGCGTCGTGTTAGAGCGATGGCTCATAAAATATCTGAAGAACATAAAAATAGTGGTAACTCATTACCGCCTGTACTAATCTGTGTCCTTAACGGATCATTCTTATTCTTTTCCGATTTAGTAAAAGATATGGGTACAGAATGTGAAGTAGATTTTATTAGACCTAAGTCATATCATGGACAAGACAATTCCGGAGGCGTAACCTTTACTAAAGACATAGAGGTCGACCTTAAAGGAAAAAGGGTTTATATTATTGAAGACATTGTTGAGACTGGAGCTACTATGATCGAAATACTTCAAAGAGTATACAGTCGCGTTCCAGTTGATGTTAAGATAGTTACATTGGTACATAGAAAAGGTAATCCGTTTGATGTAGATCATTTCTGTTTTGAAATAGGAGATGACTGGCTAATCGGATACGGCTTTGATGACAATGGCCTAAAAAGAAATTATAGAAATATTTACAGTATACCAAAACAAGGTTAATATGTATCAAGCAGTTGCATTTAGACGTACGGATAATACTGTACACATCTGGGACGATGTAAAAGGACATATAAAGATTAAGTATAAACCGTATGCATATGCAAAGTCTAATTACGGAGAATATACGGCATTAGATGGTACAAAGCTAACTAAGATAACAGACTTCGAACCAGGCGATCCTAGTTTATATGAAAGTGATATCAATCCAGAAGTACGTACATTGATTGATATGTATAGTGATTCAGATGATTTATCGGTAGGTCATAGAACAATATTTTTAGATATTGAGGTTGATATTTCAACGGGCTTTCCTACTACAGAGAATGCAGAGAATCCAATAACATCAATTGCAATATATGATCAAGCAGGTGATCAGCACTTTGTTTGGATTTTAGATCCTAAAGGTATTGTAGAGACTACTAATGTAGTTTATTCATGTAGCGATGAATATGAGTTATTGAATCGATTCTTAATGAAGTATGCTGAAATAGCACCTACAATTATAACTGGATGGAACATTGACTTTTTCGATATTCCATATCTTTACAATCGAATGGTAAAGGTTGTAGGAGAAAGGAAAGCAAAAACCTTATCACCTATTAGTGATGTCATCTGGCTCAAGCATAGGGATCGTTATAAGATTGCCGGAGTATCTTGTTTAGATTATATGGGTCTTTATAAGAACTTTACGTATTCTGAGCAATCAAGTTATTCATTGGAAGCTATATCACAGAAAGAATTAGGTAAAGGTAAAATTAAATACGACGGTAACTTAGACGATTTAATGCGAACTGATATCAATAAGTATGTTGAGTATAACTTGAATGACGTTGATCTGGTTGTAGAGTTAGATCAAAAAATGAAATTACTTGATCTGGCACGAGGTATATGTCATAAAGGCCATGTACCATATGAAGATGTTTATTTTTCAACTCGATACTTAGATGGAGCATCATTAACCTTTTTGAAACGATTAGATTTAGTAGCTCCGAGTAAGAAACGTCGTGAATCAGATGAACCGTTAGAATTGTTAGGAGCCTATGTTAAAGACCCTAATCCGGGTCGTTACAAATGGATATATGACCTTGACTTAACATCGTTGTATCCTAGTATCATTATGACACTTAATGTATCTCCGGAAACAAAAGTAGGTAAGTTAGATAAATTTGACGGACATGCCTATGTAAAAAATACCGGTGTACATTATAGTATGGGCGAACATGGTTGGGCTACTAGTGAGGAGTTACGTAGTTATTTACAAACTAATAACATGTCAATTGCAGCTAACGGTGTTGTCTATACAATGAATGAAAAAGGTTTTATTCCAACTATTCTAGAAAAATGGTTTCAAGAACGTGTCGATTATAAAAACCTTAAGAAGAAGTTTGAGAAGGAAGGTGATGCTGATAAGGCAGAATATTACGATCGTTTACAATTAGTTACAAAGATCTTATTGAATTCATTCTATGGAGTATTAGGTAATGCAGGTTTTAGATTCTTTGATCCGGATAATGCAGTAGCTATTACCAGTACCGGGCAGCAGTTAATTAAGTTTACGGCTGATATCGGTAATAAGTATTATAAAAAGGAACTTAAAGAGTATACATTGGAATTGGAAGATGGTAGACAGATTACATTATATGGTAATCAAAAAGTACAAACTAAAAATAGAGGTGAAGTTTTTGTAAACGAATTACAAGAAAATGA
>Ga0172373_10012113_pt1 | contig 10166 bp, 9 predicted proteins | sample Lak10m_2_FD_114546 | JGI IMG/M metagenome (GOLD analysis project Ga0172373, IMG submission 114546) | Freshwater microbial communities from Kabuno Bay, South-Kivu, Congo - kab_092012_10m | ecosystem: Environmental > Aquatic > Freshwater > Lake | place: Democratic Republic of the Congo: South-Kivu...
CAAAACGTTTTTGGTTATCCTTGCGCCGCTTGGCGCTCCTGCTCAGTCGTGCGATTGAACGCTTGTGGGACTCGACTGAGGTCACTCAACTTCAACCTTGTTTTCCACTTTCGTGATCTACTGTTAATATATTTGGCGCAGAAAAATTGACGATTATTTTTGCGAGAATGTACGATTCGCCGTTCGAAAAACTTCCATTGCCAGTGCCATTGTCTGCAAGTTTGTTTCCTGCAATATCAGTGACCGTGCCGTTGTCGAGCAGGTCAAGTCGGAGCGAGCCTGACCCTGCACCCGTGTTTACAGTCACCGCGAAGAACGGATTTGCGTTCTGGAGGTTCGTAATGACCGGGTTGAGGTTTGACGTGTTGATAAAGAAATCAGATGGATCTACGCCCATCACTGGCTCGGAAAAAGTGACAATAAAATCAACATTGGGGTTGATGGTTGGGTTGTTGCTCGCCCGCACGATCGATGTGATTCGCGGGGAAGTCCTGTCCACTGAATACTTCTCGCCGTTCGAATAGTTTGCATTCCCTGCACCTTCGCCGCCGAGGTTGGCGCCGAGTGCGTTATGAATGCTGTCATCATCGATAAGGTCAAGTCTCAAATCTCCATCGCCAGAGCCTGTATTTACGGTAACAATATAGAACGGATTTTGATTATTGATGTTAAGAATAGTCGTGTCCGGCAAGCCAGTCAGAATAAAATCCGTTGCGTCTACACCGTCTACTGATTCAGAGAACGTGACGATAAAATCCACGCTTGTTGCGGATGTGGGGGTAGGGCTGGCACGCAGGATGGACGTTGCAACCGGCACATTCTGGCTGACGGTATACGTCTCACCGTTCGTATAATTTCCATTTCCAGTCCCGACATTCCCAAGAATATTCCCTGCATTGTCAAAAATGGTGTCGTTGTCGATCAGGTCAATTCGGATCGTGTCATTTCCAGGTTTGGTGGAAACGGAAACAGTATAGATGTTACCGCTTCCGAAAACGTTATTGATCGCTGCTCCGTTTATGGTCGATAAAAAGAAGTCGCTTCCATCTACACCGTTGACTGCTTCTGAAAAATTGACAATGAAATCCACGCTGGCAGCATTTACCTGATCTGAACTTGCGCGGAGAATGGATGTGACATAGGGCATACTTCGGTCAATGGAATACGTTTCTCCGTTGGAGAAATTGCTATTTGCATTGTTCCCTGCCAGATCCACTACACTGTCATTGTCAATAAAATCAAGCTTAATAGTGTCGTCACCCGAGCCTGTTGATACGGAAACCAAATAGGAATTGCCAGAGCCATTTACACTGCTGATGAACGCTCCCGAATTCGTGTTTAGGCCAAAGTCGGAAAATTCAACGCCTGTCACTGCTTCGGAGAAGGTGACTGAAAAATCCACTGTTGCAGCATTGCTCGGATTTATGTTTACACGAGTAATAGCAATTACAGAGGGAGCGGTTTTGTCTATCGTATATGCCTGCGCATTTACATAATTTCCATTACCGACCCCGAGCCCGCCGAGGGGAGTGCCAATGCTGTTCGTGACGGAGTCGTTGTCCGTTAGGTCGAGGCGAAGGCTTCCATCTCCAAGGCCTGTATTGACCGACACTGTGTATGTGTTTCCAGTCCCGCTCACATTTTCGATCACTGCACCATTGATATTTGTGGAGAGGGTAAAGTCAGCGCTATCAAGCCCAGTTATGGACTCGGAAAAAGTGACCTGATAATTAACGCTGCCCAAGTTTGTTGTTAGCGGATTGGCAGGGGTGATCGCTGTAATGCTGGGGATGCTTTGACCAATTAGATACTCATCCACCAGCACGCCCGTTCGAGTGATCATCTGGAATTTCATGTATGTGCTGGTCGCTTCCACTCGCATGGCGCCGAAATCCTGATTGAAGCGCACCTGGCTTTCAGGGAGGATGGTTTCAAACTTATACAAGTCCGAGCCGCCAACGCCGTTTACAAAGTATGGCAGACCATTTACGAGCAATCTTTCATAAGAGTGATCGTGGCCGTTCAGCACAGCATCTGCGCCCCATTCTTTGAATGGCCAGCGCATGTACTCGTTGGATCCGTGCCGTCCTGAGGAATAGGGCGGATGATGAAATACCACCACGTTGAATGGGGAAGTGGAAGCAGCTAAAGCTTTTTTTAGCCACTTGGCCTGGGTGGATGTCGATGTGTATCCGTCAGGCTCTTTTTTGTCGCTGTCCAACATAAAGAAATGAACAGGTCCTTGGACGAAGTCATAAAAGGTTTCGTGTTTGGTGAAATTAAAGTAATTGAAATAGGCGTTGGCGTCACTGTCTTTTGTCCAATCATGATTCCCCATCGACGGAAAGAATCTTCTCGTTGCAGCGCCGTTTCCATAACTTCCTTTGTATGGATAAATATAATCGTGATAGTACTGGCCGATATTTGGGTCTATAGACCACGCAGCTCCATCGTCGTAGTTATTGTCTCCCACTGTCACGATAAAATCGGGATTCCAGCTTTTTACCAAATTCGCCACGTCCGCTTCGTTTTGGCTGGCGCGCCCGTAATCTCCAATGACGGCAAAAGTGATCTTGTCGGTCTGGGACTGGGCAGGGGATGGGTTGATGGATGTATAAAAAAGGGTCAGAATTATTAGAAGCGATATGCGAGGAAGATTTGTTTTCATGATTTGCTCCATAATATATACGACAATTTCATTATAGAGCTTTGTGGAGTGATAAATTGAGGATGGAACGAACTTGATATACTGGCTGTCAATTTGAATATACTAGAAAAATATCATAAATATTGACAAATCCCCTCAGCCCTGCTATAATGCCAATTCATTGTTAAAAACGCCAGAATTGGCTTACTTCGTACCGCGTAGGCGGTAATTCCTGAGGAGCAATAAAAGAATGTCGCAACTTGAGATAAAGAATCTGCACGTCAGCATTGAGGACAAGGAAATTCTAAAAGGGCTTTCACTTACGATTAATCAGGGTGAAATTCACGCAATCATGGGGCCGAACGGCACAGGCAAATCCACATTAGCATATACATTGATGGGACACCCTAACTACACCGTAACCGCGGGTGAGATTATCTTTAAAGGAAAGAACGTTCTTGAACTTGAGCCGGATGAGCGTTCCCGCGCAGGGATTTTCCTCGCTTTCCAGTATCCAGTTGCCATCCCCGGCGTCACCGTGGCGAACTTCCTGCGCACGGCCATCAACGCCCGCCGCCGTGCCGAGAACCCCGAAGACAAAGGCATGCCCATCCCTGAATTTCGCAAGATGTTAAAGGAAAAGATGGACACCCTCAAGATGGATCACAATTTTGCGGGCCGCTACCTCAATGACGGTTTTTCCGGCGGCGAGAAGAAACGTGCCGAAATCCTGCAGATGGCAACCCTAAAGCCAGAGATCGCCATTTTGGATGAAACAGATTCAGGCTTGGATATTGATGCGCTTCGCATCGTCTCGGAAGGCGTCAATGCTCTTTCCGGTCCCGAGCTTGGGGTGCTGGTCATCACACATTATCAACGCCTGTTGAATTACATCAAACCCAACTTCGTCCACATCATGCTGGATGGCCGCATTGTTGAATCGGGCGGCCCCGACCTTGCACTTCATCTCGAAGAGCAGGGCTACGATTGGGTGCGCGAGAAGTACGAGGAAGTTGCATAACCTTTAGTGGTTAGAGTATTTGGAGAACCCAATGGCTGAAGAAACCAAACCTGACGATACCAAACTCCTTGAAGAGATTGGTGATTATAAATATGGCTTTCACGACCGCGATGATAACTACGTGTTCAAATCCGAACGAGGATTAAGTCGTGAGGTCGTTGAAAATATTTCGCGTATGAAAGGCGAGCCGCAATGGATGCTCGATTTTCGCCTCAAAGCGTACGAACATTACATCAACCGCCCCATGCCAAACTGGGGACCTACTCTCGATGAGATCAACTTTGACGAGATCTACTATTACGTCAAGCCGACCGAGAAGAGTGAAAAGAACTGGGACAATGTCCCAGATGACATCAAAAACACCTTCAACAAACTTGGTATCCCTGAAGCCGAGCAAAAGTTTTTGGCTGGCGTAGGCGCGCAGTACGAATCTGAGATGGTGTACCACTCCATTTTGGAACATCTCGAAAAACAGGGCGTCATCTTCCTTTCCATTGAAGACGGCCTCAAACAATATCCCGATTTGTTCAAAGAATATTTCGGCACTGTTGTACCGATCGAAGATAACAAATTCGCAGCACTGAACTCTGCTGTTTGGTCTGGCGGTTCCTTCGTCTATGTGCCGAAAGGCGTCAAAGTGGATTTGCCCTTGCAGGCCTATTTCCGCTTGAACACTGCCAACGTTGGTCAATTCGAGCGCACCCTCATCATCGTGGATGAAGGCGCTTCCGTGCATTACGTGGAAGGTTGTACCGCTCCGCAGTACACCACCAACTCCTTCCATAGTGGTGTGATCGAGATCATCGTCAAGAAAGGTGCACGTTCTCGGTATTCCACCATTCAAAACTGGTCAACCAACGTGTTCAACCTCGTAACCCAGCGTGCAAAAGTGTTTGCGAACGCTTCTCACGAATGGGTGGACGCGAATCTCGGCTCGAAGCTCACCATGAAGTATCCATCCTGTTATTTGATGGAACCCGGAGCACACGGCGAAATGCTCTCCATGGCGTTCGCTGGCCCCGGACAAACACAAGATGCCGGCTCAAAGATGATGCACTTTGCTCCCAACACCACCAGCAAGATCGTTTCCAAATCCATCAGCAAGAGCGGTGGACGCGCGTCCTATCGCGGCATGGTCAAGGTGTATAAGGGTTCCAAAGGTGTAAAGTCCAACGTGGTTTGTGACGCGCTTTTGCTTGACCCCAAATCCCGCTCCGATACATACCCCACCATCGAGATCGACGAAGACGACGTGACCATCGGTCACGAAGCCTCTGTCAGCAAAGTAGGTGAGGAGCAGCTCTTCTACTTAATGTCCCGCGGCCTCAGCGAAGAAGAGGCCACCACCATGGTGGTCTCCGGCTTCATCGAGCCGCTCGTCAAAGAGCTGCCGATGGAATACGCAGTAGAAATGAATAGATTAATTCAATTACAAATGGAAGGCAGCATCGGTTAGAAAGTTACAAGTGGAAGGCTTACCTTCAACTTTGAACATTCAACCTTCAACGGATTAAAACATGCAAGAGAAACCAAAAGTATCTGTAACTCGAACTCGACGTGATTCTGCCGCAAAAGAATTTAACTTCACCCCGGCAGATATCCCCGCAGCAGGCACTGGTCTCGCTTCTTTCCGCACCTCAGCGTGGGACTCTTTCAAGCAGCTTTCCATCCCCGTCATCACAGACGAAGCTTGGCGCCGTACTGACTTGCGCTTGCTCCCTGCGTCCGATTTCAGCCTTCCGAAAGAAGGCGCCTTTGAAGATTTACCCGCTGTCCCTGATTATTTACTCAAGTCGTTGACAGGCGATCAGCACGGCGGACAAATTACTTTGCTTCCTGGCGGTTCTCATATTCAGCTAGATGAATCCCTTGTGAAGAAAGGTGTTGTCTTCACCGACTTCCGCACCGCAGAAAAAGAATATTCCGACCTGCTCGCAAAGTTGATCGGCCAGATTGTGAAGCCCGAAGATGGAAAATTTGCTGCGCTCGCTTCTGCTTTGGCGCAGAATGGTGTGTTGCTATACGTTCCCAAAAATGTGCAAGTGGATTACCCGCTTCACTCCGTGCTATGGGGACCGGGCTCTGATTTAGCTCACTTCTCTCATTTGATCGTGTACGTGGAAGATGGCGCATCAGTGACCTACGTCCACGAAGCAGCCTCACCCGATGAAGTGGGTCATGCCATGCATGCGGGGGTTGTTGAAATTTACGTTGGCAAAGATGCCAACCTGCGCTTTGTTGAATTGCAATCCTGGGGACGCCACGTCTGGAATTTTTCACACGAGCGCGCTCGCGTGGAACGCGGCGGCAATCTGGATTGGATCTTCGGTGCTGTCGGTTCCCGCCTTACCAAGAACTTTTCAGACCTTGATCTCGCTGGTGAAGGCGCTGTTGGGCGCATGTCTGGCTTCTATTTCACGAACGGGACTCAGCATCTCGACCATGATACCCAGCAGAATCATCTCGCTCCGCACACCACCAGCGACCTCCTTTTCAAAGGCGCATTAAAAGGAAAGAGCCGCTCCGTATGGCAGGGCATGATTTACGTTGCCCCCGGCGCACAAAAAACGGACGGTTATCAGGCCAACCGCAACCTTGTCCTTGATGATCAGGCGCGCGCAGACTCGATCCCCGGCCTCGAAATCCTCGCGGACGATGTTCGCTGTACGCATGGAGCAACGGTTGGAAAACTGGAGGCTGAGCCGCTCTTCTATTTGAAGTCACGCGGTATTCCGCAGCGTGAAGCCGAGCAATTGGTCGTGGAAGGGTTCTTTGACCCGATCATGCAGCGCATCCCATTTGAGGGTGTGCGTGAAAGATTCCAGCAAGCCATTCAGGATAAGTTATCAGCATAGAAATATTTTGAGACTTGATGTTTGAACCATTGGGTCTGGCTTTTAGTGGTACCAATTTTTAGCGAAGGAAATGTTCAATTGGCAAAACAGCCAGAAGTTAAAGTCTGAGGCGGAGGGCGTCTCAATTTTCAAGATAGGATGTGAGTCATGGCAGTGAAATCAAAAGCGAAACCCAAGCAAAAGTCCAAGAATAATGTGAAGGCAAAGGCAACACTTCGATCCAAGGCGGTGGTAAAGGCAAAGCCTGCCGTGAAACCAGCGTCCAAGCCAAAGGCAAAAAATTTGAAAAAACCGATCGCAAAATCAGGCGTAAAACCGGGTTCTGTCAATCAGAGCCAGGGGAAGTCAAAAGTAAACGTGGCTGCGGCGTTGGTAAATGCTGCCGCGAAGGCGAACGTGACTGCCAAACCTCTTCCGCCTGTCGTCAAACGGACTTTAATTCCATTGGTAGACCGCCATAAACCGATCAAACGCTCGACCCGCGTAAATCAATTTGCCTTCATGAAAGCACCCGGCCTTGAACATGCATTTGATGTGGGTGATACCGTGGAAGTTTTTTGCGACCATGAAAAAAGCCGCGAGCGCATCCGTGGTTGGATCAAAGGCATTGTCGTACAGGTGGATAACAAAATGGTTGCGGTGCAGTTCCGCTCCAATGTGTATCTTACCGACGGATGGATGGTGCCTGACCGCATCCTTTGGTATCCGTTGACTTCAGAACATATCCGTACTGTGCCCGGCAAGAAGCCTGCAGCGAAAAAAGATTTTATTCCTGATTATTAGCGAGTCGGATGTAAACAGGTGAACACGAAGACGACCCGTGTATGCTTGTTTACATTGTGCGCTTATTTACATCCCCATGTCCCTTAACCTAGAACAAATCCGCAAAGACTTTCCCATTCTCGAACGCGAGACACGCCCCGGTGTGCGCGTGACATATTTAGACTCAACGGCAACTTCGCAGAAACCTGTGCAGGTCATTGAGGCGATGAATGAATATTATCGCCATTTGAATGCCAATATCCATCGAGGTGTGCATACGCTTGCTGAAGAAGCCACGTCCATGTATGAAGGCGCACGCGAGAAGATCGCAAAGTTCATCAATGCGTCATCTTCACGCGAAGTGATCTATGCACGCAACACGACCGAATCGATCAACCTCGTTGCCTATTCGTGGGCACGTGCAAATTTGAAGACTGGCGATCTCGTCATTCTGACAGAGATGGAACATCATAGCAACCTCGTCCCCTGGCATATGCTGCAGGCGGAGCGGGGTATTGTGCTGGAATTCATCCCTGTGACGCATGACGGACTGCTTGACCTTGAAGTGTACAAATCGCTTCTTTCCCGAAGCCCAAAGCTGGTTTCGTTTACACACATGTCCAACGTCCTCGGTACGATCAATCCTGCTGCTGAGATCATCCGTCTGGCTCACGAAGCAGGCGCAATTGCGCTGGTGGACGGGGCGCAGTCTGTACCTCATTTGCAGGTGGATGTGCAGGCTCTGGATGCAGACTTCTATGCATTCTCTGCACATAAAATGTGCGGCCCAACGGGCATTGGCGTGTTGTACGGAAAGACATCCTTGCTTGAAGCCATGCCTCCATTTTTAGGCGGCGGCGACATGATCAAGGAAGTGAAATTGCGTTCGTTCCGCCCAAATACATTACCGCATAAATTTGAAGCTGGCACACCCGCCATTGCAGAGGCTGTCGGGTTTGGCGCTGCTGTAGATTACCTCTCCGCTATCGGCATGGATAAGATCGCCGCGCACGAGCATGAGATCACCGAATATGCGTTGGATCGTCTGGAAGAAATCCCCGGCGTACAGTTGTTCGGTCCTTCTGCTGATAAAAAAGGCGGAGTGGCCGCTTTCACACTGGAAGGTGTGCATCCTCATGATGTTGCGCAGATCCTGGACCGTGATGGGATTGCCGTCCGCGCCGGGCATCACTGTGCGCAGCCCTTGCATGAAAAATTCGGCATTCAGGCTACGAGCCGCGCTTCCTTCTATTTGTACAGCACAAAAGAGGAAGTGGACTTGCTGGTGAACGGGATATATAAAGTGAAGGAAATGTTTGGATAACCATGGACGATCTATATCGCGAAGTCATTATCGAGCATTATAAAAATCCATCCTACCGCGGCAAGCTGGACCCGCATGATATTTCATTCGCGGACAACAATCCGCTGTGCGGTGACCACATCCAGATCGATCTGCGGGTGGATGGCAATGGCATTGTCACCGAGGCATTATTTGACGGACATGGCTGTGCCATTTCGCAAGCCTCCGCCGACCTGTTGATGGAATCGATCATCGGCAAGCCTGTTGAAGAAGTAAAGAAATTAAACAAGGATTCCGTCCTTGAGTTGCTAGGCATTGATCTTGGTCCCGTGCGCCTGAAGTGCGCCCTGCTTTCATTGAAAGTGTTGAAGGCTGGTGTGTACGGTCTGGGCGAGGCCAGCGACTCTTTGGTGGAATAAGTAGACCACGGACGATGGACTGCAGACTGTTGAGATCGACCTGTCGTCCACTGCCAATGGTTGGGAAGCCCCATGTTCAATTACACAGCCTTTGACGAATCAAAAGTAGAGTTTGCTGAGATCGCACCAGCATCTGAATTACCAAACGGCGAGCGCTTGTTTGTGGATATTGAAGACAAGCCAATCGTCATCTTTAATATCGCAGGACAGTTTTATGCCATTGGCGATATCTGTTCACATGATGAAGGTCCGCTGGGGGATGGGATGATCGAAGGAAATAACGTAGTTTGCCCACGCCATGGCGGTGAGTTTGATGTCCGCACCGGGCAGGCGGTGCAAATGCCAGCCGTGGTGGATATCCCTGCCTATCCCGTACAAGTGAGGGACGGCGTCATCTTTGTAGGTGTGCCGAAAGAATAAGAAAATCAAAGGAGTTCCATGCAAATGGAACTCCTTTTTGTTTACCAATCTCCCGCATAGCGGATCTTGAACGGTTTTGTCTTTCGCTCAATGTGCCATCTGCGCAGCTCCACCAACTGGCGGATGTGCAAATTGTCATGAGCCACCCACGAAGCGAACATATCACCTGCGCGCATTGAACCGAAATTTGATTTATAGGTAATATTCCAGTCTGCTTTCTTCAAACTCAGTAACCACGCCAGTGACTTTGTCCGTTCGCGAAAGAATTTTGCTTTCATCTTCCCAAAATCCTGTTCATTGTATTTACGTAGTTTCACCCACGCCTGTGGAGCAATGGGATGCCACTGCTCATGTTGACGGTACAAAATGAAATCTAGGTGTTCACGGAAATCTTCACGCTCTTCATCCAACAGGTGACAGGTCGCTTCAAGGATGGACCATGCCCCCTTGGATGGTTTCCTTCGCGCCTCTTCCGCGCTGATGCCTGCCAGCAAAGCCCGAATCATTTCCGTACTCTGTGAAAGCTCCTGATAAAGCGTTTGGAATTCCATGATCACCTCTGAAAATTTTTCCTATTATTGTCCAAATTTAATGCTTTAGCAATACGAAGGGATGCCCCTTAGGGTTTGTCCAAAAATAACTTGAACACTTTGAAATATGATAATCTTGTCTTAAAAAATCAGGACAAGCCCAATGATGAAGAAAACCGAGCGAAAAATTCATAGGTGTACTTGTAAAA
>Ga0172373_10012116_pt1 | contig 10164 bp, 8 predicted proteins | sample Lak10m_2_FD_114546 | JGI IMG/M metagenome (GOLD analysis project Ga0172373, IMG submission 114546) | Freshwater microbial communities from Kabuno Bay, South-Kivu, Congo - kab_092012_10m | ecosystem: Environmental > Aquatic > Freshwater > Lake | place: Democratic Republic of the Congo: South-Kivu...
GGAAGCTCAATGATGATCAATTCAAGCGTTATTGAGAATTTGAAGTGAATAAATACTAAATAGTTACAGGAAGCGAACATTATGAACCTATCTAAAAAATCAGTTGCCCTGCTGTTGACTGGCGCGGCGATGGCTACTATTTCAACCCATGCAAGCGCTGTCAGCTCTACACAATTAGGTGCATTGACAGCCAATGGCGTGATTACTCAAACTGGACAAATGGCCGTCAAAAACTGGGCTGACATCACTGTTGGCCTGGGCTGGATGCACACGACCAAATGGATTGAGTTTAGTGTCGACGCCAATGCCGCATCCGCCGGCAACGTCATCATCAATTTAACCGATGCCAGCAAAGCCTATACGTCTGCATCAACCGCCAACAATGGCAACACTACCATCATGAAATCCAATGGGAACACTTCCCATCCGGCGTTTTCATTGTTTTCAGTTGGCGCAGCCGGTTTCGATGAATCTGTTGCAGTTGCTTCTGCTAACTATAATGGCGGAGTGGGTTGGACTCAAGTCGATGTTTCACCGACCAAAAAAGGCGCGTTCTTATTGGCGGGCGGCGTGACCGGATTTGAAGGTTACGCCAATTCAGGTACCACCTTTGCCAACAGTGCAGGTGATAACGTTGGCCACGGCAGCGCTGGCAGTTCTTACGGCACCACCGCTGGCCATGATTGGGCAGAGCTGAATATATCTTTGGCAGCGGGTAATTATCTGTTGGCTATTGGTAACAGCTGCTTCACATTGTCAAATTGCGGCAATGAAGTGACACAGCGGGTGGTATTGGATTCCAATTTCAACATCATTACCAACGAAACCAATCCTGCCGGCAGATGGAATAATGCTGACTATAAATTAACCATCACCTCTGTACCAGTACCGGGCGCAGTTTGGTTGTTCGGTAGCGCCTTAGCGGGATTGGTCGGTTTTCGCCGTCGCCCGGTTGCCTAAGCAAAGCCTTTGATCAGGGCTTACAAAACCCCTCAAATCATTCACTATTCAATTCGACTCAAATCAGTGTAGGAGAATGAGACAAAGCAATTGATTAAATGTAAGCTTGGATCAATTGATTCATAACCAGGGTTTCGATTCACGAAATCCTGGTTTTTGTTTTTTAATCCATTCAGAAAGTTGGAAATGCTTGATGACGAGATCAGCCATGCCCCATCGTCCCGAACGAATGCATCATTCCACACTAATTTTTCGATCAATTTTCATGAACATCCAAAATTGACACAACATGATTGATAACGAGAACCTGATTTTTAGCAATCACAGGGCAGTCGAACCTCATGTGACCGTCAATCAAGAAGAGCACCTACAACTTATGACCAGGGCTCGTTATTTTGCTTATCAACTAGCTGACTTTGATAAGGCCGAACAAGCCTATCGACAAGTCTTAGCCACCAAACCCACCCAAATAGAAGCTTTAGCCGGCGTTGGCCAAGCATTATGCAGGCGCCATCGATTGGCAGAAGGTCGGCAATATTTGCTCAAAGCCGCTAAATTGATGCTGCGCCACCCCTCAAAAATTGAGGTTACTGACTTATTGCAATTGGCGGAACAATTACAAATATGGGGAGAAGTAGATTTTGCTTTACAGCTCTATAGAGCATCCACCAAAAAATCGCCCAAAAATCCTGTTGCCTTGTTTGGCGTAGCCGTTTGCTTACAGCGCCTTAACTACGGCAAATTAGCAAATCTGGAATTGGATAAAGCCTTGAAGCTGGCACCAGAGGATTCGGGCTGTCAAATATTGAAGGCGATTTTAGAAGCCGAAAACCAGCAACTCAGTGAAGCAGAACAGCGATTGAACAAAGTTATCAATCGTGAAAAAGATTCAAGACCATTGGCAAGAGCCTGTCTGGAACTTGCCAAGATATTGGATCAGCAAAAACGCTATTCGGAGGCATATGCGTTAATCTCTCGAGCCGGTGAATTGCAATCTGGCTTACCTGAGGTAACTCAGCAGGATGCTAACCATGTCTTCAGGAAGATCGATCAATATCAACAGAACTATGACACCAGTTTGCTAAATCGTTGGCGTCTGCCGGTTCTTCAGGATGAATTGCCGGTTCCGATTTTTTTGATGGGTTTTTTGCGTTCCGGAACCACATTGATCGAACAGGTTTTAGCTGCTCATCCGCTGGTTTTGACTTCAGATGAAAACCTGTTGTTAGACGAAGTCATAGCCGAACTTGAGAAAATTAGCAAAATCAAAGATGACTCGCCGGCCGCATTAAAATCGATTGGCACTGAGCAAGCCAGACAATTAAGACAATTTTACTGGCAACGGGTGACAGAAGAATATGGTCCGGCAGCATTGACAAAATGCTTTGTAAACAAGGTTGCTTTGAATAGTATCGAAATAGGTTTGATTAGCACCTTATTCCCTGAAGCCAAAATCATTTTCGCGCTGCGAGACCCCAGGGATGTGTGCTTAAGTTGCTCGATGCAAGCTTTTACGGCTTCAGCAGCAACAATCAACTTGCTCACCTGGGAGGGTATCGCAAGACAATACGCGGCAGTCATGGGCTTGTGGCTGAATATGCGTGAACGTATTGCAACAAGCTATCTTGAATTACGTTATGAAGATGCTGTCACTGATTTTGACAATCGGTTTAGACAATTATTTACATTTCTGGGTTTGGATTGGCAACCTGAAGTCAGTCATTATCACAAAAAACTGGCAGGAAAATTTATGGCTACCCCAAGTTACTCAGCTGTCGCACAGCCTTTATATCAATCCTCCTTAACCCGTTGGCAAGGGTATCGATTGTATTTTGAATCCATCCAATCGTTGATACAACCTTACATACAAGCTTTCGGTTATTTCTCGTAACTATTAAGGTTACCCTTATTAAAATGGCAATAGCCCCTAATGAAGCTTTTATGATCCACGAGTGGTTAGTTTCAATATAAGATTTCATATCATGGAAAATTGATCAGCCTCAAAACCCTTGACAAACATGAGCCTCGACATGCTAATGACTATCCTCTTATTGCTATCTTTTTGATGAAACGAACTACTAGAACATGCTAACTAGAAAACCCGCAGTAGCAGGAGTTTTTTACCCCGCTGATCCGAAAAATCTAGAAAGTATGTTGGCCGGATTTCTGGAAGAGGCTGATTGTTCGACCAAGTCCCCCAAAGTCATTATTGCTCCACATGCTGGGTATATCTATTCTGGGCCGATCGCCGCTAGTGCTTATGTTCGTTTGCAAGTGGTCAGGGATCAAATTTCCAAAGTGGTGTTGATCGGGCCTTCTCATCGGGTAGCTTTTCAGGGGTTGGCGCTCAGTGGCGCCGATTATTTCAGCACGCCGCTGGGTGACATTGAATTGGATAAGCCGCTGATTGAAAGTCTATTATCATTGCCTTTTGTCGGTTATCTTGAGCAGGCGCACGCCATGGAGCACAGTCTGGAAGTGCATTTGCCGTTTTTGCAAACCATGCTGGCTGATTTTAAATTGATACCGCTGGTTGCCGGTGACGCCAGTCCGGATCAAGTCAGTCAGGTGCTGGAGCTGCTTTGGGGGGGGGATGAGACTTTGATTGTGGTGAGTTCAGATTTAAGCCATTACCATGATTATGCATCGGCTCAGCGCCTGGATCGGCGGACCAGCGACAAGATTGAACACTTGCAATACCAGGACATAAGCTCGGAAAGTGCCTGCGGTAAAGTCCCGGTCAGCGGGTTATTGAAGCTATTAAACAAAAAGGCACTGTCCATCAAAACCATCGATCTCAGAAACTCAGGCGACACCGCAGGCGATAAGCAGCGCGTGGTAGGGTATGGTGCTTATGTCGTTGAATGATGAGGATAAAGCTGAATTGTTAAAAGTAGCCAGCGACTCGATTGGACATGGTCTGGAAACCGGTCAGCCGTTGTCGGTCAATCTGGAAAATTTTTCGAGCGGATTAACCGTCAAACGCGCCAGTTTTGTGACTTTGGAGCGCTACGGACAATTGCGTGGTTGTATCGGTATGCTGGAAGCCATCAGGCCGCTGGTACAAGACGTTGCCGAAAATGCCTTTGCCGCCGCTTTTCGAGATCCGCGGTTTCCAGTCTTAACTCAGCAGGAGCTAGTCGGACTTGATGTGCATATTTCCATTTTAAGTCCTGCCGAAGTCATGCATTTTCAGTCGGAAAGGGATTTGCTGAAACAGTTAAAGCCAGGAGTAGATGGACTGATTTTGCAGGATGGTTACCATCGTGGCACTTTTCTACCCTCCGTTTGGGAACAATTACCCGATGCGAAACAGTTTTTACGTCATTTGAAACAAAAAGCAGGTTTGCCAGCCGACTATTGGTCGGATACTCTGAAAATATCCCGATATACGACGGAATCTTTTTCTTGATGGCCTTTTAAACCTCTGATTTGAGCAAGAAGTTAAAAGCCGGATAAGCGCTTACCTTGTTTGACTGCCCTTACGGACACTATAATAGGCGCTATTTTTAATTATTGGCCCGGTTTATCGCTGTCTGGCAAGCGTTAAATCCTTTCGCTCAGTCACACGACATGACAAAAAACAACTCTTTCAAACCCTGCGACTTGGTGATCTACGGCGCATTGGGTGATTTATCCAAGCGCAAGTTATTGATTTCACTGTACAGATTAGAGAAGCATAATCTTATAGAAGCAGGTACCCGCATCATAGGGGTAGACAGGCTGGATGAAACCAGCAATAGTTTTATAGATGTTGCACATAACAGTTTAAAAGCGTTTTTAAACAACAGCATCGACGAACAAATCTGGAAACGTTTTTCTGAGCGTTTGTCTTACCTAAAAATCGATTTGACTCAGCCTGAACAATACACGCAGTTGAATGCAGTGGTTGACGCGGAAAAGCGGGTGATGGTGAATTATTTTGCCGTGTCGCCCGTGCTGTTTAAACCCATTTGTCAAGGCTTGCAGAGTTGCGGTGTTTTAAATGCCGAGTCGCGCATCGTCATGGAAAAACCGATCGGCCATGATCTGCAGTCTTCCAAAGAAATCAATGATGTGGTGGCGGATGTCTTTCACGAAGATCAGGTTTACCGCATCGACCACTATTTGGGCAAAGAAACGGTTTTGAATCTGTTGGCTTTACGTTTTGCCAACTCGTTGTTTTATTCCAGCTGGAATCACAATAATATTGATCACATTCAAATAACCGTCGGAGAAGACATCGGTATCGAAGGTCGCTGGGATTATTTCGACAAGACCGGCCAGTTACGCGACATGCTGCAAAATCATTTGCTGCAAATTTTGACATTTGTCACCATGGAGCCTCCAGCAGATTTGTCTGCGGAAAGTATCCATATGGAAAAAATCAAAGTACTCAAGGCGCTTAGACCGATTACCTATCTGAATGTCGAAGAAAAAACCGTGCGTGGTCAATACACAGCCGGGTTTATTCAAGGCAAACAGGTACCGGGCTATCTGGAAGAAGAGGGGGCCAACACCGAGAGTACCACCGAAAGCTTCGTCGCCATTCGGGTGGACATCGACAACTGGCGTTGGGCGGGTGTGCCGGTTTATATGCGTACTGGTAAACGCATGCCGAACAAACGTACCGAGATCGTGATCAATTTTAAAAATTTGCCACATAACATTTTTAAAGACAGTTTTCATAATCTGCCAGCCAATAAATTGATCATTCATCTGCAACCCAATGAAGGTGTGGATGTCACTATTTTGAATAAAGTGCCGGGCATTGACGGCAATATCAAATTGCAACAGACCAAACTGGATTTAAGTTTTTCCGAAGCGTTCAAAAAAAATCGCATTTTCGGCGGCTATGAAAAACTGATTCTGGAAGCGCTACGCGGCAATCCGACCTTGTTTTTAAGTCGGGAAGAGATAGAACAGGCCTGGACTTGGGTCGATTCGATTCAGGATGCCTGGCAGCACAACCACACGCCACCTAAACCCTATCCGGCAGGTAATTGGGGACCTGTGGCATCGATTGCTTTACTGGCTCGCGATGGGCGTGCCTGGGAAGAATAACAACTGACATCCTTATTGAGAGAATAACGATCATGGTTAAAGAATTCTTTTTTGAACAACGCCACCATTTGTTTACTGCGCTGGTTGCCGAGTGTCAGGATGTATTATCCGAAGCCCTTAGCAAACATGGCGTAGCAACTTTACTGGTTTCAGGCGGCAGTACGCCTGCGCCTTTGTACGAGGCGTTATCCAAAACCGAGCTGAACTGGAAAAAAATCAAAGTTGCTCTAGTGGATGAACGTTGGGTGGATAACGATCATAGTGCCAGTAATGAAGCTTTGGTTAAACGCAGTTTGTTGATTAATAACGCCAAGGCGGCGGAATTTATCGGCATGAAAACATCTGCCATCACCGCACTGGCGGGACAAGCAGAAACCGAAGCCAACTATCGCCGCTTGCCGCAGCCTTTTAGCTTGGCCATTGTTGGCATGGGGCCGGACGGTCACACTGCTTCCTTATTTCCTCATGCCAAGGGTTTGGCTCAAGCCATACAAACAGATAACGAAAATCTGACCGCTGCTATTAACGCGATTCAAAGTGAAGTTACGGGCCCTAATACAGAGCGATTGACACTGACCTTATCTGCCTTGATGAAAACCGATCGTTTGGTGATTTTGTTTACTGGCGAAGACAAATTGACCGTCTTTAATGCAGCGCAGAAACCAGGTTCTATCGAAGATATGCCGATACGCGCGCTATTGCATCAAGAACAAGTGCCTGTCGAATTATATTGGGCACCTTAGTCATCCTGTAGCAACCGGCTTGCAACGAAGTCAATTTGAATAGCATGCAAGCGGTTGCTAGGACAGTTTATGGGGCACAGCATTCCCGTTTTTATTTTCGGGATGCTTTTTGATGAATGCTGCCAGCCGTTCGGCATCAACTCGTAATGTGCAGCTGGATTTCTTTCGCGGCTTGGCCTTGATGGTTATTTTTGTCAACCATATGCCTGACAATCCCTGGAGCTATTTCATGCCGTCGCGGCTGGGTCCCAGCGATGCTGCGGAGGCTTTTGTGTTTCTCTCCGGGTTTGTGGCTGCGATTGCTTATGGACGCAGCTTCAGTGAGGCGGGTATAGGTTTGGGTATCCTGCAGGTATTTTATCGCTGCGGACAGATTTATGTAGCTCATTTGCTGTTATTCATATCAATTACCAGTATGTTTTTGTTGATGCACTTTAATGGATTGGGAGATGGCTGGCAGCTGGATAATCTACATTATTTTTTTGACCAAACCCAAAATGCCCTTTTGGCATTAGTCAGCCTGACATACCTGCCCAATTTCATTGATATCCTGCCCATGTATTTGGTGATATTGCTTTGGGTACCGATGATCTGGAGTTTGTCCCGCATTCATGTTCTATTGGCTATCGCAGTTTCGGTAGCTTTATATATTTGCGCCTGGAGCTTGGGTTGGGAATTGATGGCCGATCCTATCAGCGGACGGCACTGGTATTTCAATCCATTTTGCTGGCAATTGATTTTTTTTACGGGTTTTGCTTTCAGCAGCGGCTGGTTGCCGATTCCAAGATTCAATCGCAATCTGTTTTGGGCTTGCATGCTGTTTGTGGTTTTTTGCCTGCCTTTAGGTACGGCTGACTGCTATGAATTGCCGTGGTTTACAACATTACGTGATCAATGGCCGTTTCTCGTGGATAAAAGTCATTTTGGCTTGATCCGCTTTCTGCATTTTTTGGCCATGACTTATTTGGTTCGTATTTTTATGCAAAAGCATCAGGAGTGGCTAAACAGTTGGCTGGCAGGTAAAGTGATCAATATGGGGCAACAATCCTTGCCGGTGTTTATGATGGGCAGTGTTTTATCCTTGGTGGGAGGCATTTTGCTTGAAACTTCCGATGGGGATTTTTTTGATAGTTCGTTTATCAATGTTGCTGGCTTGGGTGTGATGATGTTGTTTGCGCAGTTTCTCAATTGGCTGGATCAGAAGCCCTGGAAAATTTTTGCTAAAAAATCCAGTTATCCCCAAACTGTTCAATGGCCTCGCCATGCTTTTATGGCTTTTGGTTTGGTTCTGATCACGATTACCCCTCTGCTGTTAGTTCAACCGTCAGTCGCCCCGGTTAACATGGCCGAAACTACTGACAATACTATGTCGCCCACCCATTCCAAGGATGCGCCTAAGAAAACTGAAAAGGCGGCATTCCAAAAAAGCCCAATCGAATCACCCGACACACTTTGACACTACACTCTGCCTAGTCATTACAAATCCCGGAGACCTGCTGATGCATCCCATAGTCGAAAAAATTACTGAACAAGTCATAGAACGCAGTCGAGAGACTCGTAGCGCCTATCTGGCCCGAATCGATGCCGCTATTGCCAATGGCCCGCAACGTACCCAATTGCCATGTGCCAACTTGGCGCATGGTTTTGCTGTCTGTTCGGCCATAGAAAAAGATGAGTTGTCGCATGCTCAAAAAGCCAATGTCGGCATTATTTCATCTTATAACGACATGTTGTCGGCCCACGAGCCGTATCAACATTATCCCGATATTATCAAGCAGGCTGTGCGGGAAGCGGGCGGCGTGGCGCAATTTGCAGGCGGTGTACCCGCGATGTGCGATGGTATCACTCAAGGGATGCCCGGTATGGAATTGTCCTTGTTCAGTCGCGATGTCATCGCATTGTCTACAGCGATTGGCTTGAGCCACAACATGTTCGATGCTGCGCTGTATCTAGGGGTATGCGACAAAATCGTCCCTGGCTTGTTATTGGGGGCATTGAGTTTTGGGCATATTCCTGCGGTTTTTGTCCCTGCAGGGCCCATGACTACCGGCATATCCAATAAAGAAAAGTCGCGTGCCCGGCAAAAATTCGCCGATGGCAAGATAGGTGAAAAAGAACTGCTGGAGTCAGAATCCAAAGCCTACCATAGCCCAGGTACGTGCACGTTCTACGGCACTGGCAACAGCAACCAGATGATGGTGGAAATCATGGGGCTGCATTTGCCTGGCAGTTCGTTTGTCAATCCCTATACCCCACTGCGCGAGGAACTAACCAAAGCCGCAGCTAAACAGGTATTAAAATTCACGTCACTGGGCAACGATTTCCGTCCGATTGCCCACATGGTGAATGAAAAGGCTATTATCAACGCCATTATCGGTTTGCTGGCTACTGGTGGTTCAACCAACCATACGATTCATTTGATTGCCATAGCCCGCGCAGCCGGAGTGATTATCAACTGGGATGATTTTGATAATCTATCCAAAGTGATTCCACTATTGACCAAGATTTATCCCAATGGTCCGGCCGACGTTAATCAATTTCACGCTGCGGGTGGCATGGGCGTGTTGATAGGCGAGTTGTTGAATAACGGTTTGTTACATGGTGATATTCTGACGGTCGGTGATCAGCGCGGTATGGCTCAGTACACCCAAGAGCCCATCCTGAATGATGGCAAACTTTCCTGGCAACCCGGCCCTGCAAAATCAAAAGATGAAGAAATCATCAGTAGCGTGGCCAAACCGTTTGCAGCGGGTGGTGGTTTGCATGTCATCCATGGCAATCTGGGACGTGGCGTAACCAAAGTCTCTGCGGTAGCCGAGAAGCACCAGATTGTGACTGCGCCAGCCATGGTGTTTGATGACCAGCTAGATGTTGTGGCCGCGTTCAAACGCGGCGAACTGGAAAAAGATGTCATTGTGGTGCTACGTTTTCAAGGCCCGAAAGCCAACGGCATGCCCGAGTTACACAAACTGACCCCTATCATGGGCTTGTTGCAGGATAAAGGCTTCCACGTCGCCTTGTTGACGGACGGTCGCATGTCCGGTGCATCGGGTAAAGTGCCTTCCGCTATCCATATGTGGCCGGAATGCATCGATGGCGGGCCATTGGCCAAAGTGCAAAATGGCGACTTGATCGTGTTGAATACCCAAACCGGCGAAGTGAATGTGCAAGTGGATCAGGCTGAGTTTGATGCCCGTATCCCGGCCCCCAACAGCGCAGCCGGACACCATTTCGGCATGGGCAGAGAATTGTTTGGCGCCATGCGCGCTCAGGCTTCTACAGCTGAAACCGGCGCGACAAATTTGTTTTTCGTGGATTAGACCCGTATATCGTCGGTTGGGTTTGCCTTCAAGGGCATAAAAGCGCAGCGTAACCCAACAATTGAGACTCACGTTGGGTTACGCTGCGCTAACCCAAC
>Ga0172373_10012119_pt1 | contig 10163 bp, 10 predicted proteins | sample Lak10m_2_FD_114546 | JGI IMG/M metagenome (GOLD analysis project Ga0172373, IMG submission 114546) | Freshwater microbial communities from Kabuno Bay, South-Kivu, Congo - kab_092012_10m | ecosystem: Environmental > Aquatic > Freshwater > Lake | place: Democratic Republic of the Congo...
GTTCCACACCGAGATCCTCCAACGCCGCGCAGACGCCCACGACGTCGACGATCGCGTCGACCGAGCCGACCTCGTGGAACTCCACATCGTCGGGGAGAACACCGTGGATCTCGCCCTCGACCTCGGCGAGCAACCGAAACACCCGACGGGCGCGATCGGCCACCCGGGGCGGAAGATCGGCCTCGGCGAGCATCGCGTCGATCTCGCGCCACGGACGATGCGGATGATCATCGTGCTCGTGCACCGCCACGATCGCCCGGACGCTCGCAACTCCGGCGCGTTGCGTCGGTTCGAAGGTGAGTGCGTAGTCGTGCACGGGCAGGGTGCCGAGCACGTCGGCCACGCGGGTCGGATCGGCCCCCGCGTGCACGAGAGCGGCCAGCGTCATGTCGCCGGCGACACCCGCCGAGCAGTTGAACCAGGCGACACGCGACGCGCTCATGACGCGATGGTAGGTCGGTCGCGACGCGAGCCACGAACGACCAGCCGCCACCACAACGAGACCAACTGAACGGCTGCTCGTCCGATCGCCGGCAAACGGAAGAACTGCGATCGTCCGTGGGGACGAGCATGGTGGCTCACCCCGACCTCCACGAAGCGGGCTCCGGCTCGGGCGAACTCGTGCATCATCTCCACGCAGATCACACCGGTCGCCGAACGAAGCGTCACCCGATCGAGGATCCGTCGATTGACGAGGCGGAAATCGCAGTCCGTGTCACGTACCGGGAGTCGGAACAGGAACCGAACGAGATGGTGGTACGTGCGGCCGATGACCTTGCGATACCACGGATCGCCGCGACCGATCTTGAATCCCTGAACGACATCGGTGTCGTCGCGCACCGCCTCCACCAATCGATCGATCTCCGAGGCGTCGTACTGGGCGTCGCCATCGGTGTAGAAGACCCACTCGTGACGCGCGTTGGCGAACCCGGAGATCAACGCTCCGCCGTAACCCCGATTGTGCTCGTGGTTCACGATGCGCAAACGGGGGTAGTGGGTCCGCAGTCTCTCCAGAACGGCGAGCGAATCGTCCCGTGATCCGTCGTTCACCACGATCACCTCGAAATCATCGACGAGGTTCTCCAGAGCGGCCGTCACGTCCGACACCATCTTGCCGATCGAGAGGGCGTCGTTGTAGCAAGGGAAAAACGCCGACACCTCGCGAACACGAGGATTGACGATCCCTCGGCTCACGACAGTGCCGCCAGAGCCGCGCACACCGTGTTCACCTCGTCGTCGGACAGCTCGGGGAAACAGGGCAGGCTCACCGTGGTCGACGCCCACTGCTCGGCCACCTCGCACGACCGGTCGACGAACGAGCGATAGCCGGGTTGTTGGGTGAGCGCGAGCGGGTAGTGAACACCGGTCGCCACACCGAACTCCTCCAGTCGAGCGCGGAACTCGTCGCGACGAGGATGACGCAGGGTCGCGAGATGGAAGACGTGATCAGCGTGATCGGCGTGCCACGACAGCGAAGGGGCCGCCGCTCGATAGCGCTCGACGATCGCGCGGCGACGGCGGTTGCCTTCGGCCAGATGCGGCAATCCGAGGCGCAACCACGCACATTCGAGTTCGCTCATTCGATGGTTCTGGCTCACGTCGACGTGCACGTACTGCGCGGACTGACCGTGGGCACGAAGACGTCGCACTCGTGCGGCCAACTCGGAATCGTCGGTTACCACCGCACCACCATCGCCCACACCGCCCAGGTTCTTGGTGGGGTAGAACGAATAGCAGGCCGCCACTCCCGCGACGAACGACGTGGCTCCGTGGCTCTGCGCACAGTCCTCGATCAACGGCACTCCGAGATCGATCAACCCCGGGATGTCGTCGACCGGGCGACCGTACAGGTGAACCGCGACGATCGCGCGGGTGCGCGGAGTCAGAACGGCTCGCACCGAGTCGGTGGTGAGAGCCGCCGTCGCGTGATCCACATCGGCGAAAACTGGTCGTGCACCGATCGCGCACACCGCCGATGCCGTCGGCACCGCGGTCATCGCCGGCACCACCACCTCGTCGCCCGGGCCCACGCCGATCGCCGCCAACGCCAACTGGATCGCCGACGCACCACTCGACACCGCCACCGCCTCCGACGCTCCGACGAAGCCTGCGAACTCCCTCTCGAAGGTCGCGGTCTCGGAGCCGAGCAGCACCACGCCACTGCTCGCCACCCGAGCCGTGGCGACCGCGAACTCGGTCGCGTGCTCCAACAACCGGCGTGACAAGTCGATCAGAGGTACCACGGCGACCTCCGGTAGAAGTCGATCGTCGACTCGACGCCGGAGCGGAAGTCGATCGAGGGTTTCCAGTCGAGGGTGTTCCTCACCTTGGTGTAGTCGCCGGCGAAATCACCGATGTCGATGAGGTCGAGACCCTCGGGCCACGGAACCAATGTCGTCGTCGAACCGCTGGCCGCCACCTCGCACATGATGTCGGCGATCTCGAGGAGCGATAGCGACTCGGAATGACCCAGGTTCAGGAAGTCACCCGGAGGCAACCGGTTCTCGCGACTCCGCAGAGCCGCCGCGGCGAGAACCTCCACCACGTCGTCGACGTGCACGCAATCGCGGCGTTGCGAACCATCACCGAACACCTCAAGTGTTTCCCCACGCAGAACCCGACGCACGAACACCGGCAGGAAACCCAGTCCGTTGCGCCGCAGACATTGTCGCGGGCCGTACACGTTGGTGAGTCGCAACGACACGGTACGGATCCCGTGCACCGTGCCGTAGAGACGGTGGTAGAACTCGCCGGCCAACTTGTTGACACCGTTGATGTCGCGCGGAACCGCCGGGTGGTCCTCGTCCACCGGTAGGTATCGCGGACGGCCGTACACCTGACGGGTGGAGGTGTGGACCACCACGGCATCGGATCGCGAGCGACGCACCGTCTCGAGAAACGCCAACTGGCTGCGCACGTTCAGGTCGAGATCGCGGGCCGGATCGGTCATCGACTCGTGGTGGCTCACCTGCCCGGCGATGTTGAACACGACGTCGACACCGTCGAGCAGTTCGGTCACGGTTCGTTCGTCATCGATTCCGGATTCTCGAACCACCAACGTCGCATCGAGGTTCTCCAGATTGCGGCGGTCTCCCCCGTGCTGGGGAACGAGCGAGTCGATCACGCGCACCTCGGCACCGGCGACCGCCAGCGCTCGCGCCATGTTCGATCCGATGAATCCGAGACCTCCGGTGACGAGACACACCGATCCCGACAGGTCGCTCACGGAACCCACGACGACCTCACCACGTTGACGCCGAGGAACACCATCGCCGACGACGACACCACGAGAAACGCCGATCGCTGAATCAGGGATCGCCTCGACAGCGTGAGCGCGGCTCCGACCATCAGCGGAACCGACATGCTGGTGTACCGAGCGAGTCCCTCGAGGCCGAGAACGAACGAGGGCAGAACGAGCAGGGCACCGATCACCGTCCAGTGGATCGGAAGCCGTCCGAGCCACGGAGCCGCCAAGGCGACCACCACGAGGAACACCACGACGTGAAAGAGGGCCGCCGGACGTTCGAGCGGATCGGTGATCACGTCGAGAGGTGACACCTCGAGCCATGCACCCTTGGCGGTGAGGAACACCAGTGGATCACCGGTTCGAGCGTTGGCGAACGCCATCCAGCCCAGCAGGGCGATCGCCGAGGGGCCGATCGCGGCCAATGCATCGAGGGGTCGGGCCCGAACGACGAACCACGCGGTTGCCAGAGCCGCCAGCAGCAGGAAACCGTTCGGTCGGCTCATCGTCGCCACGGCGGCCACGAGTCCGACCGCCAACCACCGCGAATCCCAACGCCGTCGATCGACCTCTCGCGAATCATCGTTCGCGATCCGATCGACCAACACCAGGGTCCACACGACGGCCGCCACGAACATCGAGTCGCTGTAGGAGAGCACCCAGCCGAGCGAGCCGGGCAGAAGTGCCGCCAGCCACACCGCCATCGGTGCGGCGGTTGGCAACGTCTCGGCGAAACGCTCGCGCACCAGCGTGCCCACTCCCGCCAGCGCCACGAGAGCGGCGATCCACGAAAGACCGATGAGCGTCGGTCCCACCGGCGCACCGGTGGCCACCAGACCGTCGGCCAGCCACGGATACAACGGGAAGAACGGCCACACCGTCGCGTGGTCGGGCAACGAACCCGACGGATACCCGGTGTCGATGATGATGCGGTACCAACCGCCGTCCATGGTGGTGAGTCCGAACGTGTTGAACCAATCGCCGGCCCGCGTGGGGGTGACGACCAGGGCCACCACTCCGACGACCCGCGAGACCAACCAAGCCGCCACGACATGGGTGCGCAATCCGAGAGACGTCCGATCCAGCCCCCGGCGCACGCCGAGAGTGTAGGTCGGCCGACCGGCACCCGTTCCGGCCATGATGGGTGGCGAATGGAACCCGACGAATACCGACGCATGGCCGACGCGGAGTCGAGTCACTGGTGGTACCGCTCGACGCGCGAACTCGTTCGCCAAGAGTTCACCTCGCGACTGACGCACGAACCCGTGCTGCTCGACGCGGGTTGCGGCACCGGGGCCACCGGAGCCTGGTTGTCGTCGATCGGTCGAGTGATCGCGCTCGACGTGGAACAGGCGGCTCTCGATCTCTACGGCGAACTTCATCCCGGTGCCGAACTGTTGCGGGCCGATGTCGCGCGCACCGGTCTGCCCGACGGTCACATCGACGGGATCCTGTGCGTGACGGTGCTCTACCACCGGGCGATCGAGGACCCGGCCGATGTGCTCCGCGAGTACTTCCGAGTGCTGAAACCGGGGGGCACGGTGTGTCTGGTGGAGCCGGGAGTTCGTCGTCTCCGACGAGCACACGACCGACACACCCACGCCGCTCGTCGGTTCTCGCGGGCCGATCTGGTGTCGCTGGTCCGACGCGCCGGCTTCGACGTTCGCCGTTCCACCGGCGCCTACACATTCCTCGTGCCGCCGGCCTTCCTCAAGTCGCTCATCGAGCGCGACGGAAGCGCGAGTGATCTCGATGGTGGAGGACGACGAGTGGGGCGCGCGCTGGAGTTCATCGCCGCCCTCGAACGTCGCGTGATCCGACGGATCTCGTTGCCTTTCGGCCTGAGCGTGCTCGTGGTGGCCAGCAAACCCTCCGACAACGGGTGATTCGTCGATCGTTCGGCTAGGGGCGACCGGCCTCGTGCTGCAGTCGCGCGACGCGTGCGGCCGCGCACGCGGCGCCGTATCCGTTGTCGATCCCGACCACGGTGACACCGCTGGCGCACGTGGCGTGCATCGCCAGCAACGCCGTCACACCGTCGAGCCCCGAGCCGTATCCGACGCTCGTCGGCACGGCGATCACCGGCCGACCCGACAGGCCACCGATCACGCTCGCCAACGCACCCTCCATCCCGGCCACCACCACCATGACGTCGGCCGCCATCACGTCGTCGACGCGCGCGAGCAGACGGTGCAGACCCGCGACGCCCACGTCGACGATGCGCACCGGCTCGATGCCGTGCGCGCGCAGGGCGAGCACGCACTCGTCGACCACCGGCACGTCGGCCGTACCGGCAGCGATCACCAACGCCCGACCCTCGAACCACGGGGCGGGTCGCCGCCAGAGCATCGAACCGTGGGCGACCTCCGCTTCACCGTGGGCGGCTTCCAGCGCCTTGCGTTGAGCCTCGGTGGTGCGAGTGACGAGCACCGCACCCGAACCATGGGCCAACAACTCGCCCACGATGGCCACGCACTGCTCGGGCGACTTGCCCGGTCCGTACACCGCCTCCGGCGCACCCTGACGCAGGTGACGGTGGTGATCCACCAACGCATCACCCACATCGGCGTAGGGCAAGCGGCGCAGTCGATCGACGACGTCGTCGGCCGTCGTGCGACCCGATGTCAGGTCGTCGATGAGATCGCGCAACGCCTTCTCGTCCATCGCCCGATCGTAATCCCCACGTAAAGAGGGCGGCCGGGCGAGGATCGACCGGCGTAGCCTCGGGACGTGACTCCGAACGATCGCGCAACCGGCCCGGCCTCGATCCAGCCTCGCGTGGGCTTCTTCGGCCCGTTCGGCACCTTCACCGAGCAGGCCGTGCGTTCGCAATCCGATCTGGGAGCCGGAGAACTGGTGGCGTTCCGCACCGTCCCCGACGTGCTCGACGCGGTGCAGGAGGGCGCGGTCGACGTGGGTGTCGTGCCGATCGAGAACTCGATCGAGGGCACCGTCAACTTCACGCAGGACGCGTTGTCGTTCGACTACGACCTTCTGATCCAACGCGAGATCGTTCTCGACATCGAACACTGCCTGCTGGCTCGTCCGGGAACGCGCCTGGCCGACGTCGACACCGTGCTGTCGATTCCGGTCGCCATCGCGCAGTGCCATCGCTTCCTGCGCGAGAACCTCGGGGTGGCCGAGATTCGTGCCGCCAACAGCACCGCCGACGCCGCGCGCACCGTGTCGGAATCGGGTGAGAACGGATGGGCCGCCGTCGCACCGCGGAACGCCGCGACGTTGTACCGGCTCGAGGTGATCGCCGAGAACATCGAGGATCATCGCGGCAACCAGACCCGCTTCGTGGCGGTGGGCAAGGGTCGCGTTCCGGCACCCACCGGACACGACCGCACCGGCATCGTCGTGTATCAGCGAGCCGACGAGCCGGGCAGTCTCATCTCGATCCTCCAGGAGTTCGCCGCCCGTCGCATCAACATCATCAACCTGTTGTCGCGCCCCACCAAGGACGGCGGCCTCGGGGACTACTGCTTCGTGATGTACATGGACGGCCACGTGGCCGACGAGTTGGTGGCCGATGCCCTACGGGCGCTGCACGCCAAGCAAGCCGGCGTGAAGTTCCTCGGCTCGTACCCGGCTGCCGACGAGCAGGCCGGTTCGGCCCGCGAGCACGCCGACGTCCGTTGGCAGCAGGCCGACGATTGGGTGGAACAACTCCGAGGTTCGATCGGCTGAACCGTCGTGCCGGGAGACCTATCGTCTCGGCATGACCGAAACCTCACCCGTCGCCGTCGTCACCGGAGCCAACTCCGGCATCGGTCGCGCCACCGCCATCCATCTCGCCTCGAACGGTTACCGCGTGTGGGGAACCGCCCGCGATCTCGGCCGTGCATCCAAGGCCGTCCAGATGGCCGACGAAGCAGGCGTGGAGTTGCGGTGGTCCGAGCTCGACATCGCCGACGATGACAGCGTACGGAAGGGTTTCGCCACGATCCTCGATGCCGAGGGTCGAGTGGACGTGTTGGTGAACAACGCCGGTGTCGGCGGAAACGCGGTGGTGGAGGAATGTCCGCCGTCGTTGTTCCTGGAGGTGATGAACGTGAACCTCTGCGGCGCGACGCGTTGTGTGCATGCGGTCCTACCGGGCATGCGCGCACGTCGGTCCGGCACCATCGTGAACGTGTCGTCGGTGGTCGGTCGTTTCGCCGCTCTCGCCCAGGCCCCTTACGTGGCGTCGAAATGGGCGCTGGAGGCCATGTCGGAGGAACTGGCCCAAGAAATCGCCCCGTGGGGAATCCGCGTGGCGATCGTCGAGCCGGGCATCACCAAGTCGGCGATCTTCGCCAAGAACGTCGACGCCCCCAACTCGTCGGGGGTCTACGACGCGCACTATCGACGATTGTTCCAGTTCTACGCCGCGGGAATGGCGCGAGCCACCGATCCCTTCGAGGTGGGAGCGGTGGTGCGCGAGGCCATCGAGACCGACTCGCCCAGATTGCGCTGGCCGGTGTCGTGGGGTGCCCGGGAGTTGTTGGAGAGTCGGCCCCGCGTGTCGGACGCCGACTGGGTGGGCCTCGGTGCCGTCGACACCGACGAGGAGTACGTCGCGGGCTTCCGTCGACTCTTCGGTCTCGACATCGCCACCTGACCCCACGCGAATGGTCGTCGCTAGCCTCGACTCCGGAACGGTGGCAGAGCGGACGAATGCAGCCGCCTTGAAAGCGGCCGGCTCGAAAGGGCTCGGGGGTTCGAATCCCTCCCGTTCCGCCAGATTCGACCGGGCATGCCGTTGCCACTCGGCGATACACTCCGACTTCTTCCTGGGAGAGGTGCCGGAGCCAGGTCGAACGGGACGTCCTGCTAAGACGTTGGCCTCCTAAAAGGGGTCCGTGGGTTCAAATCCCACCCTCTCCGCCAGAGACTCGAACACCGCTCACCCGGCCCGTACCGTGGTGCGGTGGAACTTTTTTCCTCCGCCCGAGACTGTGGAAAACCGGGCGATCCGTCCCTGCTCCAGCCGAATCATCCCTGTATGGAGGCCTGTGGACAAAGTATTCGCCGTGCCCTTGGTCCACGGGGCTCTGTTGCGAACAGGTGACGACCCGACCACACTTGTCCCCCTGTCCTCTCCTCGAGGGGTTCGACAGGTACGGCAATGAGCACCTACAACCAGAACTCTCTGCCCGACCCGTGGCAACCACAGGGATCGGGGCGCCGAGCGGTTCCCAACCAGTGGGGACCGCGTCCAATCGCGCCTCCGGACCTCTTCCGTCGTCGACTTCTGGTCATTGCCCTCCTCGGTGCGCTGCTCGCTCCCCTGGCCTGGGCCCTACGTGGTGACGGCAACGGCGTCGATGCCGGTTCCACCGGCGGTGCGGCGGCCATCGTGCAATTCGACGCCGATGGCGACTCGCCCGACCCGGCGGCCACCACCACCGTCGTGGCCGTGATCGCCAGCGCGACCAACGCTCCGGTGGTCGTCGCCGAGCCGACAACCGTGCCGTCAACCGAGTCTCCCGCCGGTCCGGTCTGCGCCTCTCGATACGTCGTGCAGCCGGGGGATTCGTGGTATCTCATCGCCGAGCGCGCCGGAGTTTCGCCCGGACTGATCGCCGGGTCGAATGGCGTCACCACCGCGTCGGCTCTGCTCGTGGGGGACGAAATCTGTCTGCCTCCCGGCGCGGTCACACCGACCGCTCCCCCCTCCGACGACACCGACGGCGACGTCGACGCTCTGGAATCCAGCAGCGCCGCTCCGGCCTGCGGCCTCGACTACACCGTGCTGCCCGGCGACTCGTGGTTCGGAATCGCCGCCCGCGCCGACGTGAAGGCCGGACCGCTCGCGGCCGCCAACGGCCTGACCATCCGATCGTCGCTGAAGGTGGGCCAGGTCATCTGCCTGCCGGTCGGCGCCAAGAGACCCGCGCCCACCACCACGACCACCCAGGCGCCCGCGGCTCCGTCGAATGCATCGGCGGGATCGAGTCGTCCCACTCTGTCCGGTCTCACGTACAACCCGGTTCGCAGTTACTCACGACCCGAACTCGAGCAGATGATCCGCGACGTCTGGCCCGACGAACTCGAGGAGCAGGCGATCTACGTCGTTCACCGCGAATCGCGGTACAACCCGGGCAGTTACAACTGGTGCTGCGTCGGACTCTTCCAGGTGAACTGGTGGTCGCATCGCAGTTGGATGCAGGGGGCCGGCGTCAGTGAACCGTCCCACCTCATGGACCCTCTCACCAACGTGCGCATGGCGCTGGTCGTCTGGCAGCGATCGGGTTCGTGGAAGCCGTGGTGCACCGACTCCTGGTGTCCCGAGACCTGACCGAGTCAGTGTCAACCGGTCGGAAATGGCCGTAGGATCTGCGACCACCAGCGCTCGTAGCTCAATGGATAGAGCATTTGACTACGGATCAAAAGGTTAGGGGTTCGAGTCCCTTCGAGCGCGCCAGAGTGTTTCCCCTCCGGCCTACGTGCTGCGATGGGGTGGAGGATCGGACACCGGCGACAACGTCGCCGAGGTGCTCACGGTGTTGCGAAGACGCCTCGACGTCGTGCCCCGCGGATCAAAACTGCCGTGGGTGCTGTCAGAACCGGAAGGAGTCGACCAGGTGAAGTCGACCAGCAGGAGATTTCCTGGTCTCTGCTAAGACGAAGGTGCCGATGAACACCGCGCCCCGCACCATCTCGCCGTCCGCCGGCACTGATCCGACCGTCTTCCGTCGGGGACGAAGGGACGCCATATGAGTTACCTGCGGTCCTTGGAAGCCGAGGCGATATTCATCATTCGAGAAGCCGTCGCGCAAGCCGAGAAGCCCGTCATGTTGTATTCGATCGGTAAGGACAGTTCGGTGATGTTGCACCTCGCCCGGAAGGCGTTTTTTCCCGCTCCGTTGCCTTTTCCGCTCCTGCACATCGACACGACTTGGAAGTTCAAGGAGATGATCGCCTTTCGCGA
>Ga0172373_10012121_pt1 | contig 10162 bp, 15 predicted proteins | sample Lak10m_2_FD_114546 | JGI IMG/M metagenome (GOLD analysis project Ga0172373, IMG submission 114546) | Freshwater microbial communities from Kabuno Bay, South-Kivu, Congo - kab_092012_10m | ecosystem: Environmental > Aquatic > Freshwater > Lake | place: Democratic Republic of the Congo...
AGAATGTCCACACCATCTTCTCGAAACCTCTGAACGTCGATGGCCCCAGAGAAAGTCCAACCACCAATCGTTGCGTATAAACGCTCCTCAAGAACGTGGTCATCGTCAGCGCCCTGTTCCAAAATCCCGTGGACGGCGGAGCCAAACAGACTCCAAACCATGTCTGCAGCATCCGACTCCAGTTCGTGACGGTGTTTGTGTTTGAGCGCCACCAACTGCGGGGGCGCAATCAGTTCTGTCACGGAGATGTCTGCCCTGCCCTTGGAGTAGGTCGGGCGCTCCAGAGCATTGACAATAGTTTGCGGAAGATTATGCTTGTTTGTGATTTTCACGGATAACCCTTTGAATGAGTTGACGATTAGCATCAACCCAATGTGTGTCGCCGGGACTGGCCGAAATAATGTTCAAGAACACATGACCATCCGGCAGCATCAGACGTACTTTGATATGTTTCCCTCGCTCGATGCCAACAATCTGACAACCGATACGGGCAACCATCTTCTCGTATTCGCGCAAACTCTTTTTCATTTCAACCTCCCAGTTGAGTGGTCCGGTTTCGTAGTTTGGCTTGTGCAGTTGGGGTTTCCTAGGTTGCCCTTCCGACTTATGTTTGCCAAACTCTCCCTGACTTCGGCATCAGACCCATCAGGGCCATCTCTGCCTTGTCCCGCACCCACTGCACCGGAAGGTTGTGGGGCGTGTCCTTGACCCGGAGGGTTTCGTCCAATCAGGACTCATCAGAAGGACTGAGGTACAATCGTACCCAACTGAGACACAGCATACAACCTCATTTTGGAGATGTCAACACATGGGAAAGATGCAACGTAACAAAGGGGCCAACGGGGAGCGCGAGGTTTTGGCCCTGTTGAGCGAACGACTCGGCGTAACCCTCAGCCGCAACCTGAGCCAGACCCGAAACGGAGGCGCGGATTGTGTGGAACTTGGGCGCATCAGGCTAGAAGTCAAGAGACAAGAACGGTTAAACATCACAGCTTGGTGGAAACAGGCGGAGGAGCAAAGTTTGTTATTAGTTACTAACGTAACTAATAACAATACGGGAGAGCGTTTAATCCCTGCGCTGGCTTATCGCCAGAGTCGTAAACCGTGGACGTTTATACTTGACGCATCAGATATTCCCATCTTACAATCGCGTGGTCATCTGTTGCACATGGACATTGATACGTTTTGTGCGATTGTGGTGGCTCATCTCTCATCTTGATTCGGGCGGGTGCATCCCGCCCATTTTTTTGCTACACTCGTAGCTGAGTGGGCGTCACATCCTTCAACGCGAACCTCCCAGCGCGAGTGATTGCCCACTCAACTTGCACAAATTACAAATTCGTGTGATATAAGCGCCCTGTCATCATGATGGTAAGGAGCCACCATGTCACAGAGAGTGTCTGAAGATGAGTTCATTGAACTCTGGCGCAAGCTGCAAAGCGCAAAGCTGATGTCGCAAGCCTTGGGTATAAACGAACGCAATGTTCACGACAGGCGCAGGAGGATTGAAAAGCGGCGAGACATGATTCTAACCGCAGCACATCCAAAATCCCCCACGCAGACTCAAAACTTTGACTATGACCGTGGCGTAATCAATTACAAAATTGATAGCGGCATGGTTTTTATTTTTTCAGATGCCCACTACTGGCCCGATTACATCAGCACGGCGCATCGTGGGTTGCTTCATCTCATCAAGAAGTTTAGACAGCACACAAAGGCCGTCATCTGCAACGGTGACGCATTCGACGGAGCTTCAATTTCGCGCTTCCCGTCACTTGGGTGGGAACACAAGCCTTCGGTCAAACAAGAGCTTGAAGCGGTCGGAGACCGTTTAGACGAAATCGTCAAGGCTGCACCGGCTGCTCAACACTTTTGGCCTTGTGGTAATCACGATGCTCGGTTTGAAACCCGTATCGCCAACTCGCTGCCGGAGATGAAAGAAGTCGGTGGAGTGCATTTAAAAGACCACATCCCCAAATGGGTTCCGTGTTGGCGCGTTGATATCAACGATGACATCGTTGTGCGCCATCGTGAAGCGGGTGGCGAACACGCAGATTGGAACAACGTAGTAAAAAGTGGCAAGACACTTATTACAGGGCATGACCACCGCATTGGTGTCGTGCCGTATGAATGTTACTCAGGCTTGCGCTACGGGGTGCGGACGGGGATGCTTGCAGACAGCGCCCTCGACGGGCAGTTCAGAAATTATCTTGAAGCCAAAGCACCAAACTGGCACTCTGGATTCATTGTCCTGACGTTTATCGACGGGCAATTATTGATGCCGGAAATCGCCCGTAAATGGGTAGATGGCGTTATTGAATTCCGGGGCGAGTTAATCGACGTTTAATGACTATTTTGAACGCCATCGCTATCTACGGTTAAAAAAAGTTCATCTTCTTCACACCAAATCCAAATAACGTGACCATCATCAAGCTCAATCATTAATTCTTCATCATCTGCCCCGCACCCGACAATCGTGCGACCAACTAGCGCCATAAGGATGTCTGCAAGGTCTTTCATATATATATCCTAATAGTAATAAATACTATAAGTTATAAATATATTACTAACTATATATTAGTAATAATATAAGTATGTAACAAATAATATTAATATTATATTATTATAGTATTATAATATAATATATATTATAACAAGTAAGAACTTCTTATAACTTACTTATAGCACACATGGGCGCTCTAAAAAACCCTGACGCAAGACACATCGACTTCGAACCGTTTAAAGGTTTGATACCCAGCAACCCGAAGTTGCTGCCGTGTGATATTGACATGGCGATTGAGAGGAAGGGAAATTTTCTTGTTGCCGAGTGGAAACGGGAGGGCGAGGCGTTTAGCATCGGCCAGCGGTTGATGCTGGAAGCATTGTCGCGTGTAAACAAATTCACGGTGCTGTTGGTAAACGGATGCTCAACCAACGAAAAATTTTATGTTATTGATTTTTATGAACTAAAAGACGGAAAAGAACTGCTATCCGGCGTAAGCGCAAATGACTTGATGGCGTATATCCGCGAGTGGTATGCTCGTTCAGACCGCCCCCAAAGAGGGAACTGGCATCAAGATGAGGATTGACCATGCCGTACACAAAAACCCCGCGCCCGTATAAACGCCAGTATCAACAGCAACTGGAACGTGGCGAACATGAGAACCGCATGGAGCGGCAACGCGCTCGTCGTGAGTACGACAAGAAGGGCGTTGACCGGACGGGGAAGGACATTGACCATGTCACCCCGTTGTCAAAGGGCGGCAGCAATCGCCCGAAGAATCTCCGGCTCACTAAGCCGAGTGTAAACCGCAGCAAGAAAAACAAATGAGCGCCCTGCCTCAGGATGACCTGAGCAATCAGGTGGTGGCGCTATTGGGAACACGCGACCATGCTCGCACCCCATGCCCGTCATGTTCGGGTGAGCGTCGCAAGAGCAAAGAGCCTTGTTTAAATATTGACCGCAAAGATGTGGGCGTCGTTTGGTCTTGCCATCACTGCGGTTGGTCTGGACTCGCACCCTTTAAAAAATATGTGGAGAAAAGGATGAGTAAACCAATGCCGAAAGTGGATGACGCAAAGCTTACGACAGCAGCAAAAGATTTTTTGAGCGCCCGCGGTATTTCTGAGGCGACAGCCGAATCAGCAGGGCTGTATGCGGTTAAACGTTTTATCCACAAGGTCGGCTCAGAAACAGATTGTCTTGCGTTCCCATATTTCCGCGATGGTGTAGTCAACGTTAAGTACCGCTCAATTTCCCAAAAGGGGTTTAGCCAAGAGGTTAGCGGCGACCAGATTTTCTATCTACTTGACAAAGCAACTATCGGTGAACCGATTGTCATTGTCGAGGGCGAGATGGACGCGCTGACCTGTATCGAGGTCGGTGTAAACAATGCCGTGTCCGTACCGAGTGGCGCTCCAATCAAAGTATCCGAGGGTCGGGTCGAACCGTCCGAGGACAGGAAGTTTAGTTTTGTCTGGGACGCACAAGAGTATTTAAACAAAGCACCTCATGTCGTGTTGGCTGTAGATGGTGATATCGCAGGCACGGCCCTACAGGAAGAACTTGCGCGGCGTATCGGTAAGGCAAAGTGCCGCATCGTCAAATACCCTGAAGGGTGTAAAGATTTAAACGATGTACTTATCAAACACGGTGCTGACAAAGTACGCGAGGTCATCGACAAGTCTGACGCCTATCCCATCGATGGATTATTTGATGCGTCTAAATACGCTGACCAAGTCGAAGAGTTGTATCAAAAGGGATTTGGGTCGGGCGAGTCGGTCGGTTATACGAATGTCGATGAGCTTTACACCGTTGTGACAGGGCAGGTGACAATCGTTACTGGTTATCCATCATCGGGTAAATCAAACTTCGTTGACCAGATTATGATGAATCTGGCGATGATGAAAGATTGGAAGTTCGCCATCTGTTCATTTGAAAACCCGCCGCCGTTACATATCGCCAAGTTGTGCGAGCTTCATTTACGCAAACCATTCTTCGCCGGTCTGACTCCGAGGATGACCGAGGAAGACAAGTCGAATGCAATGCAGTTTTTAAACGAACACTTTGTATTTTTAGATAGCCAGAATTCTGAGAATACAATCGAGTCCATTCTTGAACGCGCACAATCCGCTGTTCAGCGTCTTGGTATTCGCGGTCTGGTAATCGACCCATACAATTTTATTAATCTTGAGCGTGACGGCACGGAGACGGATGCCATCTCCAAGATGCTGACCAAGGTGCAGGCGTTCGCCAAATCGGCAGGAATCCATGTCTGGTTCGTGGCTCACCCCGCCAAGATGCTACGTCAGGGCGACGATATGCCCGTGCCTGATGGCATGAGCGTGGCAGGGTCGATGGCGTGGTGGGCCAAAGCAGACTGCGGCATCACCGTTCACCGCAAGGAAGGTGTAAACGTCCTCATCAAAGTTTGGAAGTGCCGTTGGCGTTGGGTGGGTAAGGTTGGCGAATGCACCCTGCAATACGACAAGGTGACCGGAACCTACTATCAGGATGTGACCTTTTAAACATGAAAAGGATTATTCACGTTAACCAACACGCAATCAGGCGCAACATCAAAGCGGAAAATCCAGAGCCAGTAATCACAGTCAAAACATACAAAGACAATCACTACGGATTTTGTGCTGAGTTTAAATCAGGAAGAATTATTTATAGCCCGGACAAGCCTTTGAGTTGTGGCGCGAGGTTGTGGATTGAAACAACGGAGCCAGTTGTTCTTGACGGAAGCGAAGTTTAAACAATTTCATACAGACAAAAAAAGGGGGCGGAAGCCCCCTTTGGTTTACTTCTTCCAGAACTTCGGAGTTTCGGTCAGGCGTTGTTCGGCCTTGACCCATTCTTCGACAAGCGTGTTGTGTGCGGCGTTGTAAAGGTCGCGATACATCTTCGACCAGTTTGCAAAGATTGCAGAGTAATCCATGACAAGATTCCTTTGTGGTTGAGAAATGCTGCACTGCATCATAACACCAGATTAATGACCATACAACTCAATAATCTGCCAGATGACAATGACAATCGCGGCGAGCGCCAGAACAAATGGGAACGCGGGGCGTTTCTTAATTGCCCACGATTTGGATATGCAACGAATATTTGGCTCAAATGTCTCGTCGTGCCCATACGCCTCACGCATCGAGCGCGGGGTAAAGTAATCCTTGCGCCGGTAATTATCCACGCCGTTTATCCTCCCAAAGCAATGTGCCGATACTGATTGCTGTGCCTAAAAGCCAAAGCACAATCGTTGTAAACGCATCAAGAAACAATGAGGCGTAAAAGCTCAGGGTAAACAACAGCCACGATATAACAATCAGTTCAGGTTTCATGCAACCTCCCGTTTTAGTTCACGTTTAAATTGAACCCGCTCCGCTTTGCGGGTCTTGCCGTGCGGTCCCGCCTTGCGGCGATGTGCATGGACTACAAGATAATTGCGTGGTCTTTTGTTACGCATTTAAACTTTCTCCGGCTTGCGTTCAAAATGAATGCTGAGAACATCGCGGGTGATACTAGCGCGAGCGTCAGAGGTCAGGCATTCGATGACGGCCTCTTGAATCGAGTGCAGGTCGGTCGCCAATTCGACTTCCATAATCTCTGGATGGCCTCCCATCCCGGTATATTCCTCCCAAACATGGACGGCATAAAGAGTAACGCGCTCGATGCCGATGCCGGAATAGTTTACTGGATAGCGAACAACACTAAACCAATCAAAATCTAGACAAGCAGATTCACTATCGTTTAAATCAATAACCCGTGGCTCACGCACGAACTTGCGTCCGGCCTTTTCCCACGCATCACGCACAAACTGAATCTCATTTTCGGTAAACATTCATCCTCCCAAGGGACTGGCTTCAAAAAGTAGATGCGCTACGGGAGCGGGTGGGGCTACCCCCTTACCCCGCCCCATAGAATCGCTTGTAGCGCGTCTGGTGCGGCCTAGGATGCATCTCCAGTGGCCTTGGAGATAGCGGCACGGGCCTCGTCGATGGACAGTGCGTGGGCCTTCCAGTCGTGACCGTGCGGGTCGCCATCAAAGTGGGCTTGCAATGCACCCTCAAGGTCAGCGAGGGCGCAACGCAGGGCTTGCAGCAATTCCGGTGCAGCGGCAATGAGAGCAGCATCTGCGAGTTGCTGTTGATTCAGTTGATTCATGTTTGCTTGCCTTTCAGCGTCTTTAAGAACGTATGCATTTGCTTCGTTGCACCATGCGGTAGCATGGTCGAGGTTGTAAAACTGTGGGCCGAGGTTGTTGTTGCGCTTGTCGATGGTTTCCCACAATCCCGCATGGTGCGGCGAGGTCTGTGGTTTCCACGGGCCAGAGGTATATGCGTCCATTTAAACTCTCCTTAATCAGAACTAGTTGCTGCTTCGTGAGCCAGTGCTTCTGCTTCATCGGCATCAGCGGCCAACAAATATTCCTTGACCAGAAATGCGGCGAGTTCAGCAAGCGCATAAACGGTGCTGCGACCACGAATAACCGTGAGGTCAACATCCCACGCATCCGGCGGCGACCAACGGTCACCAATCGAATGCTGTGTGTACCAGACGCGGGTCTGATACCAATCGTCATCCGTTGCCTCAACCGTGATACCGACTTCGCCATTCAAAAATGTCAAAGTGTCGTTGTCGGAATTGATTGAGGTCAGGGCGGCATCATTCGGCAGAACATCCGAATTCAGTTGGCTGAAAAACTTATTGGCATAGTCAACGCTTTCTGCGCTGAACTTCGGGGCGACCAGATTCTTATTCATTTAAACTCTCCCAGAAAATATGGGGGGCGCATGGCCCCCCGTTGATTACGCCGCCAGTTGAATCTGGCGCAGCGAGACAGATGCAAGTTGAGAAACATCCTTGACGTACACCGACTGCGGATAGACGCCAGAAACATTCACGCCGATGCCGATGCCGATGGTAGTGATGCCAAGGTTCGAACCAATCTCGCACTGATGCTGAACCTTCTCGGCATGGCCAAGGCCGTCACTGAAAACCAGAAGCACCTTGCGCTTCTCAGGACGTTGCAGCAAACGATGATGGGCGTGAAGCACGGCGGCATAATCATTAGTCCCGCCACCGGCCTTGTTATACGCATTGGCGTGATTAGATTTAAACTTGCCAACGTTAATCCCCCAATCGCCAACCTGAGCGATGCCGTCAGCGAATGCATCAACAGCAATCTGCACACTCGCACCGCGCAGCGCATCGATAATCGAATGGGTTGCGGCAAACTCGCTCTCATAAATGGTCGGAGCACCGGCCCCACACAAACGCTTTGAGGTGCTGCCAGAAACATCGATGAGAATATAAAGCGCGGTATCGATGCCCTCCTCCTCTTGACGGCGGCGGAAAACAGAATCGTCAAATGAATAACGATGCAATGAGCCGACATTCACCTGACCGGCGCGTTGCCCGTTGTTATATTGCTCACGGGCAGAACCATCGAACAGACGGTTCAATTCGTACCGCAGACGGGCCGGGGTGGACACCGGGAAGTAAAGGTTCTTGCCGGTAGCGCGGGGGGGATGAACCTCCTGACCGCCAATGCCCTCACCCAATTCCCAAGGCGGGGTCAATTCTTCCCGGCGCTTGCGCTCATCGGTTGACTCGATATTCTCCTCGGGGGTCGGCTCGACTGCGGTCGGGTCATTCACCGCATCAAGGTCGCCACACGGCGACCGCGAATCGCCGCCAGATTCACCATCAGACTCGTCGTCGCCTGAATCACCAGAAGATTCGCCCCGCGACTCACCGTCAGATTCATCGTCAGGCTCGCCGTCAGATTCATCGTCAGATTCAGAATCATTAGGCGGCTGCGGCTGCGGATTGTCCTTGAGGAACTTGCGGAGCTGCGTGTAAACATCACGCGCAATATTCAGATTGTCCTCGCTGTTGGAAGCGGGGCGAATAACGGCGCGGTCAAAAATTGCAGCGACCTCGACCGGGACAGGGGGGCGCAGGGTGATGTACTTGCGCGACCAGACCGCGAGAGCGAACGGCCACTGACGCGGGTCATGCCAATCGATGTTGGCGGCGAATGCCTCACGATAAATACCATTTACCAGTGCGGTAAACAGGATAGATGCATTCGGCACGACACCGGAATCGATGGTCTTGCCTTCAATCCAACCATCCTCCAGAGCATTCCAAATCTGCTTCAGATACACCGGATTCGGGTGGCGATTATCAATACTTACGCTTTGCGTGTATTGAATATGCGACCACTCATGCAGGATATAACCCGTGTAACGCTGCAACTTGGCGCGGGACAGAACAGCATCGTCACGCACCTCGGGCAGATAAATGTCGGAGTAGCAATTAGTCGCAGCACCCTGACCCTTGAAAATAACGTTGAAAGAATTCTTGCCAGAGACGGCAAGCAGCTTCTGAACGAACGTGTCCAGACCCGACTTGAATTCAAAACCCTTGTACATTTAAACCCCCTCAGTTGAATGACTGGAAGAACGACAGCGCAATCGCATCGAGTGCGGTGCGCGATTCGGAAGGTGACTTGTTGGATACCGCAGATACCCAAGCAGTTTCCGGCTTGATGCCGTGGTGAATGGCGGTCGCCAGAGCGAATGCCTGACGCAGTGACGGCGCATCGATAATCTCGCCGGTCACGGTCTGCTGACGGGCAACGTTTAAAACCCGCACGATATTGTCAGCGAGTTGAGCAGATGCGCCGGTACGACGCTGAATCAGGCTAGACTCGACATTCGGCGGCAGAAAATCAAACGTAACGGTGAACGGGAAGCGGTCAAGCAATGCGCTGTTCTGTTCCTGTACACCCTTGAACCGACCAGAATCATCGCGGTTGCCCGTCGAATTGTCGGCAGCGAATACCACGACACCGGAGGCACGGCGAAACTTGATACCGTCAAAAGAAACCTCGGCATTCGCCTCAAGTAATGCTTGCAGATTCGCAACGTTGGCGGGATTCGCAAAACCAATCTCGTCCAACAGAATCACCGTGCCGGGCTGCAAGTAACCCTGCAAAAGCGATGCCTTCTGGAATACGGTCTCGCCATTTACCAGACCCTTGCCGCCGATAAAATCCAGACGTTCAAGGTGACGGTCAAAATTAATCCGCACCAATTGGCATCCGGTACGCGCCGCAAACTGACTTGCGAATTGCGTCTTACCAGTGCCACGGTCACCCGCGAGCCAGACATTCGGCGGGATAGCAGGATTCGGATTAAGCGATTCCTCCTGAGCGAGTAGCGCATAACGCAGCGCGTCCTCCGGCCAGATATACGAACCGTCAATCGCCGGAGCCTCGGGGTGATTAAACACATTAACCAACACTGGGTCGCCCAGTGCGTTGCGAATATCCAAGCCGAATACCTCAAGCGCGGTGCGTTGGGCGATAACGCGAACAGCAACAGCGTCAGCAATAATCTGCTCGGCGTTATTGTCCTCGACCAATTGTCTAAACTTGCCGAATGCCTTATCGACCGCATCAGCAACAGCGGTAGTCGCATCGATGACCGGGGGGCGATTCGACTGAATATCGCGGCTGAGTTGATTAACCGCAGACTCCAACCGCTTGTTGATATCGAGAATATTGTCGTTGATATTCGCAATATTCGCGATGGCAGTGTGATTATCCTGCCGCAGTCGGAGAATATCCGCGTTGATATTACTGGTCGCGGC
>Ga0172373_10012124_pt1 | contig 10159 bp, 10 predicted proteins | sample Lak10m_2_FD_114546 | JGI IMG/M metagenome (GOLD analysis project Ga0172373, IMG submission 114546) | Freshwater microbial communities from Kabuno Bay, South-Kivu, Congo - kab_092012_10m | ecosystem: Environmental > Aquatic > Freshwater > Lake | place: Democratic Republic of the Congo...
CGAGATCACCCTCCCAAATTTGCCGGCTGAAATGGATGGCCTGCGCCTGGCCCAGATCAGCGATTTGCACGCCAGCCGTGTGTTTGAGGAAAACTGGGTTCAGTCAGTCGTCGACAAAACGAATGCATTGAAACCCGACTTAATCCTGCTTACTGGAGACGTGATTGACGGCTCGCCTGAAGCACGCGCGAACGATGTTGTACCTTTAAAACAACTGGAAGCGCGACTGGGCGTTTTCGCCATTCCGGGCAATCACGAATACTACTCAGGCTATGAGCAATGGATGCGAGAATTTGACCATCTCGGCCTGCGAATGTTGCTGAATCAGCATGTTGTTATTACGGAAAATGGATTCTCTCTCGTATTAGCGGGTTTAACAGACCGGACTGCTGAGAGATTTGGAGAGGCAACGCCAGATATAGCCAAAGCGCTTACAGGCGCACCGAAAAACGCCCCGTTGATTCTGATGGATCATCAGCCAAGAGAGGCCAAAAACAACAGTCAGGCTGGTGTGGATCTGCAACTTTCCGGACATACGCACGGCGGTCAGATAATTGGCATTCACTGGCTTACACAGTGGGCCAATAAAGGATACGTTTCGGGCCTATATCAAATCGGCCGAATGCAACTTTATGTCAGCAACTGTGCCGGTCTGTGGCCTGGCCTCCCGCTTCGCTTGGGCCGCCCGTCTGAAATTACCCTGATCATCCTCAGGGCATCTTAGCCGTTCCCAAAATCGGCAGAATTGGCGTCAGTTAGGCCGGGGCGTTACTCCTGCAAACAAGCAGGTGGGCCGGACTCGGTGTCCACGGGGACAAAAAATGAGGATTTCTCGTTTTTATTGGGCATGATGGTGAAGTTATTTCTGGTCATACCGGAATTCAACTGGGAAAGCATAACCAACAGTCCGGCGGACTTCCAAATAACGCTGTTGCATTTCCCATCCAATTCCGGGATGTTGCAATTGGATTCGGCATAATGCTCCCCGTATAGCTTGTGGAAGTGTTTTTTTATTGCCTCGTAGTATTCCGGACCAAAACTTCCTGAGACGGAAAAAAGCGCACCTCGCCTATACATCAACTCAGATGCCACCCGTACTCCGGCAATACTAAATTGCCCATATACGATTGAGCCTGATCCTATCCCCTCTTTCGTTTCTCTAATCGAAAAACTTCGATTAGCCAGCAAAGCCTCCCTGCTGGATCCGTATAAAAAATCATTAGTTAGCCAACACTTGCTTGATTTTACGGCGGACACCGCCACTGTTTCCGGGTGAACTCTTGAATCGTTATTTTTTTGGTAACCTACTGAATCGTTATATTTTTTGATCTGAATATTTACCTTGGGAACCGTTTTCACAGGATCAGAAAGCTCAACCGGAATACTCCCGTACTTCCCATGGAGAAACAGAACAACAAAGACCCCGATTGAAACCACAATAGCGATCAACAGAAAATCTTTAAACGAGTAATACCTAATCATGGGACTCCTGTTATTTAAGCAGCCAGCATTGTCATAACAATACGGAACGCCAACACGACAACCCTTGCAACGCAGTCCAGAATGTACCGCGCAGACCCGTTCGTGCACCACCGGCAAAATCGGCTTTCACTATATCAAATCATTCTCGGATGCTAACAACAGTCATTCGCTAGCGCCTGATCATAAACTTCGCCCTGCCACCCTACAACACACACCCAGGAGGCACGCTCCCTAGAAACAATAGAACAGCCAACAATCTTCGTAAAAAGCCCAGATTAGTGACAATTCACATAAAAGCCTATATATTTCGGCCTAGTTATTTACGATATACATGACCATTCGGATTATTCGATCCCCAACCTAGCGAAAAATCAACCTGTTCAAAGGAAAATTTCATGAATACAGCTCGCCGCGCCCGCAAAACAAAAGCTCAAGTCATCGCTCATCTTGAGGCTAGATTGCAACAATTGAAGAACAAAAAGCAACCCGCGAAGGCTGAAGGTTTGTCCATTGAAAGCCCAGGCGTGAGTGAATTGGTTTCCGCTTTTGACGCAGCCCTCAAAGCCAACAAGGTAAAGGGGTCCGAGCTCATCATGGCACTGGCAAGAATCAAGCGCGCTCGCGTCACCATTACGCCCACGACAAAAAAATAAAACCCACTTCAAAGATTAAGTAAAAGGCGACTGTGGTTCGCTTTTTGTGGGTTATCAGTTGTACAAGTCTAGGGTAATGCCTGCCCTCCTTTGAGGGTAGGCATTAAACCATCAGATCAAGGCGATCAGCGCTCATCACTTTTGTCCAGGCGGCCACGAAGTCGCTGATAAACTTTTTTCCGTTATCATCCTAGGCACAGACCTCGGTATAAGCACGCAGGATGGAATTGGGTCCAAAAGCAGATCAACCCGCGTAGCTGTCCACTTGGTCTTGCCGGTCTTGCGTTCCACGATGTCGTATTCAGCGCGGGAATTTTCTTCAACGGGTTACTGGCAGGCTGCAGTTGCTCCGATGATCCAAGTGGCCCAAGTGAAAGCAACGAATACTGCGAATCGGAAACACCCTGAACAGGGAAGAATATATGAGCATCGTCAGATCATACGGACGGATTTCCATCGCGGCTCTCTGGCTGCTTTCCGCATTGGGCTGTAGCAGCCTAAGCGATACACCCCGCGTGGATTTGACTGGTGAAGATAAGGCGCGTTATGAAGCAGATCTAAAGGCGTGCCAGGCGCAAGCAGCCAAAGCAGAGGATTCAACGCAAACGACCGTCGAGGGCACCGCCACGGGCGGCATCCTGGGTGGCGCCATTAATGTTGGCATGGGAGCTGGCGGTATTGGTGCAGCTATCGGCACGGGCGCAATTTCAGCGGGCATCATCTCGGGCTCGCATAGTGCCGAACGAAAAAAGCAGCGTGTGCGCGCCTGTCTTGATGCCAAAGGCTACAACCTGATTGACTAACTATGCTGCACGGGGCCGGCTCGCTCCCGCAAAATTCGCCATGCCACAACAGCGATGATCATTGATTAATCGAGCCGCAGACCATGCACCCAGCGGGTATATATTCGGTCTGCCACACGATGCAGGGGCGGCAACTTGTCTCGCATTTGAATTTGCATGATTTCCGCAGACTGTACTGCGGGACTACTGGCAGCGCTCCTAATCTCATCCGCCCCGACAGTACACCAATTGCGGATCATCTCTTCAGTCATCTCAATATGGCACTGCATTCCAAAGTGCTTGCCGATGACGAAAGCCTGATTGACGCAGTGCTGGCTGGACAACACCCGCTCCGCGCCGGGTGGCAGCGTAAAAGTCTCACCGTGCCAGTGAAAAGCCTCGAAGTTACAGATTTCGCCAAACCAGTGGTCCGCTGTAGCGCTATTCGTAACGGAGACGCTGCCCCAACCGATTTCCTTGATTGGGTTCCGGCCGACCACGCCGCCCAGAGCCTTGGCAATGAGCTGACCACCCAGACAATGCCCCAGCAGCGGTATGTCTCTGGCATGGGCATCGCAAATCAGGGCCAGCGTGCCGGGTATCCACGGCAGCTCATCATTGACGCTCATGGGCCCACCCATAAAGACCAATCCGGAATAGGCCTCCGCTGCCGCCGGGATGGATTCGTTCTCATCGACACAGATTAACTGCCAAGGGATAGCGTGATGGTCCAGAAAGGTGGCGAGATATCCCGGCCCCTCAATGGCCATATGCCGAAAAATGGCTACGGGCTTCATATCAGTCTTCTAAAACTACAAACATTCACAATTGGGAGATGTTAGGTTCTTACAGAAGTGGCCCCACTAGATTGGACAGAATTTTCCATTTCTTAAGTGGCCGCCTCGCGGTTAATGCTTACGCTGCTTTGGGCAGTGCTGGCAGGTTGTTGAAGTAGACCTCATTCGGTGTTTTGCCGTCAAGCGGGGAATGCGGTCTGATCTGCTTGTATCGGGTGTAGTATCGCTACCCCCAACTTTCGCCCCTCTGCCCCCCCGAATTTATCCGCCACACCGCAACGTTTCCACCAATCCCATGCCCCGTATGGCTTTCAGCGTTGCGGATAAATTTTGCCCATCCGCAACGTTGCGAAACGCCTAGGGAAATTTCCGGGTAAACCGCCGCTACGCCGCAAGCTTCTTCCGCGCCAGATAGCCGCGCTTGTTACGGCTGGAGGCGATGCTGCGATCGGGTGCGACAATTTGTCACATTCTCAGAAGGATTGTGACTGCGTAGCATAACGCACGGGGTGCTCTGACTATTACAAAGGAAATGAGAGATTAATATGGAAATCAATTGGAATTTGAAGCCATTGGTAGCGGCACTAGCCGTGGCCATGTCGGCGCAGGTGGCGTTGGCGGATGAAGAAGGTTCAACGACTGCGGAGGTAGTCAAAACATCTGGTGACGCGCCAGTAACTGAGCTCTCGCCGATCCAAGTGCGCGGCGTGGTGAATCGCTATACGGTGAGCCACACTAGCGCGGCCAGCCGTACCGACACACCAATCGAGCATATCCCGCAATCTATCGTGGTGGTGCCGAAGTCGATGATCGAGGATCAGGGAGTGACTACGCTTTCGGAAGCTTTACGCAACGTGAGCAATGTCAATTCGATCGATGAGCGCGATGCCAACAATGTGACTTTCAAAATTCGCGGTTTCAATTCCGCTACGGTAGTGGATGGCGTAGCGATGCCGGGCTATTTCCCCAATCAGGAGAGTTTGGTCAGCATTGATCGCATCGATGTGATCAAGGGGCCTGCGGGTGCGTTGTTCGGTAGCGCGCAAGGTGCAGGCAGTTACGGTGCATTGGGCGGGACGATCGCCATCACCACGGTCAAGGCTACCACTGAGGCCGCTATTCATCAGGTCGGTGTGCGTGTCGGCAGTTATTCTGAGAAGGCAGCAAACTTTGATTTCAACCAACCTCTAGGCTCGACATTTGCAGTGAGAATTGCTGGCGAGATATCAGACAAGAATAGTGAATCCAATGGCGTGTTCTTCAAGAAGAATGCGTTCTCTCCCAGCTTGACGTGGACACCCAGTTCCGACACCGAAGTGGTGTTGCGCGGTCGCTATCTGGACAGCACCACGCTGGACTACAGCGGATTGCCTCCTGAAGGCACTCTCACCAACCCTGGCTACACATTACCACGCAATCTCAATATCACCGCGAGCGGTTTGCCCAACACCACCAATCAGGCCAAGGGGCTCAATCTGCAATGGAGCCAGCGCTTGAATGATGCTTGGAAATTCTCGTTCATCGCCGCATACAACGAAGCCTTCGTCGATCAACGGGGCGTATTCCCCATGTCGTTCTTCGGCTTCCCTCCTGGGCCGTCGCAATTCTTGGGAGGCGCGCGGATGTGGGATAAGTTCAAGACCACGACCCTGTCGCCCAGTTTGACCACCAATTTCGAGACCGGCGCTGCCAAACACACGTTGAACTTCGGCGTCGATTACGAAAAGACCAAGGACGATGCCTTCATGATCTACCCACCGGGCGTTCTACTGTCATTCATCCCGGTCGATCTGCGGAATCCGGTATTCCCGACTTGGGTCGAACCGATCGCCCCAGCCACACCCGACCAAAAGAACACCTACACTTCGACGGTGGCCTATGTGCAGGAGCAAATGGACTTAGGCAGACTGCACCTTCTAGGGAGTTTGCGCCATTCCAAGATCGACGTTACTGACGTGAATCCGGCTTGGATGATCAACAACGTAAGCTCCAACAGCCGCACCACGCCGCGTATCGGCGCAAGTTTCGAGTTCACACCACAAGTCTCGACCTTCGTTGGCTACTCCGAAGGCATCAAGGTGCCAACCATCTCGGTGTTCTCCACTCCGCCCAAGCCGGAGGAATCTAAGCAAACCGAGGTGGGGTTGCGCCTGAAGGATCTGGGCGGTGTGTCAGCCACATTGGCCTTGTTCGACCTGACCCGCAAGAACTCTGCCGTTCCTGATCCGCTCAACCCTGGATTCTCGATCCAGTCCGGTACGCAGCAATCGCGTGGTGTCGATCTGGACCTTCGTTGGCAAGCCACTAAAGAGTTCACGGGTATCGCTTCGTTCACCTCGCAGACTGCGACCATCACACAAGATACGAATGCGGCACTGGTGAACAAGCAACTGTTCAATGTCCCTAAACAAATGGCACGTCTTGCTGGTCGGTATGACATTCAAGGTGGGAGCCTGACTGGGCTAGGCTTGGGACTGGGTTTGACCCATAGTTCGAGCTTGCCAGGAAATACGACCAACACCTTCTTCACTCCGTCAGCCACAGTTGCAGATGCTCAGCTTTCGTACAAGTTACGCGACATGCGATTCGGCTTGAACATCTTCAACCTGTTCGACAAGAAATACTACGTCCCCTCAGCGTATTTCGGCGGCGGCCAAGTGATGCCTGCACTCCCGCGCACCGTATCCGCCTCAGCCAATTTCTCGTTCTAAGACACAATTGCGGCAACATCCTATTTGACGTTGCCGCAATCATTACTGGAGATATTGCATTGGATCGCAGACGTTTCATCAAGCTGTCCGCGCTGACCAGCCTGAGTGCCCTGCTCGCAAGATCGGCTTGGGCAAAGAGTACCGCAAAACCCAAAACCGAGATTCAAGAAGCAACTATCGATTACGCTGACCAGCAGCATCAGCAAGCGATGCAACAATACAGTGAATTACTCGGTGGACCGAAAGTGACCATAGGCATGTTGGTCTATCCCGGCATGTTCCTGCAAGACTTGGTCGGGCCGCTCGCTGTATTCGAAGCGTTGATGAACCGCGAGATCCACCTGTTGTGGAAAGACCTTAACCCCGTCAAGCAAGATACTCCGGGGCACCCCACTTTGATTCCCGTTACGCCGACGACCACGTTCGAGCAGTGTCCCGAGCACTTGGATGTGCTATTCGTCCCGGGCGGCGTACCGGGGACATTCAGCATGATGGAAGATGAGACCGTGCTGAAGTTTCTAGCCGAGAAAGGCAAAACCGCTCGCTATGTCACCAGCGTTTGTACCGGCTCCTTGATACTGGGTGCCTCCGGGCTACTTGATGGCTATCGAGCCACATCTTATTGGTCCACGTGCGACGTGTTGAAAGAATTGGGGGCGATCCCGACGAAGGGTCGCATCGTCATCGACCGTAACCGTATCACCGGGGGTGGCGTAACTGCGGGCATCGACTTCGGACTCAAGATCGCCGCACTACTCACCAGTGAGATCTATGCCCAAGCGATCCAGCTCTATCTCGAATATGATCCGCAACCGCCCTTCGATGCGGGCTCACCAGAGAAAGCACCGCCACTTGCCGTACGATTCCTGAACGATATGTTTGCAGGCATGGTGCAAACTGCTACTGTGACGGCACGGCGAGCAAAAGCAAGGCTCGGCAAGTGAATACAGGCCTAGCTTTGAATCGAGATGCTCTACTTGTAACTATTGAATGTTCGACTCGCTGCGCAAATTGACCTCGGAACAGTGGTTCGGATTGACCTTGGTGATCGTACTGCATGGTGCGGCACTGTTCGTGCTGTGGAGTTACCGCATCCTGCCTACTCCGGACGCGGCGGCAACGCTGATGGTCAACCTCATCAATCCGCCCGCGCCAGAGAAACCAGAGCCGGAGCCACCCAAACCGCAACCCAAGCCGCGTCCCATCGAGCCGCCCAAGCCGCAGCAGCTGGTCGCACTAGCGCCCGTGGTCTTGCCCGATGAGCCGGTCGCGCCACCTCCGCCGCCTGCACCGATAGTCATCGAAACTCCGCCCTTGCCGCCACAGCCGGTGATGTTGAGTGGCGAGTTGTCGGTGATCTGCCCGGAACGCAGTCCGCCCAGCTACCCCGCTCACTCCATGCGCATGAATGAACAGGGGCGCGTGGTATTGCTGGTCGAGTTGAATACGGAAGGTCGCGTCGCCAACGTGCAGGTCCGCACCGCGTCCGGCTATCGTCGTCTGGACGAGGCCGCCGTGAGCGCCGTGAGGGACTGGCGTTGCAAGCCAGCCATCCGCAACGGAGTCGCCGTCTTCGCAACGGCACTTCAACCCTTTGTTTTTGTACTGGAAGGAAAATGATGGAACAGAATCTGGGCTTTGCCCATTTCCTCGCACAATCCGATGCCTTGGGCAAAGTCGTGCTCTGCCTGCTACTGCTGCTGTCCGTGGCGAGCTGGTATCTGATTGTCACCAAGGCGCTTGCCAACCGCACTGAGCGTCTACGCGCGGACGCTTTCCTCAAGCGCTTCTGGGAATCGCCGTCCTTGCAGGCGATGCAAGCCTCGCTGGGCACGGCCCCCAGCGATAACGCCTTCGCCGAACTAGCGCGGCAGGCTTTTCTGGTCAGCGCAGAAAACCAGAGTGGCGTGCAAAAGCTCTCGGCTGCAGGCGGTATGTCGGAATATCTGACGCGCGTGCTGCGCAACTGCATAGATCAGGAGTCTACCAAGGTGGAATACGGCCTGACGGTGCTTGCCTCGGCAGGTTCAGCCGCGCCATTCGTCGGCCTGTTCGGTACAGTTTGGGGCATCTACAACGCGCTGGTACAGATCGGCATGAGCGGCCAAGGTACGCTGGACAAGGTGGCCGGGCCGGTGGGCGAGGCGCTCATAATGACGGCGGTTGGACTGGCCGTGGCAATTCCGGCGGTGCTGGCCTACAACTCGTTCACCCGTCGCAACCGGCTCTGGCTGGCCAAACTGGATAATTTCGCCCACGATGTGTACGCATTGATCACACTCGGCGACAAACACGCCTAGCGTCAGGAGAAACTCATGGCCTTCGGAAGTTTTGACTCCAAGCGACATCAAGGGCCTATGGCCGAGATCAACGTCGTGCCGCTGGTGGATGTGATGCTTGTGCTGCTAGTGGTATTCATCATCACCGCGCCCTTGCTCACCAACGCAGTCAAGATCGACCTACCCAAGGCATCAAGTGCCACCAATATCACCAAGCCGGATCACATCGAGTTTGGAATACGCGAGGATGGGAGACTGTACTGGAATGGCGAAACAGTGGAAGAATCTTCCCTGCCTGCCCGTTTCGCCACAGAATCAACAAAACAACCGCAACCTGAACTTCACATCCGCGCAGACCGCTTGGCAAATTACGAATCCGTGGCCAAGGTGATGTCCGTCGCCGCAAAATGTGGCATGACCAGAATCGGTTTTGTGACCGAGCCGACACCAGACTAGCGTGCCAGGCTGCATACATTGTTCAATCAATCCAACTTCATCTTTCGTACAATCCGCCCATGACCAAGTGGCGCTTCAATTAAGACAAACGCTTGCAGAGTATGACAAGGATAAGGACTGCTCACCTGCGACATATTGCCGCACCCCGGCGACCCAATTTAGGCGTAGGCGCTTTCTTGATTAGCGTATCTTTGAAGAATCTGCTGCAGTGCAAATGCGATTTGCTCAGTATCTTCGCCGGGAACAATGACCATACGATCCAAATCACCTGAATCTCCAAGTCGTGCGTAGCCTATCGGCAACCCTTCCGAACTAATCGCGAGCGCATGACGTGAATCCTCTTCATAGCTCTGATCGAGAAGTTCATCGCAGTTGCCCCCAGCGCGTCTAACAATTAGACAAAAATCCTTGATCAACGGTGAGCAATGTTTCCAGAGCAGACAATGAGTAGAGAAAGAAGCGGACATGATGTTTCTGGGAATTATTGAGATGCCAAGCCAGCAATTAAGCTGACAAAAACTCTGGGAGGAGAATACATGCATCGAATGCCAGCTTGGCGAGGCGCAATTTAATCAAGAATGTTTCGCTTGGGAATGCGACATTTTGTCGCACCCATGTTGCAGGACTGACCCCAGAGTGCACACTCCCACCCCCCGAATTTATCCGCCACGCCGCAACGTTTCCACCAATCCCATGCCCCATATGGCTTTCAGCGTTGCGGATAAATTTTGCCCATCCGCAACGTGGCGCAACGCTTTGGGGAATCTCCGAGCAAACCCCCAACTCCCGCCCTTCCCCTTCGAACCCACCCCAAGGTTGCCCATAGAGGTACCCCCTGGACACAACCGGACACCCGGGATGACCTCCCCCTTACCTCTCACCCGGAAACTCGCCTATGGGCCAGATTTTGGGAAAGTGACTCAGGGTAGATTTCCCCCGGAGGACCCACCTGCGGACTTTCGCATGGACACCTGCGGATTTGCACTTTTGGGCTAAGCC
>Ga0172373_10012126_pt1 | contig 10157 bp, 12 predicted proteins | sample Lak10m_2_FD_114546 | JGI IMG/M metagenome (GOLD analysis project Ga0172373, IMG submission 114546) | Freshwater microbial communities from Kabuno Bay, South-Kivu, Congo - kab_092012_10m | ecosystem: Environmental > Aquatic > Freshwater > Lake | place: Democratic Republic of the Congo...
CACGACCACGACCGACGAGCTCCGCGCGCAGCTCGAGTCCTTGTTCGCAGAGATGCGGGGAACGACGTGACCCTGTTCTCGTGGCCGGTCACAGCGATGGACCTGTTCGATGCAGACATGGCTCGCACCCCCGACGAACGCGCAGAACCTGTCTGGTACATGGACCTCAGCGACGTTGTCCAAGTCCGCGACTTCCTCGAAGCTGCCGTCTACCCCGTGACTCGGTCCGTCGTGTTCGGCGAACCGCACGCCTGGGTGTCCGAAGTAGGCTGGCCGATCCTGTTCGGGCACATCATCTGCCCACACGGCGCGGATCCCGGCCCGCACCGCATGGTCATCCGGTCCGATCCTGCCCTGCGCCGGCAAGTCATGGACACGGCACTCGGAGCGTACGTCTGCCAGATCATGCGCGCGACCGGGCTCCCGGACTGGCAATGAACCGTGCATCTCACCCCGTTTCTCCGACAGCTCAGGATTCGTGACAAGTCCCGTGGCCTGATCCCACTCGAACCGAATTGGGCGCAAGCCGAGCTCGTCGCCTACGTCGAGAACTGCATTCGTGACGAACGACCGGTCCGGGCGATCGTCCTCAAAGCCCGCCAGCTCGGGATCAGCACGGTCATCGAAGCGATGATGTTCGCCGCCGCGTTCATGTACCACGGCAACAAGGGCTGGGTCATCAGCCACGAACAGAAGTCGTACGAACATCTGCTCGGCATGACTCACCTGTATTGGGAGACGTTCCCGTTCAAGGCGCTCTACACGACGGACTACAAGTCCCGCAAAGAGCTCGCCTGGACCGAGACCGCGTCGTCGATCCTGACCTCGACCGCGAAGAGTGTCGAGTCCGGCCGGTCTCAGACGATCCACTGGCTCCATGCGTCCGAGGTCGCGTTCTGGCCTGACCCCCGCACGTTGATGACCGGGCTCCGTCAAGCCGTCCCGCAGATTGCCGGCTCAGCGATCTTCCTTGAATCGACCGCGAACGGTATCGGGAACTACTTCCATCAGACCTGGCAGGAAGCCGAAGCCGGCGAATCGGACTACACCCCGTTCTTCTTCCCGTGGTGGAAGCACTACGAATACACCGCCGAGCATGTCGGCCTCGACCCGTCCACTCCGTTCCAGGCCGACAGTGACGAACGGATCCTGCGAGTCCTGCTCCGCGAAGGTGGGCTCAGTAGTGACGAGATCCGGTCTCGGCTCCTATGGCGACGCTGGGCGATCAAGAACGTCGCGGACGGCGACCTACTCAAGTTCCATCAGGAATACCCATCCACCGCGCTCGAGGCGTTCGTCGCGACTGGCAACAACGTGTTCCCGATCATGGACCTCAACGAGTGCTACCGGCCGATGCGAGGCACTCGCGGCTACCTGACGATGACCGGCAACGACCCGACGTTCACCAAAGGTGGCGAAGGGCCCTGGACTGTCTACAAGTACCCGGCACGCGATCAGGACCACGGCCGGTACATCATCGCTGGGGACCCGACCCACAACCGCGGGGACTACGCCTGTATCCAAGTCCTGAACCGCCGCACCTGGGAACAAGTCGCCCGATGCCGGATCCGTACCGACCCGATCAACTTCGCGACCGACCTCTACGCCGCCGCCCGGTACTACAACGATGCCCTGATCGTCACCGAAACGACCGGGCCCGGGTACGCGACGATCGGCGCGTTGATGACGATGAACTATCCGCACCTGTACCGGGCGTCCTGGGCCGACAAGACCCGCGGGCATATCAGTGACTCGTGGGGGTTCGCGACGAACTTCCAACGCAAGCATTGGGCGATCGGGGCCCTGAACAAGACGATCGTTGACCATGCGATCCTCTTGCATGACCGTGACACGTACAACGAGCTCACGAACTACCAGACGCTCGACAACGGCGGGTTCGGGGCACCACGAGGCATGTACGACGACACGGTCATGGCCCTCGCGATCGGGGTCCTCGCGAACATGACGGAACCGCTCCCACCAGTCGGCGCGGACCTCCCGGACTATGCCCGGAACCGGCAGCTTGTCAGCCCGGACGGTGAGACGATCACGAGTCTCGGGCCGGCGGTCGACATGGACGACCTGCTGTACGGCGACCAGACCGACCAGCACGTCACCTGAGAAGGAGCAGACCAGAAATGGTGGAGAAGTACCGCAAGAAACCCGTCCTCATCGAAGCCGTGCAATGGCTGGGAGACATCGGCCCGGTGATCGACTTGGTCGGACATGGGCTGCCAACTGCACCACCGCCGCTCAATGGAGCCTTGATGATCCAGACCCTTGAAGGCGACATGCGCTGCGACGTGGGCGACTGGATCATCAAGGGCGTGCAAGGCGAGTTCTACCCGTGCAAGAACGACATCTTCCTCGCGACCTACGAACACGTAATCGGGTGACATATCGCCCGATATGGCGTAGAATCAGGGTATGTGGCGGGTAGTGCTCACCTGGCGTGAACGAGACGCAGACACCAACTCGGTCTACGACTGCGCGCGCACGCTCATCTACGACCGGATCATCGACGCGGACCGCCGTTACGCCGACCTCGACCGGCTCATCCGCGACGAAGCATGGCGTCCGAACCTACGCGCGTACGACGTGCAGATCGACCGGCCCGAACCTGTCAAGGCCCGTGCCGCCGCCTAGACGTACCGTTTCGCTTCGACCTTGCCGGCAGCGACCTCAGCCCGCGCGGTCTGCTCGAGCCCTTCGTCCGTCACACCGCACGCCTCACGGTCTCGTAGATCGACCGGGACGTAGTCGTGGGCGAGGCCCGTGCGCGCGGACTGGCGTTCCCCGGCCTTCTTGAGCTCGTCGGCGAACTGCCGGCGTGAGTGGACGTTCCGGCCGACTGCCATGTTGAAGTGCTCACGGAAAGGTGACGGGTTCGCTCTCGGGAACGTCAGTACCTTGTGGGCGAGTCCACCGCATTGCGGGCAGGTGATCGCCCGTGTCGTCTCGTTGAGCGGCTGGTACTGCTCCGTGGTCTGTGAACAGGACACGCACCGGAAGTCATACGCAGGCATCTCCTGGAGTCTACGATGAGCGCAGAGCATGACCGGACCATCGAGGGGAGCCCCGGGTGACCGCCACGATCAGCCCGCACGGCGCGGCAGCACTCCCCACCCTCCCCGCCGTCACCCCCACCGACGAGGACGTACAGCTCGTCAACAAGGTCCGGTCGCTCTACGCCCGGGCCCGCGAGTACCGCCGTCCCCGAGTCGTGCGATGGAACCGGTCCTACCGGGTGCTCCGCAACCGGACCTGGCTCGGTTCGTCTGCCTGGTATCCGCAGACCGAAGTGCCCGAAGTCCACCCGATCATCGAATCGTTGGTCGGGTGGCTCACCGACCAACGTCCCACGTTCGATGTCGTCCCCGGCACCCCCCAAGGCACCCCGTACTACGACATGCTCATGCAGCTCGGCGACGACCTGCGAGTCGCCCTGTACGTGAACTGGCAACGCCGGCACCACGAAACGACGCTCGAGCTCGTCTGCCGCGACGCGTACGTGCATGGCGCGGGGATCTTCAAGACTGTCTGGGACAACACGCTCGAGTCCGGGATCGGCGACGCGACGTTCCGCCGCGTCGACCCGTACGCGTTTTTCCCGGACCCGCAGGCCACGTCCTGCGAGGACGCGAACTACTTCATCGAGGCCCGCAAGGTCAGCCTCCAAGAACTTGACCGGCGGTTCCCAGGCGCGGCGAAGAAGCTCTCCCTGACCGAAGAAACAGTCGCGGATGTTGATACCCGCCCCGACGACGACCATGCGGGCGAGGCACCCAAAGCGAACCCTGGGGCGATCAGTGCCGGGTCCGCGGGCCGGTTCGGGCTTCCCGGCCAGGGCCGGATGAGCGTGTCTGACGACGAAGCCGGTGTCGTCCTGCTCGAAGCCTGGATCCGGGAACATGACGTGATCGACGGGACACTCGTTGACGGGTGGCGGTGCATCGTGATCGCCGGCCGGCATGTGCTCCTGAACGAACGAGCGACGGACCTATGGGACCACGGATGCCACCCGTACGACAGGTATGTCGTCGCGGAAACCGGTGACTTCTGGGGCCTGTCGATGGTCGAGATGTTGACCCCGTCACAACGGATGGTGAACCGTCTGCTCGCCGCCGCGCAGAACAACATCGAACTGACCGGCAACCCGGTGTTCTTGGAGAACACCAACTCGGGGATCGCACGCTCGAAGGTGACGAACAAGCCCGGGCAGCGCATCGCGGTGAACCCGACCGCTGGCGGCGTGAACGGCGCAGCGAACTGGCTGGTCCCGCCGCCGATCCGGTCCGACCTGACGATGTTCGTCCAGTTCTACATCGGTGAGATGGAACGGATCTCGGGCCTGACCGCAATCAACCGCGGTATGGCCCCCGGTGGCCGGAACGCCGCGTCGGTCGTTGAGTCGTTGCAGGAAGCGTCGTTCGTCCGGGTCCGTATGGCAGCCCGGAACCTCGAACGTGCGTTGCGGGATGTCGGCAACAAGGTCGCGGCGTTGATCGCCGAGTTCTACACCGAACCTCGGATGGTCGCGCTCGTCGGCCCGAACGGTGAACGGACCGCCCGGACCCTTATGGCGAAGCATTTCTACATGCCGACCGGGGACGACACGCTCGAGATGTTGCCGTTCTCGTTCCAGCTTCTCGTCCAGGCCGGGTCGATGCTCCCCACGTCCCGGCAGGCGCGCGCCGCGGAAGCGCAGACGTTGTATGCGCTCGGCGCGATCGACGACCTCGCGCTTCTCGAAGCGGTCGACTGGCCGAACCGCCAGCTCGTCTACCAGCGGACACAGCAGCTCCGTCAGGCAGGGATGTTGCCGGCGGGCGGTCAGGGCGCACGATGAGAGCAGAACGCCGCAACCTCGGGTTCGCGACCGGGTTCCCGTCGCAGTTCACGTCCGCGGAACGGCTCGCGGACATGGAAGCCGCCGCAGTCTGGGGTGATTGGGTCAGGATGGACCTGCCGTGGTCGACAGTCGAAGCGACCGAAGGGGTCTATGACTGGTCGGATACGGACGAATGGTTCGATGATGCGGTCACGAAACGGCGTCGCACGATCGCGATGCTCGGCTACACCCCCGCCTGGGCCCGGACCGCGCCCGGATCGGATGACAAGCACGCCCCGACCAGCAGCGATTACGCAGCGTTCGCGACGTTCTGCGCGGCGGCAGTCGCCCGGTACGGCCCAGGCGGCACAAAAGGGTACGGACGCCACGCGATCCGTCACTGGGAGATCTGGAACGAACCGAACATCCTCGGGTTCTGGAAGCCGGGCCCCGACCCTGCCGAATACGCCGCGCTTCTCGCCCCCGCCTACACGGCGATCAAAGCCGCGGACCCGGGAGCGACGGTCATCACCGCCGGCCTCGCCCCCGGAGCAACGGACGGCACGAACTACACGCCCGCCGACTTCTGGGATGCCGTGATCCAGATCACGACGAACTTCGACGCGATCGGGATCCACCCGTACTGCACCCCATCGACGACGGGCGGGCCGCTGAACCTCTCGTCGATCTACAACTTCGTGAACAGCATCGCCGCGATGGATCTCCTATCCATCGCCCGGGGTGTCCCCGCGAGCAAACGACGGTTCTGGGCGACCGAGACCGGCATCGCGATCGGCGGGTCGATCACCGCGGTCGAGCAGGCCACGATGATCCGGGACTACCTTGTCCGGTTTGAGAGCACGAACCCGGCGAACGTCGAATGTGTCTTGTTCTACAACATGCGTGAGACAGGCGACGGGTACGGGCTCCGCGACGCGAACGGTGTCGCACGCCCAGCCCATGATGTCCTCGTGCGCCGAGCTCGTCGTACGAAACGACAGCCGTCCACGGTCCGGTCCCCGCTGATCTGACCGGACCTGGGTAGGATCAGGGCCGAACAAGGGAGTCCCGATGGATCGTGCCAGCCTCCAATCTGACCTGCCGGAACCGGTGATTGTCCGTCAGGACTGGCCGTTCGACCGGTGCGACCCCGGTGCTTGTGCCGATGACGACAAGGACGATGACTGATGAAGGTCACTGTCGGTACGACCGTCACGACGATCATGTCGGGCGCGACAGGCGATTCGGTGAACCGAGTCGCGTTGCTCATCACGCTCCCATCGGACCAGACCGAGAGTGTCTACCTCGAGATCCGTAACTCGACTGGTACGGAGAACACGCCGGCAGCGGTAGCGACCGGGTACGAACTGATCGTCGGTGGTTCGATCGGTGTCGAGCTTTTGCCGGGCGATGTCCTGACCGGTATCGCGGACTCGGCCGAACAGATCCTCGACGTTCTTCGTTCCGGCTGAGAGACAAGGGAGCACCTGCACAATGGTACGCCTCGTTTCTACGACCGGATCGAGTTACAACCCCGCAGTTGACGACGCGCAGAACGCCGCACTGGCCGTGTTGCAGCAGAACATCGGTTCGATCCGTGTCGGCAACGGCGTCCCGACTGACGCATCGTTCCTCGCTGCTGGCGGCACGATTCCCGCGTCGACCGCGCAATCCCCCATGTGGATCGACCGCGAGACCGGCAACACCTACTGGCGCGACGGCGCGACGAACACCTGGCTCGCGCTCGGCACAGGCGCGTCGGTCCCGACGTTCGACTACCCGCTCCTGCTCGGCTCGTCGTCCTACGCCGATTTCGAGACGAAAGCGGCAGGTTCGACTCTTGTTCCGGTCGCTCGCATTTTCGAGCAGACGACCGGCACCTACGGGATGCCGACCTTCGCTGGTTCCAACTTGGAAGTCGCGATGAACACGCCGGGCCGGTCCTACGTCTGGTCATGCAAGCCCACCATGTCGGACCTCGTGGCGCAAACCGCGGGTCTGGAAACGCGCATCGACAACTTCCTTTCCGCGCTCGTTGCAGACATTGGTGCGGTCGGCACGAACCGCTGGTACCTCTGCGTCCATCACGAACCGTGCCCTGACTACACCCCTTCGGATTTCAAGGCAGGGTTTGAGTGGTGGGCTGACAAGGTCATCGCTCTTGGCCGACCCGACATCATTCCGACGTTCATCTTGCGCGGCAACGGCGATTTCGAGACGAGCGGGCTCAACAACGCGCACCGTCCGACTACCCAAAAGCCGGATGGGTGGACCGGCACGGAAACCACGATCTACTCGTGGTTCCCTGATGACAGCTACCAAAACGATGTTGTGATCGGTTTCGACCCGTACTCGTACTGGCCGGGCCGCACGTCGAACACCACCACGTCAAACGACCGGTCGCTCCGCCACCTGATGCGGATCATCCTCCCCGCCGTCCGTGCGCGCGGGTGGCTTCGCTGGGGTATCGCCGAGAACGGCATCCAAGAAGTCCAGCCCGACCCGCAGTTCGGTGGCGGGGACCCGCCCTCGACCTCGACGGACTGGACCGACCAGGACCGCCTCGACCGCTGGACCGGCGCACAGGCCCAGTACCGGAACCAGTCGCTCGGCAGCGGGCCCGCTCATCCCGGTTATCTCGCATGGCTCACCGCGCAGGCCGGGCCGTTCCCCGACCCGTCTACCGCGTCTGTCGCCGCGCCGTACGACCCGTCGCAGACCGCCGCGACCCAATACAGCAACCCCGGTCAGGCGTACGACGCCGGCTCGAACGGCTGCGAATACTACTGCTACTTCAATGAGCAGGACCCGGCCGGTGACCCCGGTTCATGGCAGGGCGAGTACCGGATCAGCGCGGCGATGGCCGACGCGCTCCTGACCGCGGCCGCGGGCCTCTGAGCCCGATGGGTCGCCTGTCCTCACTGACGAGCTCGTCTGGGGCTTCTACGTCTGGGGTGTCTCTCCCCGGCGTGTATGTCCCTGCGGGTTCGTTGGACCGGTGGCTTCTGTCCCCGGACCCGTTCGTGACGATCGGTCTCTTGGGCGATTCGATCTTTCAGGGGACGGTCGGTCATGCGGACGCGTTCCCGAACCGGCTCGCACGCGGGATCGGCGGACTCCGCTCAGTCGATGTCGTGTCATCAGGTGCTGGGTTCTACCCCTGTCTACGGTCGGGTTCGCAGACCGGCGCGGCAAGCACCGGGTATGAGTGGTGGCGTTCCGGGACCTGGACGGTCGCGACCGCCCTGTCGGCGTACGACCTCGCGCTCAACAACTCCTGGCAGTATTGGGCGTCGTCCCCTGCAAAACGTCGCCTGACCGCGGACGTAGCCACAACATCAGCGTCGTTCACGATGACTTCTGCCTCCGGTGCGTTCGCCGCAGCGGATGTCGGTTGCTTGGTGAACGGTCCGAACATCCCCGCGCACACGGTCATCGCGAAGATCAACAGCACAACCTCGGTCGAACTGTCGCAACGAGCGACAGCCACGGCGTCGGGACAGACCGTCGACATCATGGGCACCACCCAAACGTGGACCCGGCCACTCTCGGCGTACCCGCAGCAACGAACCCGATTCGATGCCGTCACGAACGGGACAACCACGCTCACGTCCACGTCAGCAGACTTCACGTCCTACGACGTAGGCGCGTACGTCGCCGGCACGAACATCCCTTCCGGGACGACAATCGCGGCGTACGTGTCCGAAAGCGAAGTGACCTTGTCCGCGGCTGCGACCGGGTCAACCACAGACGGTCTCCTGATGATCGGCCCGTCTGGCGGTCGGCTCGTCTCCGACCTCGCGACCACGAACGCCTCCGCGGTCGTCACATCCGCGACCGCAGCGTTCACCCCCAATGATGTCGGCACGCCTGTCTCCGGGACGAACATCAAGAACGACAGCACGATCGTCTCGGTCCAGTCCGCAACCCAAGCCACCCTGTCGCAGACAGCGCAGGCGACCTCAACGAACTCGTTCCTGAACATCGGGACTCGCGACGCCCCCCCGATCGCCGAACTCGAAATCATCACAGTCGGCACAGCCGGCCTCGGCACCGGCTACTCATACTCCGTTGATGGTGGCACGAACTGGGTGTCCGTCACTCCGACCGGCGCAGGGTCAAGCCCAGCGAAGCTGTACCGGACCGTCGTCGCTACCACGAACCCGGTCAGCCTGATCTTGCGCGCGCAGACGAGCACATCTCAGAACGGCGCGACCTCAGCGTTCATGGTGATCGGTGTCGGCACAAACCGGGTCGCGAGCGCTACACAGGGCGTGAAGGTCCTCAACCTCGCGACCGATGGTGACTACCTCAAGAAATACACGCGTGAACACAACCTGGGCGTAACCACCGCCGCGACCCTGGACAGCACAACGTCTGTGACTGGCCTGACCGGTCTACCGACTGGCACGAACCGAATCACCGGGGACGGCATCCCGGACGGGACCACCATCACCTACGTCTCAGCGACCGCGGGGACGTTGTCGCAGGCAGCGACCCTGACCGGCACATCGAACGTGTCCGTGTTCAAGACCGCAGGCGACTCGTACTCGATGCTCGACAACACGGCCGGGTCAGGGACGTTCGACCCGGCGATCTGGTACGGGTGGCGACCTCAACTCATCATTGTCGGGTTCTCGAACGACCTGATCGACCATGCCACCAAGTTCGAGGGCGACGGGTATGTCAACATGCTCCGCGACCTCAAGAACCGTACGGATGACTACGCAGACCTGCTCGTGTTCATCGACTACGAACAGGGCGGCAGCAGGCTCGACGGCACACAATGCACCGCCACGATCCAAGCAACTTTCCGTACGAAGATCCGTGCCTGGTGTGTCGAAGCTGGCGTCGCGTACTTCGATTGCTACACCGCGTTCGCGACCGGAGAAGGCGCGACCGGGTACGCCGCAGCGAACACCGCCGGCCTCATGGCCGACACACTCCACCTCTCACAGCAAGGCGCGAACGCGGTCGCCGCAAGACTCCGCCGCGCGCTCACCATCCAAGGCTAAAAGGGGGTGCGTGCCGTCCCCGCCCCGGCACGCTACGATCCGCACCAGAACACACGAACCCCCACAGGAGGGTCACGAAATGCCCAAGGAACTCAGCGCCAAGATGGGCAACGCCCAGATCGACAAGCAGGGCCACACCAGCTCGGGCCGTTTCGGCTCGAACATCGGAGCGAAGGCCAGCGGCCGCGGCTCCAAGCGTGACCTGAACCCGAAGGGCTGAACCCGATGCCCGGGACCCGTCAGACCAACACGTTCGCGGAAGGGCTCAACAGCCTCCTGCCGGCCGTGTCCATGCTCAAGACGACCCCGGA
>Ga0172373_10012128_pt1 | contig 10157 bp, 7 predicted proteins | sample Lak10m_2_FD_114546 | JGI IMG/M metagenome (GOLD analysis project Ga0172373, IMG submission 114546) | Freshwater microbial communities from Kabuno Bay, South-Kivu, Congo - kab_092012_10m | ecosystem: Environmental > Aquatic > Freshwater > Lake | place: Democratic Republic of the Congo: South-Kivu...
ATCCAAAAATTCGAAAAATGCGCAGATTTTTTAGCCAATCAATATATTGAATATGTTAAATCTGGCGAAAGCGGTCAATTAATCGAAGCCACTCGAACCAGTCTCAACGATATTTCCGCCAAAATTGAAGAATGCCGCAACAAAATATTAATTTTACATTCCAAAAAACAAAATAATGAATAATTTTAATGATTTAATAAAAATTTACCAAAAAGATTTAATAGAAGTTGATGAAATTATTATAAATTCCAGTATTGGAAAGTCAAATTTGATTCAAGAAATTACCCAAAATTTAGTTGGATCAGGTGGCAAGAGAATTCGTCCTATTTTATTAATTATTTGCGCAAAATTATGTAACTACCATAATTCCGAAGTCACTAATTTATTAGCCTCAAGCGTTGAATTAATCCATACCGCAACTTTATTGCATGATGATGTCGTTGATGAAAGTCAAATTCGCCGAGGCAAAAAAACTGCCAATGCAATTTTTGATAATAAAGCTTCAATTTTAGTGGGCGATTATTTATTTTCGCTATCTTTTCAACATATGGTGCAAAGTAAAAATTTAGCGGTATTAAAACTTTTGGCGACCACCTCATCAATCATTGCCGATGGCGAAGTTTTACAATTACAAAATTCCTCAAATATTGAAATTACCGAAGAACAATATTTCGAAATAATTTATGGCAAAACAGGAGCCTTATTTTCAGCTTGTTGCGAAGTTGGCGCATTATTATCAGCAATTGATGAACATAAATTATTAGCATTAAAAAATTTTGGGAAAAATCTTGGTATGCTTTTTCAAATTATTGATGATATTTTAGATTATTCATCGTCTCAAACCATAATTGGTAAGGATTTAGGCAATGATTTTTTTGAAGGAAAAGTTACTTTACCGATAATTAAAACTTATCATAATTGCGATTTTGATAAGAAAAAACTTATCAAAGAATTTTTTAGTTTTAATTATCACAATAACGAAAAAATTTATAAAAATTTTGAAAAAACCCTTGAAATTATAAATGATAATAACGGCTTAAATCTTGCTAAAGAAACCGCTCATAATCTTTATTTGCAAGCAAAAAATGATCTAAATATTTTTGAAGATAATATTTATAAAAATCATTTAATTGCAATTTTAGATTATTCCTTAAACAGAATTTCATAAAAAAATGTTTAAAATAAAATTTATATTTTTTAGTATTTTTTTATTTACATCATTTGTTGTTAATGCGCAAACTCTCGATAGCAATTTTTACAATTGGAAAATCTATGAAATTGCCGATGAAAATGATTTAGATTTCAAAAAATGCTATATTGTAAATTATCCAGAAAATTCTGACACCAACGATACCGCAAGAAAACAACCATTCTTGATGATAACTCGCTATCAGCGCGACCGCTCAGAAGAGGTAAGTGTGTTTGGTGGTTTTGATTACAAAATTAGCAGTCATTTATTAATGTTAATTGACAACCAACAATTTCGGCTTAAAACTAAAATTGATTTCGCATGGGCAAAAACTAGGGCCGACGACCTGCGACTAATTGAGGCTTTACTTTCTTCAAAAACCGCCAAAATTCGAAGCGATTCGGCAATTGGAACTTTTGCCATCGATGAATATAATTTAAAAGGCATCGCCAAGGCTTATAAAAGAATGAAACAAATTTGCAAATAGCTATGAAAAATAATTTCTTAAAAATAATAAAATTACCAATTCCAGTTAATTATTTTACTTTTATTTTTAGCTATGGTCTTGCGATGTTTTTGATTTGCAATAGTTTTAATTTTACAAAATTTACTCCATATTTTCTTGCCAATAATCAACTTGATTATTTGGGTTTGGCGGTGTTTTTTTATTTAGCTTTGGCACTTTTTATTTTATTTATGTTGCTAATTTTTCATAAAAAAACTACGAAATTTTTTGCAATTTTATTGTGTTTTTTGAGTAGTTTAGTGCTGTATTTTATGAATAAATATGATGTTTTAATTGATAGAACGATGATTATGAATGCAATTTATACCGATAAATCCGAAGTCCATTCTCTTCTTTCTTCACAAATGGTAATTTATTTTTTGTTGGGTTTTATTTTGCCTAGTTTGTTAATTTTGAAATTAAAAATTATTTACCCAACAAAATATTTTTTAAAATCTTTAATTATAATTTTATTAATCATAATTACTAGCGTTGCCTTTGGTTACAGCAAATTCCAAACCCTGCATCGCGCAGGAAATTTATCACGAAAAAGAATAATTTACATGGTGATGCCGTTAAACTATATTCGTAGCAGTTTTAGCGCTCTAGAAAATATTTATTTAAAGCCAATTTATAAAAATAAAGCCAAAAATATTGTGGTCGAGAGTTCAGTTTCCAAAACCGAAGATATTACCGTGGTTTTGGCAATTGGTGAAACCTCACGCCAAAAAAATTTTAGCCTTTACGGCTATGAAAGAAACACCAATCCGCTTTTATCAAAACACAAAGATTTAAAAATTCTAAATGGTAAAGCTCGATTGGGTTCAACCCTTTACGCATTACCAGAAATTTTAACCAAAGATGACCTCCCCCTGCCCGCCGTAACTCATTTTGCGAAAATTCCAACCAGCTGTTATGTTAATTATTCACTTTACGATAATTGCGTAATTCCCGGAGAAGTCAAAGTTGAAAATTGTAAATATGGAAAATTATGTTATGATGAAGATGTAATTCCTTACTTAAAAACAGAAATTGAAAAGCCACAAAATGGTGCCAAACTTGTTGTATTGCATATTGGTGGCGGAAGTCATGGTCCATCTTATCACGAACGCTACCCAGAAGAATTTCAAAAATTTACACCAATTTGTAAAGATGCAGATGTTATCAATAAATGTTCAAAAGAAGAACTTTTTAACACCTTTGACAATACCATTTTATATGTTGATTTTGTGGTCGATGGCATCATCAAAACTCTTGAAAATTCCAAGAAAAAATATGTATTTTTTTACTTGTCTGACCATGGCGAGTCATTACTTGAAGAAGGTAGAATCTTTCACGGCACACCACCCGGAATCCCTTTACCAGACGAACAAGCTCGCATTCCGCTTTTGGTAAAATCTTCAATTCCAATTAAAATTAAAAACCAAAATGAATATTTACAAACGCAAATTTTCGATACAATTTTATATTTATTAAATGTTGAAACTAAAATTGCCGATAAAAATTTGAGCTTCATCGAAAAATTATGAAAAAGAAATTAAAAAAATGGTCAATTGTTGCTTTTTTTCTTATAATTTTTTTGATTATTTTATTTTTTTTACTGCAAAAAAAACCTAAAGAATTCAACGCCAATCGAGTAAATTTAATTGACAATTTTGGAAATAATTATTTGTTTCGCGGGAGTAATCCATTCAAAAATATTTACAGCGAACCAGAATTTTCTTATCCGCAAATTAAGTTAGCTATCAACCAAAATTTAAAGTCACAAAATTTTGCCGAACTTCAAGATTTTTACTTAATTGTGATTAGTTTATTAAATGCCGATCACTATTTTGAAATTCAAAAAGAACGGGATTTTTTTAAAAAATATCCCAATTTTGGCAAAATTGAAAACTTCTCAGAAATATCGCCATCATTGCTTCTAATGCCTTTTTACGAATATAAAATCGCTAACGACATTACCCAAAATTATCACTCGCAATTAACTAAATTATTAACACATATCAATCAAATTTTAAAAACCAAAAGCGATAAACCAATTGTAATTTATGTTCATTGCAATGCAGGTCGCGATAGAACTGGGGTAGTTTCAGCGACATATCGTTTGTTGTTTAAAAATTATACTTTAAAAACAGCAATCGATAAAAATATTGAGGAAGTCGGAAGAAATGCCGAATCATTTCTTGAAAGTTCGATAATTTCATATTGTTTTTATTTAAAAAATCAAAAAATCATCGGCGAAAATTTTTGCAAAAACTAAAGCTAAAACTCCCAATTATACTGGGCAGTTCCACCCCAATTATAATAATTATTAGAAATTTGTGCATTGGATTTGAATTTTAATTGCTGATTATCTTCAAGTAATATATCAAAACCTAAAGCAAAATTATATTTATTTTGTTGTAAAATTATCGATTTATCTATATTAACCTCATCGCTTTGTATAAAATTAAATTGATTATATATTGAATTATTTAACAAATTTTTATCATAAGAAAATCCAAGATTTGGAATCACTTTATAATCTTTGTAATCAATCTTAGCCGATGCCTCAAATCCAATTTCTGCGATAATTTCTTTATATGAATTTATTTTTGAATTTAGATTTAATTTATCGGCGTTTTTTTCTAAAAATTTATTTTGATTTAAAATAAAATATTGACCGCCAACAAAAGGAGCAAAACTATATTTTTGAGCAAAATTGAATTCATAACCAATTTTACTTTGCATCGAAAAATTAGTGGATTTGAAATTGGAATTTGCGGTTTTTTGATAATTTCCAAATTCTATTTTTCGATTATTATTGTGCCTATTAAACCCCAAAAAAAGCGAATTTTTATTAAATAATCCAATATTTCTTAAAAAATTATGATTATAAAATACTAAATTATAAAAATTTATATCACTATTTTTGTTATGAAATTTATTTTTAAGAGCAATTTGACCAGTCGCCAATGATGTTCCAAGTAAAATATCAAGATTTTCATTCCGAAAAACTTGATCATAACCCAGCATCAAACCGAAATTTTTTCCCGAATATTGCTGTTGGCTATTTCTAGTTTTCTGAGCTGAAAAATTGTTGTAAATCTGCCACCAAACCCCACTTTTTTCTAGGTTTTCATGCTTTAATTCTGATTTCAACTGAGCCAAATATTGATAGGAATTATATCTATTATCAACAATATTTAAAATATTTGAGCTATTGCTTAAAATATTATTTATCACCACCTCATCGGCAATTGGTTTTAAACTATCAAGAGCTCTATCTAATTGACTTTTGTTAGCAATTGACACTAAGCCAATTTTAACATCGGAATTTTGACTTAAGATTTGATTTAAAAGCTTAAAATTAAAATCACCCATATTATTTTTAGAATAATTATCGCTAAAATTTATTGAGGTAAATAATTCATTATTAGCTATTGACAATTTTCCATCAAATAAAAATGAATTATCGCTTAGGGAAATTTGCGAAACATCTCCTGTGGTATTAGTGGATTTGGCAAGCGAATATGAGGTATTTCCAGTGATATCAATATCACTTGCCAAATTAGAAAAATCTAATTCAAAATTTGCCGAATTCAAACTCAAATTATTATTTACATTAATCCTACCAAAATTGTTATTAGCAAATTCGGAAATTATTTTTTTTCCAGATAAATCTATGGCATTATTAACATCGAGCACCACATTTCCAGCGAGTTTTATAGTTGGTTGATTAAAATTAAAATTATTAGCAAAGATATTTTTAGCAAAATAAATTTTATCCGTATTATTGTGGTTTAAGATGCCGATTCTATTACCACTATTTTCACCCAAATTCGCAAAAATATTTTGCTGAAGTGAGCCATTCAAATTCAGGGTTCCATCACCCAGAATCAAACCATTACCAGAGCCATATTGGGAAATATTTCCAGATATATTAAGAGCTTTTGCAAGTGCAATCGATAATTTTGCATTGCCAGAATTATTGAGAAAGTCAACTTCATTCACATAAACATCATTAGCAAATTCAACACCTGAATTACTTATATTTGCAGAAGAAATTTTTGCCAACAAATTATCATTGCTACCAATATTTATCGTATTGGCAACATTTTGTGCAGAACTTCCATTAAACCACAAAGCACCTTGTTTATTGGTTGAACCTAGAATATTTCCAGCTCCCACAATATTTCCAGAAATTTTTAAATTGTTGGAATTTTTTAAAAACAAATTCTTAGAATTAGTAAATTCAAGTTGATTAACCAAAGAATCGGTGCCAATTTGCCAATTAAAATTTTCATTAACTTTTAAATTACTAACATTTAAAAGAAAATTATTTTGAAAATTCGCCGAAGCATTGATTTCAATGTCTGTAATATAAGCATCGCCATTTAAAATAATATTTCCATTATTCAAAATGTTACTAGTTGCTATCGATAATTTAGCTAAGCGATTGGAGTTGGATTTTCCTAATTTAGCATTAATAATTTGCGAATTTGCAGATTTTAAATTCAAGTTTCCACTTCCGTAAATTGTCCCTTGAAGATTATTTATCATAGCTACATCACCAGACAAATTCAGAGTTTTGGCACTATCAATTTTAATAGCAGAACTTTCAAACTGTTGATTAAAATTAATATTTTTTACATAAATATCATTTTTAAAATTTAACTCTGAATTGCTGGTATTAGCAACATTAATTGTGGCAATATTATTAGAATTTGTACCCAAAGTATTTTCAATATTTTGCGAAACAGTTCCATTAAAATTTATTGCTCCACCCTGCTCCAAAGACTCTATAGACCCAGCTCCAATTAAATTTTTAGCAACATCTAGAGTTGAATTTTTTGCTAAAATAATACTTCCCAAATTATCAACATCATCAGTGTTGCTATTTTTATTTTCAAGCCTTAAAACCTTATTCGAAGCGATAGTTAAATCCCCAAAATCAACATTTTTTAAACCTTTAATGGTGGCGTTTTGATTAACCTCAGTAAAATTAAATTTTAGTGAAGAAGTGCCATCAATATTGGTATTATCGCCGTTTAGTTTGAAATATTTGGAATAAATATCTTTACTAAAATTTACCCCCTTAATGTTGGTAATATTAATTTCATTTAAACTAGAAAGTACAGAAGATACTCCAACCGAAAAATTTTGCACCGTCAAATTGTTGGTTAAATTTATATTTCCCGAAAAATTACTTGCACTTAAAATATTGTTTTGAACATAAATATTTCCAGATAAATTTAAAGTCGAGTTGTTTGCAAAATTAATACTTGCAACATTCGCAGTAGTGCTACCAATATTTGAAATTGTCAAAGCTTTACTATCAGCAATAATTACACTACCAGCATTATTAATGTTTGAAGTAACATTTTCTAAGGTGATATTATTGTTAATATTTAAGGTGCCAAAACCGAGAAAATTTACACTATCATTATTGTTAATTGCGCTAGAATCTAAGGTCTGAGAAGAATTTATATCGTAAGTTAAAGCAAAAGTTTTATTGATAAAAAAATGAAAAATTAAAATTAAATTAAAAAAAATTTATAAAATATTTTCATAAAAATTTATTAAATTTTACTTAACACCTCATCGCTAAAACTATAATTTCCAGTAACATTTTGAACATCATCACAATCTTCAAGTAAATCAACCATTTTCAAGATTTTTTGCGCCTGCTCAATATCTGTAATTTCAATAAGATTTTTAGCTTTCCACTCAATTTTTGCCGATAAAGCATCGCCATATTTTTTAATTAAATTATCGCGACTCGAAATAAAATTTTCAACTTGAGTAATAGCAATATAAAAATCACCTTCAAAAATCACATCATCTGCACCAAAATCAAGAGCTACCTCAAAAAAATCATCTTGATTGGCAATATTATTGGCAAATTGAATGACCCCAACCTTATCAAACATAAAATTTACCGAACCAGTTTCACCGAGGGCTCCACCCATTTTGGTAAAAATACTTCTTACCTCACTTGCAGTGCGATTGCGATTGTCGGTTAAAGCTTCAACGATAATGGCAACTCCGCCCTGTCCATATCCTTCATAACGCATTTCTTCGTAGTTAGAATTATCGGCACCAGCGATTACTTTTTTTATAGCATTATCAATTCTATCTTTTGGCATATTATTAATTCGTGCTTCAATAATAGCATTTCTAAGCCTTGGATTAAATTCTGGATCGGTTTGCCCAGTTTTGGCAGCAACAGTTACTTCACGAATAATTTTAGTAAATAATTTTGCTTTTTTGGCGTCTTGAGCGCCTTTACGATGCTTAATATTTGCGAATTGCGAGTGTCCTGCCATATTTTTTTAATAAGTTTAATTTATTAATATTTAAAGAATCATAAGTTTTACTTACTAACAAATTATTTGTTTGAACCTAAAACTCCACCAATTTTAATTGAAAAAATTTTGCTGGCAAGTCCAGTTTTATCGTCCAACTCAATTACCGACCCACAAATTGTAACCTCTCCTTTGGCTGGCTCCATTTTTTCCAACCTTCTTTTATGTAAAAAAGTTTGGATTGGGGTGTTTTTTTCCATACCAATCACCGAATCATAATCTCCACACATCCCAGCATCAGTTTGATAAGCGGTTCTTGATTTCATAATATGGCAATCATTAGTTGGAATATGGGTGTGCGAGCCAATAACAGCCGAAACTTTACCATCTAAAAATTTTGCCATCGCCATTTTTTCTGAAGTTGCTTCGGCATGAAAATCTATAAAAATTGCATCAATATTTTGTCCTAATCGATAATTTTTCAATATTTCTTCTGCACATTCAAATGGACAACTTACATGATATTTCATAAAAACTTGACCCATCAAATGAATTACTAAATATTTTTTATCGTTTTTACCCAAAACCTCACGAAAACCGCTACCGGGTGCCGATTTTGGAAAATTATGTGGCCGAAGCAATCTTCGATCTTGATTTAAAAAAATATTGGCTTCTCTTTGATCCCAAATATGGTCACCACCTGTTAAAATATCGGCTCCAGATTGCAAAAAATCCTTAGCACAATTCGGAGTAATTCCAAAGCCAGCGGAAGCATTATCTACATTGACTACACAAAAATCAATGTTATATCGCTTCTTAATTTCAGATAAATTTTGACAAATATGACGACGAGCATTACCACCAACTACATCGCCCAAAAATAAAATATTCATAAAAAAATCATTAACTTTAAAAAATTTTTATTATTATAATTTTTAGTTTTAAATTTAAAATATTTAAAATTTGATTTTAAATTATTTTTAATTAAAATTATGAGAATAATTAACAAATTTACTTAAAATTTTACAATGCAAAATTCTTCAAATAAGCCTTTAAATTCAGGCGCTCAAACTCTTTATGATAAAATTTGGAATCTTCATTTAGTCGATGATAATGATTCCTCAACTTTAATTTATGTCGATCGTCAATTAATTCACGAAGTAACATCGCCTCAAGCTTTCGAAGGTCTTAGAATGACCAACCGCAAACCGCGTCGCAAAGAAGCTCATCTTGCAGTTGCTGACCATAATGTTCCAACTACTACCGCCGACCGTCACAACGGCACCAAAGGCATCAAAGACACAACTTCACGCATTCAGGTTGAAACGCTAGAAAATAATTGTAAAGAATTTGGCATTCAATATTTTGACCTTGATGACAAAAAACAAGGCGTGGTTCACATTGTTGGTCCAGAACAAGGTTTTACTCAACCCGGAATGGTTATAGTTTGTGGTGATAGCCACACCTCAACTCATGGTGCCTTTGGAGCTTTGGCTTTTGGCATCGGCACTTCAGAAGTTGAACATGTTTTGGCAACACAAACTTTAATTCAACAAAAAGCTAAAAATATGTTAGTTCGAGTTGATGGCGAAGTTGGAATTGGAGTTACCGCCAAAGATATAATTTTAGCAATAATTGGCAAAATCGGCACGGCAGGAGCCACCGGTTTTGTTATTGAATATGCCGGATCTGCAATCGAAAATTTATCGATGGAAGGACGAATGACTATTTGCAATATGTCGATTGAAGCTGGAGCCAGAGCGGGTTTAATCGCTCCCGATGCTACCACTTTTGAATATTTAAAAAATCGTCCGATGGCACCAAAAAATGAAGATTTTATTAAGGCAGTAAAATTTTGGAGCACTTTAAAAACCGACGCTGGTGCCAAATTCGATAAAGAAATTTTCATCGACGCCAAAGAAATTGCTCCACAAGTTACTTGGGGAACTAGTCCTGAAGATACTTTACCAATTACCGCCAAAGTGCCAAGCCCAAGTGATTTTGCCGATAAATCTAAACAGCAAGCAGTCGCAAGGTCGCTTGAATATATGGGCTTAAAATCAGGCACTCCACTTGAAGAAATTTATTTAGATAAAATTTTCATCGGCTCTTGCACTAATGGTCGCATCGAAGATTTAAGAGATGTTGCCAAAATAGTTAAAGGCAAAAAAGTCGC
>Ga0172373_10012129_pt1 | contig 10156 bp, 11 predicted proteins | sample Lak10m_2_FD_114546 | JGI IMG/M metagenome (GOLD analysis project Ga0172373, IMG submission 114546) | Freshwater microbial communities from Kabuno Bay, South-Kivu, Congo - kab_092012_10m | ecosystem: Environmental > Aquatic > Freshwater > Lake | place: Democratic Republic of the Congo...
ATGACTGGAGCATTGATAAATATTTGGCTTCTTTTATGATATGGGATTGAGCTCTCTTATAGCCTATCTTGATGAATACTTCAGAATCGTCCTTGTTGTGTATGCCAAAGTATACTCCCTTTATTTGAGATTGTCTATCTGTTGGCTTGTACATTCTAATTGCTTCTGTGATAATAAACTCATTGTTGGGGCCTATACTTTGATTTTCTTTAATATCAAAATTTGATGAATGCCATGTTGATTGCTCTTGAGATGAAGGCAGTGGTATTTGAAACATGTCTCTTATAATTTTGCTTTCAGTGTCTATCAACTTTGAGATTAAATGGTGCCACTGTATCATTTTGATGTTAATTTAAGTTTTGATTTGTTTGCACTCAAATATTTTATTTGTTTTTTTTAATGTGCTATATGGTCTATATATAGGTAAACAAAAGCTTTTCTAGTATGGACATCAATATTAAATCAAACATGAGGATGCAATTGAATGAGATATAATGAAAAGGGATGTGATTTAATTAAAATTTGCAGCAAGTCACGAGGTCACATGGGATTTAATTATAACGTGACTCAAAATAGTATAGTATAAATGTTAGAATAAGATCATGTTCTAGCATGTTTATATTAAAACGCAACGGTTCGTACATTATTCCATGTAAAGCTCATTGAACACGACATGATAGTCACGGGGACACAAATAGATTTTGAATTAAACTCAACGATTCAGAATAGTTTTACCATATTTTTACGTAAAAAGGTGTACATAATTTCCCTGCAAACAAAAATAATCCGAACAAAAACAAACTTCGGGTATGCCTTAGACAAACGAATATTCGCGAATAAATGATTAATTATAGTATACACACATGATCTTATAAATTTCTGCAAAACGCAACGAATGAGACTTTTTTCCGTGTAAGGTAACCGTGACCTGTAAGGATCATTTATGACTACTTTGGACTACTACTGCAGGCTTGTGTTTTTTGCTAGTGTAGGCCATGGATATGGGCTTCTGTTTGCTAGTTTTGGCTACTGTAGGCCATGGCTATGAGCTTTGGATTTGCCACTGCAGGCCATGGCGGTAAGCTTCGGGGTTGCTAGTGCAGGCCAAGGCTGCGAGCTTTGGGATTGCCAGTGCAGGCCAAGGCTGCAAGCTTTGGGATTGCCAGTGCAGGCCATGGCGGTAAGCTTCTGTTTTTTATTATGGCAAGCCAAGACAAGCTTTGGGCTGCCATGGGTTAGAGCTTTGGAATTGCCACTGCAGGCCACGGCGGCAAGCTTCTGTTTTTTATTATGGCAAGCCTCGGATTTGCCACAGTGGGCCATGGCTTTGAGCTTCGGATTTGCTATTGTGAGCAGCAGTGGTAAGCCTCTACTTTTGCTTAGGCGTTAGGATAACCACGATACTCGCTACATGTATTCAATTGCCCAACCATTGCCAGGAAACATGAATGTGATCACGTAAATCATAAGCAAAGCAAAAAAACAAGCTGTTGTATTTTTCTGACTCTTATGTTGGAATATGTCGTCCTGTTTTGTTAGTGAATAGCAATAGCCACTTGCAAGAGCGAAGCAAAGTCCAACCCATTCCATTCCTGCCAATTGAGAAGGCCAGAATAACTGAGATAAGATTATCGCAGGAACTTTAGATATGTTATTTAGAGTTACCCATCCAACAGGAGACAGTACCTTTTGTGCGCGAAATCCAACGACAGAAATGATATATGCCCCAATCATCGAAAGAATTGTTATGCTCTGACATTGCAAATGACGATCAGAAGACATGCAAGTGTTGAAGTTCTTTTTAAGATTATTAACTAAGGAGTTTGTTGTACTGTCCATCATGATTTCTATAAAATATATGAAGCCTAAAATGGGTATGCTCAATATGTTGTTGTACCACGACATGTCTGCTGCACTCATCACATTCAATTCATTGCTGCCATTATGAGCATCTACGTGTATGTGAGTTAATGACTTTAATTTCACGAAGACAGCATAAAGGCTCATAGATGTGACATGAACAAAGCACCAAAAGTATCCGTTCCAATCGAATGCAATATCGTGGTATGCATATACATAAGCTCCGAGCAAAATGCATGATAAATAGTATAGGCTATAAAGCTGCGGTGTGGGTTCTGTTTTGCTTACTATGTTCAAAGCAACGACAATGAGCGGCTGTAGATTTCTTAATAAAGTGAAGGTAGCTACATTGATGTAGACCATGGCCTTCAAAGAGCTATATATGTTTAGAGAAAACAAAAGAGCACACGGAACCCAGTGCCACGCTATTGCATTGTTAAATTTCAGATATCCGTTTGAGTCGATAGTCTTGAGTATGCCAATGGTGGTCAAATTTTGAAGCATTAGGATGAACGCCATGGATCCAGGAAAGTATGTGGCAACTCCTTTATTTAATAAAATCATGCTTATGGACGCTACTGAGAATGAGATGCATGCCTCTGTCACGTTTATTCTATGATTGGATGCTACGGTTTCCTTTTTTTTGAGATAGACCATTTTGGTACGTTTTAGTTATGAGGTGAGCTATTATTATATACTTCCTTTTTTTAATGTTATGGATAATGACTATGAGCCAACGCCATTGATATGCTACATTTAAAAATGCACGTAAAACTTTAAACATATATTGATCAAGTTAGCGAAATTGGTGGATTATATTAATTTGAGTGTAAAATACATACATGCATCTGTGTGAGGATGAAAAACTTTATTGTTTATTTCAACATATGCCTAGTTTTTGCATTAACTGTATTTTTTATTTTCAAGTATATTGGAGACTGTCCCCCAAGAATAGATTCTTCAAAAGTCTCAACAACACATAATACAAAAGATAGCCCTGAAAATGAGATTATTAAGAATGCAGTCACAGGTAATGTTTTTTCAGGAATGCCTATTCGCGAAGAATATGAGTTTGATAAATTTTTGACTGAAATGTTGGGTTATGATTTCGAGTCGTTAGAAACATGTTCAACACAGATTGTTGGAGTTGTCACTACATTGAATTTAAAGTCTAGATGCATTCAGGAAATATCCAGTGTTTTACCAGTAGTTGTTGTAGGTGACGAAAAAACTATGAAACCAGATGTAGCAGTGAACAATGTTGTATACTTGGATATACATTTGCAAGATAAACTTTATGACACACTTTCATATAGTATTCCCAGGAATAATTTTGCAAGAAAAAGCCTAGGATACTTGTATGCACTGATTAATATGTCTGCTTGCTACATACTTGACTTTGACGATGACAATTGTTTAAGCCACGACGCGCAGTTAACGCTGCAAAATATGAATATAAATAATAAGAAAATATTATGGACCAGTTCTCCAGATCATGTAGTGAATCCGTACTTGCTTTATGGAGCGTCAACATTTATATGGCCAAGAGGATATCCATTGGATTCAATTTCTAAACATTCGTGGCCAAGATTGCTATCATTGAATGAAAGCGTTGTAGTAAACAAAGCAGACTACGAAATAGACATAGTTCAATTTATGCAAAGTGTAGATCCTGACGTAGATGCCGTTTGGCGCCTTATAAATTCTGAATTGTTTTTGCCTATGAAATGGACATTGTCGTCAACCATCAATCAATATTGGCTAGCCATACACCCGCTCTGTGTTTCTCCATTTAACGCCCAGTCTACTCTATTGTCTAGAAGGATTGCTTTGTTTAGCTATCTTCCTTGGACGGTTCATGGGCGAGTATCTGATATATGGAGATCTTTTATCATGCAGATTATGACTATGTCTTTTAAACCTAAGCCTGGTGTCCTAGCCTTTAGTGGAGATATGTTTGATCACAATCGAAATGTTCACAACTATATGGCGGATTTTGACGGGGAAACACGATTATATGGGCAAACAAGAGCCTTTGTAGAGTTTGTTATACAATCTAAAAACACATTATTTTATGCGCCCAATACTACTTTTAATTCAATTTCGACGTATATTGACATTATCAATAAATTATACACTAGAGGCTTCATAGAATTAGGGGACGTTAAGAGCGTGGAACTGTGGTGTATGCAATTATTGAATGCATTGAACTTAAAAGAACGAAGTGTCGATGTAGGCCATGATCTTAACTATGATATTTGGCTTGACGACGAGGTGATCAAACAAGATATCACATGTGTACTTCATATCAATCATCATCACATTTCAAACTTGCCAATATGGATGGCCATACATTCTCACAAATTTAAAGATATATCACGGGTTAAAGTTTATGTTCCAGGATTGAACCCTTGCTTGGGATTAAGTGGCATAGATGTGAATTGTATTTCGACTGATAGTGCCGGATACTTTGCTTATGAGAGCATAGTGCATACTATCCAATATTGGGGCCATGAAATTGAACAAGGAGTTTTATTTGTTCATGATGATGTAGCATGGAAAACGTTTTCAAACATGGATCTCAGTAAATCATTTACCTCTGAGATATTGATTGCATTTTCAGAGTGGATGTGGAGGCATCTAGAGATTGGATTGCCTGCAATGAATAAGGTCAAAGCAGAAGCCAACATTGATATAAAATTATATTCAGACAATGATGTATGGAGTGGACAAAGCGATGTATTTTACATAGCGAAACAACATATGCAACATTTTAAGGAGGTGGGTACCATCATGCAAAAGTATTCACTTTTTTTAGAAATTGCCGTGCCTTCTATATTTAAGTCATTTCCAGATGATACTCAATATCATGATAGATTGCAATTATTCACTTCATGGGGCGATACTCGACAAGATTTGACATATTTTCTAAACCATGGATGCACTTCACTATTCAAATGCGCACATCCTATGAAACTAGGTTTTGTTAATGGTATAGAATCTCATGCTTCTTGTGCACATTTGCTTAGTTAAAATTGTATGCAAGCCACGGTGGGCTATGACCACCTTTGGATTTGCCACTGCTGACCATGGCTATGAGCTTCGGAATTGCCACTGCTGACCATGGTTATGAGCTTTGGATTTGCCACCTTTGCCACAACAGGCTATGGCTATGAGCTTTGGGTTTGCTATAGTGGGCTATGGCTATGAGCTTTGGATTTGCTACTGCAGGCCATGGCTATGAGCTTCGGAGTTGCTACAGTTGGTCATGGCTATGAGCTTCGGATTTGCCACAGTGGGCTATGGCTATGAGCTTAGGATTTGCTACAGCGTGTTGTTGAAAGTCTTGGACTTGCACATTTTGGTTTATATAAAAGTAAAATGAGTGTTTTATTTGAGATGCATTGCAGGAGGCTTCAAATATTGATTTTTGTCTGTTGCTTGCTTTTTGTTTTAGTAAATGGATTTCAGAAGCCTGTGCTAGGTCTAAAACCTTTGTCAAAACGCTCTACAATGCGTCCAGTTCAAGTCAAGACCTGCATGTGCAAGAAAATGAATGGTAAGCAGTTGTTTATATTTGCACTCGTTTTTTTTCAATTTGCGTCGAATTTTGGGCTGTACTTGGGCTGCATGTGCAAGAAAATGAATGGTAGGCAGTTGTTTATATTTGCACTCGTTTTTTTTCAATTTGCGTCGAATTTTGGGCTGTACTTGGGGTTATGCTTAGGAGTCAAAGAATTGGATGCTCATGTCAAAAAGCTAGATCAATCAGCCATTAGCCTCAAGCAAGAAAAAAGCAACAGCTTTAACAAAGACAAGAACTTTCTACTCTTTTTAGAATAAATAAGTATGCTATGCTACAGCAAGCCTAGGCAGGCCACTGTGGCAAGTCTCTGTGGTTGCTATGGCGAGCCTAGGCAGGCTACTGTTTGCCACCGCAGGCCATGGCTATGAGCTTCGGAATTGCCAATGCAGGCCATAGGTTTGAGCTTTTGTTTGCCACAATATTTAACCATTGGCTGCTCAAAAAGTCCAAACCCATCATTCTCCAATTCTCATCACGGGAATGCTTTTCCTGAAATTCTGGCTGAGCCAATCTGAAACAGTCCAGTAGTGCACGCCCTTGTACTCTACAACAAGCCTTTTTTCTGCTGTTTCCTTGTATCTAGTTGAGACAAGATTGGCTCTATAATTGCGACCATCAGCACAATAGGTTACCATGTGATTGGTTTCTTCTCCTGGACTGTGCAGGAATTCATTGCTACTAGAAAAACAGCCGGTAACATCATCCACCACTGGCTGCATTGTCATAATTTTGAACAGAGCCTCTTCGTACCACATGTGAATATTATGTTGGTAGTCAAGATATACTATTTAAACAACATATAGGCACTGCTTATAAATACAATTCGTCTATTTTGGGCTAATTTTTTTTTTTGAAGTGAAGGTTGAAAGAATGATTTTCAATAATAAAAAGATAGAATCGGTATTGACAGTATAATTTATTTATTATGACAGGTTGTGGCAAGCCACCATGGGCTTTGGTTTTTGCATAAAAAAAGTATTCACTACTAGAGAGTTTAAAGATAGACGTTAATATATTGCTTGAGATGTTTGGAGATAGATCTGAAGGAGTTTACTGCATAGTGGATGAAAATGGGAAAAAAAGATATAATTTACCAGAAGACCTGTATGACAAATCATGTTTTCCATATTTTAAGAAGAAGTTTGTAGTGTACACTGACAGGTTTCTATTGCCTAAAAGAGCTGTTAAAAGAAGTCAAGCGGTTGGGGAATACTGTGATGAATGGGATGCCATATTATTTCAGTGGTGCTATAATACTACAAGTCCTTTTAACGAAGGATTTTTTATTGTGCACATTTCCTTAGTTAAAATTGTATGCAAGCCACAGTGGGCTATGGCTATGCGCTTCGTATTTGCTATTATGGGCCATGGGTTTGAGCTTCGGATTTGCTACAGTGGGCCATGGTTATGAGCTTCGGATTTGCCACTGCTGGCCATGGGTAAAAGCTTCGGATTTGCCACTGCTGGCCATGGGTAAAAGCTTCGGATTTGCCACTGCTGGCCATGGGTAAAAGCTTCGGATTTGCTACAGCGTGTAGTTGAAAGTCTTAGACTTGCATGTTTTGGTTTATATAAAAGTAAAATGAGTGTTTTATTTGAGATGCATTGCAAGAGACTTCAATTATTGTTTTTTTTCTGTTGTTTGCTTTTTGTTTTAGTAAATGGGTTTCAGAAGCCTGTGCTAGGTCTAAAACCTTTGTCAAAACGCTCTCCAATGCGCCCAGTTCAAGTCAAGCTCTGCATGTGCAAGAAAATGAATGGTAAACAGTTGTTTATAGTTGCACTCGCTTTTTTTCATTTCGCGTCGAATTTTGGGCTGTACTTGGGTTTATGCTTAGGAGTCAAAGAATTGGATGCTCATGTCAAAAAGCTTGATCAATCAGCCATTAGCCTCAAGCAAGAAAAAAGCAACAGCTTTAACAAAGACAAGAAATTTGTACTCTTTTTAGCTACGTTATAGCTAGCCTATACAGGTCACTATGGCAAGCATCTGCTTTTGCCACTGCAGGCCATGGCTATGAGCTTTGGGTTCGCCACAGTGGGCTATGGCTATGAGCTTTGGATTTGCCACTGCTGGCCATGTTTTTGAGTTTTTGTTTGTCACAATATCAAAATAGCAGCCACACAGTGTAGCAGAATTTGGGATTGATATGAATTTAGTTTGAGCCTAAGCTGACTGAGAGCACTCGATGAAGCTGAGGAACTCCTTGAGAGCAAGTTGAAGTTTCTTTATGTCCCATGTGCCAGTGATGGTCATCTTGCCACCCTGAAAAGCATTGATTGAAACAGTAGCCTTTTTGCCATTGTCAAACATTGTGCGTTTCCATACCATGCCAGAAAAAAGGTTAGGCTCATAATGAGCCAGTATGCCAGCAGCACCCAGGCTGTACCAAAACTTGTCTGCCTCACTGGCAATCTCTTTGATGCACAGATTCTTGCAGTCTTGGGGCATGGCATAGGTAGCAGTCACGTTGAAGATGCTAACAGAAAAAGAAGTAGGCTTCTGCTTCAAAGTCTTGGCCAAAAACTTGTCCACTTTGTCGGCAATCAAGTGGATGTGCTCTTCTGACTTAGCATGCATGATCAAGAACTGCGAAGACTTGAAGACAAACACTGTAGCTGGAGTAGGCCACTTGAACTTAATAGCAACCCTCCCCTTCTGAATCTTGCTTGACTTCTCTGCAAACTTTGGAGAAAATCCACTCTTCACCTTGTTAGAAATAGTTTTGAGATTGAACTTAGCAGTAGATGGAGCATATGAGACTCTGGCATTTAAGCTCACAATGCTTATTGGAGGTAAGTCATTGTTGCCAGTTTGCTGCTTGGCAAGCCACTCTTCAATGCACTGAATCATTTTGCTGAGAAGCACTCAATGATTTTCTTGACTGACGTCGAGTCAGCGCTGCTTATACAGCCAATTCGTCTATTTTGGGCTAACTTTTTTTTTGAAGTGAAGGTTGAAAGAATGCTTTTCAATAATAAAAAGATAGAATCGGCATTGATACTATAATTTATTTATTATGACAGGCTGTGGCAAACCACCATAGGATTTGATTTTGCATAAAAAAAGTATTTAATACTAGAGGTTTTAAAGATAGACTTTAATCTATTGCTTGAGATGTTTGGAGATAGATTTGAAGGAGTTTACTGCGTAGTGGATGAAAATGGGAAAAAAAGGTATAATTTGCCAGAAGACCTGTATGACAAATCATGTTCTCCATACTTTAAGAAGAAGTTTGTAGTGTACACTGACAGGTTTCTATTGCCTAAAAGAGCTGTTAAAAGAAGTCAAGCTGTTGGGGAATACTGTGATGAATGGGATGCCATATTATTTCAGTGGTGCTATAATACTACAAGTCCTTTTAATGAAGGATTTTATTGTTTTGCTTTTTTGGATGAAGTGGTGGGGACTGGCTCAAGGACTGATGCATTGACGCCTATGAGTCGACAGCTTAAGTATGCTGCTCTTGAAGAGCATAATGAGCTATTTGAGAAACAATGTGAAGCTATCCACAGCTCATTGGTCACTGAAGAAAGAGCTGTGATGACACATTGTTTGCTGAGGAACCTCATTGGCTTATTGCAGAGAGATAAAGGAAACTTCAAACAAGACCAAATAAAGAGATGGATATGGATTATTGATTTTTTGAGACAGAAATTGCGCGAATTGGATAGCAGTGGATTTACGCTGAACATGCGCATGGAGCGCCTTTTTGAAGTGGGCTATACGTCAAAAAAATGGGAATCAGTTTCTGCATTTCTAGAGTCTATATTGAATAAGGATTTGGTGACCAAGATCAAGTACTGGGTTGGGTACGTTGAGATGCAGCAAGGGATCGCCGAGGAGCGCGCTTCTGTGGATTCAGATTATGCTGCTATTTGCCATAGTTAGGTTTGGGCTAGTATATGCAAGCTTAGGATTTGCTATGGCAAGCTGTGATTTGCAGACATAATTTTTTTTTTGTGATATGGATAAAAACAAAAAAACAGTATGGGAAAACTCTAGTATAACAATTTCACAGCTAGGCATAAAACAGCATTCGATAATGGCAATAAGCAACGAACAAGGCCTCGAGGATATGTTCCAGACTATTGCATATGTTTTTGTCGCTGTCATAATAGAGCTTGTGGTGGTCACACTGAAGCTTATTGCTGTCACATTTGAGCTCGTTTGGTTCACATTGGAGCTTGTTGCGCTCACTCTGAAGATTTTGCAGATGCTAGTTTATTCTATACAAAAAGTTATATAATCAATCTGGAGATGATATGCAAGCTGGCAAGCCAAAGCTGCAAGCCAAGACAAGCTTCGGGTTTGCTATGGCAAGCAGTTCTTGGATTGGTGCTATGGGTATTGCTTTAGATGTTAAGATAAAATATTATTGGGAAGCTCAAGTCTAAATTTTTGAAAACAAATGTTATATTAAAGCTTAATACAGTCACATTGAAGACTGTGCATTCGTTGTTTTGTCATGCAAAAATTCAAAAAAGGAACTATTAGTGCGTTTTCTGGACCTACTGTTTAGGTTGGGATTGCTCATTGTCTCATAATCCCTTCTTTCACGTTGAATTAATTTATTTCTCCAATAATGTGAAAGTCTTGCTATAATTGTTAGGTTTTTTAAATAAGATTGATGACTGAAATCATGAAGATATGATGCAAATTGGCCAATATCTTCTACAAGATTCCATGCTACAACATCATCTGTTGGA
>Ga0172373_10012130_pt1 | contig 10153 bp, 10 predicted proteins | sample Lak10m_2_FD_114546 | JGI IMG/M metagenome (GOLD analysis project Ga0172373, IMG submission 114546) | Freshwater microbial communities from Kabuno Bay, South-Kivu, Congo - kab_092012_10m | ecosystem: Environmental > Aquatic > Freshwater > Lake | place: Democratic Republic of the Congo...
AATACCAAAATTTTACATTTTGATATTTAAATTTTTCATTAATTTTGAGGCCTGGGTGGGAATTGAACCCACGTATAAGAGTTTTGCAGACTCTCGCCTTACCACTTGGCTACCAGGCCTTGGTCGGCTTTATTTTAAAAACCAGAAATATCTTTTATCTCACAGGCCGCTTGTTATCTGCTTGTCCGCCAAAGATTTAGCGGCGACGGGCTACTAGGCCGAAGCAAAAATCTGTCTTAATTATAAGCATAATTTTTTGAACTAATCAACGATAGAAAATTCTTTAGAACCGGTTTTAAGCAGTATTTTAATCTTTTCAATGACTTCTTCTTTCGACTGTTGGGTGCGAAATCCGGCGGCCAGTTTGTGTCCCCCCCCGCCGAAGTTTTGGGCGATCTTAGCCACGTTAATACCCCGATTCTTTTGGGAGCGAAGGGACGCTTCAATCACGCCGGGTGTTTTTTCAATTAAAAAAAGAGCTATTTTAGCCTCTGGCGCGTTGCCTAAAATGCCGGCAATTTTTAACTCTTTAAAGTTATCGGCTGATTGAAGAAATGTTTGATAATTTATGAAAGAAAAAACCAGACCGCTGTCTTGGTCAATCTCCATTTTTTCAAAGGCCTGGTTAATCGCTTGAGCTTTTTGCTCCGGCGATATTTGCTTTTTTGCCTTAAATATTTTTTGCCAGCGAGCTCCTTTAAGCATCAGCTGGCTGGCTATTTTTAAAGTTTCCGCGGTAGTATTTGAATGGCGAAAAGCGCCGGTGTCATCTATTATTCCGGTTAGGAGGCAAGTGGCGCTTTCGTTTTCGATAGGGATTTTTAAATAATTTATAAAATTATAAATTATTTCGGCGGTCGAGGAGCAATCACTTTCAATAACTTTTATCCCGGCTTGATCGCTAAGACTATGGTGGTCAAAAGTCAGAAAAGAACAATCCAAGCAATCGTAATATTTTTTTATTTCTAGCCGCGCAAGGCTACCGTAATCCAGTCCGATAATTAAATCAGTTTTTGGGTTAAGCGGCGGCAGTTGTTTTTTTATTCGTTCCAATCCCGGCAAAAAATCCAGGGTTTTTGGCAAGGAGGACGGGCTAAAAGAAATAGTTTTTTTAGCTAATTTAATTAAAGCGTTTTCTAACGCCAGCATTGATCCTAAGCCATCGGCGTCCGGTTCTTCGTGAGTTGATAAAATAATGCGGTGCGCCCTTAAGATCGCTTCTTGGGCCGCTTGAAAATTACTGGACATATTTTGGGTCTATGACTGGTTTAACTTTTTTATCAGCGTATCAATTCTTTGACCGGTTACTTCTTCGGTATTTAGAACAAACTTAATTTTGGGTGTCGGCCGAAGACTAACTTTTTTATAAAGTAAGTTTTGCAGCCAGGCGGTTTGACGCGCTAGTCTTTCGGTGGTTTTTTGTATCTTTTCATTCGGCCAAACGCTAAAATAAACATCGGCAGTTTTCTGGTCGCTGGCAGTCTCAACTTTTAAAATGGTAACCAGTACGCTGCTTTCAAAATCGCCTTCTTTAAGCAATATTTTGCCAAGCTCTTGTTTCAAAAGCTCGTTTATTTTTTCTAGACGGTGAGGCATAAAATTATAATTCCCTCTTTTTCTTTTCTTCCCGGTAAAGGTTTAAGATGTCTCCTTCTTCAATCAAATCGTCTCCTTCAAAAAGGAGTCCGCACTCGTGGTCTTTAGCTACTTCGGTCGCGCTTTTTTTATTCTGTTGCAACTGGACGACTTTGCCGTAGCCAACAGTTTCTTTATTTCTTAATATTTCCGCCTGAGCGCCTCTTTCGGCTTTGCCGCTTTGGACCCGGCCGCCGATTATTTGCTGGCTACCCTTGTTTTTAAAGGTCGCCAGTATTTTTATTTGTCCGATGTTTTGGCGGTTTATCGCCGGGGCTAGAAGCAAAGAAGCATCATGCCTAATGCTTTGGATCAACTCATAAATAATGTCCGAGACGGCTATCTTTACTTGCCGGCGCTGAGCCAGTTCGCTTATTTGTCCCGAAGACTTAATTCGAAATCCGTAAATTTTTGCTTTGGCCGATTCGGCTAGCTTAATATCGCTTTCGGTCAGCTCGCCAATATCCGCTTTGGCGATCCTAAAAATAACTTCTTCCTGCGGGACAGCCTTAATCATTTCCCGGATGGCTTCCAGGGAACCGGACACATCAGCTTTTAAAATTAAATTAAAAACTTTTTGATTTTCATTAACATTCAATATTTCGGCTGGTTCTCTTTTTTTCTTTTCTTGCTCGGCTTTTATATTAATGCGCTGCTTAGCCTCTTCGATCGACGGCATTACTTGCCACTCCTCCCCCACCGGCGGCAAGTGATTAAATCCGGAAACTAAAATTGGCGTGGATGGCAAAGCTTCCTTCAAATTTTCTCCCAAAAAATTTTCCATGGTTTTTATCTGTCCATAAGCTGATTCAGCGGCGATAATATTTTTATTAGACAGACAGCCGTTTCTGATAAGCAGGGTTGAAGTGATGCCTCTTTGAGAGTCGGTTTTTGACTCAATGATAATACCGCTGGCCGGCGCCGAGTAATCAGCCGTAAAGGTCTCCATTTCGGCAATCAGCAAGATCATGTCCAGCAAGTCATTAATGCCAAGTCCGGTTTTAGCTGAGGTAAAGATCGAGGGAACCTGTCCGCCAAGCGATTCTACTAAAATATTATTATCAGCCAATTCTTTCTTTACCTTATCCGGCAGAGCGCTTGGCTTATCCATTTTATTAATAGCAACAATAACCGGCAGGCCAAGATGGAGAATATGGCCGATCGCTTCTTTGGTTTGCGGCTTAATTCCCTCTTCGGCCGCCACCACTAAAATGGCGATATCGGCTACTTTGGCACCGCGCGAACGCATGGCGGAAAAAGCTTCGTGCCCCGGCGTATCGATAAAGGTGATTTTGCGTTGTCCAGACGCAAAATCATCCTGAGCGGAATGAAGGATTCCGTCGCTGGGATTTATATTTGTTGGATGACTTATTTGGTAAGCGCCGATGTGCTGGGTGATGCCGCCGGCTTCTTTTTCGGCCACTTTGCTTTTTCTGATATAGTCCAAAATGCTGGTTTTGCCATGATCAACATGACCTAAAATAACCACGATCGGTGGCCGCGGTTTTTGGTTGATATTCTCTGTGGCTGGATTTTTTTTAGTCATTTTTTCTTTTTGGCCAAAGTCTTAGTTTTTGCCTTTTTGACTTTAGAGATCATTATTCCTTTTTCTTCGGCTAGCTCGATCGCTTCTTTTTCCTCGTTGGTTAAGGGGTAGGATGATTGGCCATCTTCAATGGGCTTGGTATATATCCTTGTTCCTTCGCGAGTAAATAGGCTGGTCAACGTGAAACCATTATTATCGGCATCCAAACAAGCAATCGCAAAGCTCTGGTCTCCGCCCGTATCATTGAAGGGGTTGAACCTGATAACGCTTATTTTCTGCAAGCTTCTTAAAGACATTTTTTCTAAGTATTGGCAGAAATTATTTAACTCCTCCAGATTCTTTTCTGTTTGCCGGAGTCTTTTTATCTGTTCAAAAATGATACCCTCAAGGTCAGCCACTTTTGTTCCCTTAAACAACAGTTTTATTTTTTTGCTGGTTTGGTGCAGCTGCCAATGCAGCGTTAAATTCCAGGCTAAAAAAACTAAAGCAACTAAAATTATTAAAGCCAGCAACGGATTTATAGTAATAGCGGTTAGAATTGATGCGAACATTGAAAATATTTATAAGATCTATAATAAAATAAATTCTACGCTAAAAATTAGCAAAAGTCCATTATTTCTAAAAAGACAGAAGGGCAATTGACTTAATTTAACGACAGGGTTATAATAAAAAAGTAAGTTATTCTCAATAAGTTTTCTCTTTCCTTATACCAAAAGTGTAAGCAAATTGGGCAAAAGCCCCAGAAAGCAGAAGTTAAAGAGAAGAGGTCGTCTTACAATTAACAATAAAACTTTAGTTATAAGGAAAGAGAAAAATGGCAAAGAAATTATACGTAGGCGGTTTACCGTATTCTACGACTGATGAAGCGTTGAAAGATGCTTTTTCACAAATCGGTACCGTTGAGTCAGCGACTATTATCGTTGACAAAATGTCCGGTCGTTCCAAGGGTTTTGGTTTCGTTGAGATGTCTTCTGACGAAGAAGCTCAAGCTGGAATTGAAATGTGGAATGGTAAGGAATTTGAAGGCCGAACTATTACCGTAAACGAAGCCCGTCCGATGGAAGCTCGTCCTCCGCGGAGAGACGGCGGTTTCAATCGTGGTGGTGGCAATCGAGGCGGTTTTGGTGGCGGTCAACGCCGGAACAATTGGTAATCTTTATCAATTAAAAAATACCCCCGCAAAATGCGGGGGTATTTTTGTTTGCCGATAAATTGCCGATAAATTACCAGAGCTATACTTGGCTTTGCCGATAAAATTTATAGTCGACTTCGCGAACTTATGGCGGACTTTGTCTCGCCGTAGATTCGCTTCGGCGAACCGAAGGCGGAAGAGGTGGGAGTCGGCCCCGCCTCTCGCTTCGTCGTCACTCAGCTCGGGCTGGCCGCCGGCTCGCGGTTGCACCTGCTGGTGCAACATCGCTCCACCGTTCAACTCCCATCGCAAGCCAAACAGTTGGCTTGCTTTTTTACTGCGGAAGAGGTGGGAGTCGAACCCACGAAGGAATTTCTTCCTTACCGCATTTCGAGTGCGGCGCCTTCGGCCACTCAGCCACTCTTCCGTATTTTACATGGCTTATCGATCTTCGATAAGCTTAACAAATAATTTAATCTTTATCAATTAAAAAATCCGCTTTAAACGGATTTTTTAATTGAATTTATTTAGAAGTAGATTCCATTAAAGACAGCTAAAACTTAAACCAGAAGTTTTACTTAATTAACGACAGATCACCATTAATAACAATTGGCTTAACTGCCTCAATTTCAGTCTTATAATAAGGAATTTCTGGGATTGGATTAAGTAAGAAAATTTTCTGATTTAATACGTGGGCAAAACCAATTTCCATTAAAGTATTACCGCCGACATAATTCTTAATTCCATTCTTGTCGTAGTTAAGTACTAAGACGGCATCAGCTCCTTGCATTGCCCTCCAGAATTCACGGATGGCATCTAAGTTATACTTTTGACGGAGCTTAATTTGCTCTTTTTCTTCATCAGTTTTGCCAACCAATGCTTTATGTAGGTCAGTTACAAAAGCTTCATGCCCAAGCTTGGTAAGTTCATTGCAAGCTTCAAGCATTTTTTCTGTAAATTGCATACTGCCAATAATTCCTACTCGCATAGATTAAATACGGACAATCGCCGTAGATTTAAGTGGACCCGGGGGGAATCGAACCCCCGACCCATCCATGCCATGGATGTGTGTTACCGCTATACCACGGGCCCAAATTTATTCGATTAACTTCTGTATTCTATAAAAAAATTTTCATTCAGTCAATCGCCAAAAGTTTCACGCGAAACTTTATTAGTTTTTAAGTTATGTTTTACGTGAAACGAAAATATATTTATTAAAATTATTATCTTGGAGGACAAAATAAAAAAATCCCGCCAGAGGTTCTTTTAGAACTTGGCGGGAGGAACGACTTTCTTTGAAAAACACAGCAGAAGTAAGAGGAAGGGTTCTTATCCTGCGCGACTACTTGAGTCCACAATTGCCCTTTGAAGACAATTGTTCGACTGCTCTTCTTTCATGCTTTTTTCTTTGTTAATAACAAAGTTTCGCGTGGAACAAAAAATCCGCTAACGCGGAATTTTTTATGGTGCCTCCGGTAGGAATCGAACTTACATCTTATCCTCCCGCCCGCAACGCCTAAGCGTAGCTTTGGCGGGCGCGGTAGGACGGATCTGCTCTATCTTCACCCCGCCAACTCTTGTCTCCCCGGCAGGAATTGAACCTACATCAACGCCTTAGGACGGCGCTGCTTTATCCGTTAAGCTACGGGGAGTAAAAAGTTGGCGGGGCAAGTTGAGCTACGGGGGCTAATCATATTATTCGACGCACCTTAATTTAACATAATTTTTTAGATAATAAAAGCGTCTGTTCTTTTAGGAGCCGGACGGGGTTAGTTTATAAATGTATAATAAGTCTGAATTAAAGCGGGAAACCTTGAAGATCGGCTTGTCCGGCGAATAATTAAAAATTTTATTTATCTCTTCTGGCAGGCTGGTTTTGCGGGTAAAAAACATTAAATAGTCAGTCTTGGCTGGATCGCAAGAAAAAGTCAGGTCTTGGCGAAGGGGATAAAATTGCAACAAGTGTGAAGCGGCTGTAACGCAGAAAGAAGAATTGGCGGCGGCGTTATTATTTAACCAGTCCACGCCTTGTTTATAGGTTGCTCCCCAATATTCGATTTCTAGTTTATTTTCCAGGTGGCTGGGAACAGCCAAACGGGTAAGTTCATTAAAATAGGAATCGCCGAAAGGATAGACAAGCAAAAACTCAATGGTCAGTAACAGAAAAATAATAATGATTACGGCAAGAGCAATCTTATCGGCAATGTTGCCGATAAGGGGTTTACCGATAAAGAATTTGCCGATAAAAGAGTTGCCGATAAATTGCCGATAAGATTTAAAGTCCCATTTGCCGATAAGTGTCAGCAAATAAATTAAGCCGATAGCGGCAATAATTGTTACGGCCGGCAAGATCATTAAAAAATGCCGCATACCGTCATATCTGACCGCGCCAGGCAGCAGCGCGATTATTAAGCGAACTGTAATCCAGCCAAGAAGGAGAGTGTGGACAAAGATATTCTTTTTTTGCCGTAAGTCTTTAATAATTTGGCAAAGACCGAAGATAAACAAAATTACGATGGCTATCGGCAGCGTGGCAAAAATAAAAAATGGGGCGTAGTGCCAAGGCAAAGCGGCGGCGGTATAAAATTGATTAAAATAAAAAACTTGCCCCTGCCAGCCGTGATGAATAAAAAATAAAAATGAGTCTATAAGCAATGAGGGGCTTTTCCAAAGAGCCGGCCAGGCGATAAAGACCGACAATAAGGCAGAAAATAGCCCAACTGATAACAGTAAAAGATCGGCGCCGACTAAACATTTTAGCTTGGGATGGCTTAGGATTTTTTTATCGAAAATCAGGTATATCACATAGGCCAGAAAAAATATCGGCAAAACTAAAATCAGATCCATCCTAACGGCCAGGCCGATACCCAAAAAAATGCCGGCAAAAATAACGTGCTTGATTTTCCTTTTCGTAAAGCCGGAATAAAGAAAGTATAAATTGCCGATAAAAAAAGCGGTCAATGGAATATCTTTAGAATTATAGTGGGCGTGAGCGATAAAGCGGGGCAGAAGCGTCAAAAAAGCGCAGGCGATTAAGGCGATTTGTCCATCAAACATCAGGCTGGCCAGCCAGAATAAAAAAAGCAGGCCGAGCGCGGCGGTCAAAACAATTAAAACGTGGAAAGCGTCAACATAACTTATTTTAAAAGATTCCAGCAGAGAAGAGGCAAAGTAATAGTTTATCGTTTCAAAGAACGGGCCGTAGTATTTTAGGTCGTCTCGCTGAAAGTTAAAGCCGTCAATTTTGCCTTTTAAAAAATCGATCGTTACCTGGCCGATGTGCTGCTGGGCGGCTTCGTCCCAGGTCATACCGTAATCAGAAAGAGTGGCCAGATTGACGATTAAAAAAACGCCCAATATCGCGTAAAAGAATCTCCGGTATTTTCTTTTGACTCGTTCGTCCATAATGACATTATATTCTATTTAAATTGCAAAAACAAAAAAACGCTCTGAAGGTTGAGCGTTTTTTATGGGGGTGGCCAGAGAGAATCGAACTCTCATTAGCGGGACCACAACCCGCTGTCCTAGCCGTTGAACGATGGCCACCATAGCGGATTTATTCTAGCATCTTTTTTATAAAAATCAAATAGAATTATTTTGAAGGCGGTCAACGATTTTAAGTTCCAGGTGATTATTTTTTGTATCATAGACGGCGAAGGTCGGGCGCAAAAAATGGCCGGCCATTTCTCCAGGATTTACCAAGCGGCAAGAGCCGACAATTTCTTCTGACGGTTGATGGGTGTGGCCAAAGAGGACCAAATTAAAACGTCCAGTCAGAGCCAATTTTTTGGCATCATCGGGCTTGTGCGTGAAGGCAATTTCTTTCCCGTCAATTTCTATTTTCCCAGTTTTTCCACAGAAATTGACATTAGGCAATTGGCCTTGATCGGCCATTTTTTTTATGGACAATTCGTCATTGTCCATATTGCCAATAACGAGATTAAATTTAGCGGTTGGCAAAGAATCAGCCATTTCTTTGGCAAAGCTGGCAAAGCCGATATCGCCGCAATGGACGACTTCTTGAATATTATTTTGTCTGGCCCAGGTCGCGAATTTAGCAAAGACCGCGCTGTTGCCATGGGTGTCGGAGATGATGGCGATAAGCATAGATTTATTTTTTATAGTTTAACATTTTTTGTCAGTTGGCGGGAAGAATAAATTTTTTGTTGACAAGAAGCGGTTTTGGTTTATATAGTAGCTTTAGTTGTTTCAAAAAATTGATGAAAAATAAAAAGAAAGGGAGGTGAGATTTCATGGCTGAAGCGCTGGCTGATTTTTGTCAGGGGACACACTACGAGCGGCAAGAAACTTTTTTGCCGCTAGGCCTGATTAATACGCTTAATCAGGTTCGGCGAACCTTTGACCGCAATGACATTCGGTCATTGGCAGAGAATATCTGTAAATGGGGTCTCATTGACCCGATCACCGCGGTTAGTTTTACCCGGGAGCTTTGTCAGGAATATATTAATTTAACCAACAAGCATCATCGGTCAAATCACCAGCTTCAAGAGCTTCTTCCAGCAGCCGATGGACGATTTATTATTATGCTGTCGGGCGAGCGGCGGCTGCGGGCGCACCGGTTAATCTGGGCAGAGGGCTGCGCTGTTTGCCGTGAGCGTTACGGCCAGGAGCCGCCAGGAACTTGTTTTACTCGGCACTTTGGTCCGTTTGGACTCGTCGAAAACGAGGCCGGCGCAGGGGGTTTTATTCGGGCGCATCTTTATAGGGATATTCCCGCTATCGATGCTATCGACATCCAGCTTTCCGGCAATAGCTATATTCCGCCGCCGGACGCGGAGATGATGGAGATCTGCTCCTTGCAGTTTCGGGTTAAGCGGGAAAAGAATCCCCGGCTGACCATTGCCGACTTTGCCCGATCGATTGGCAAGAGCCCATCGACCATCAGCGACTACCTGAAAATCTTTGAGCTGCCACAAGAGGTGCTGGAATTTTTTCAGAAGGGGTTTATTTCTTCCGGCATTGCCCGGGAGATCGCCTTCCTGCAGGATAACGGCGAAAAAGATTTGATGTGGTGGACGCGGCGAGCGGCCCTGGGTCGCTTGAAAGTTGGAGATTTTAAAAAGAAGGTTAGGGATCATTTAGCTTCGCGGCAACAAACAATGCTGGAAATTTTTGATCAAGCCGCCGAGCAGGCCGCCAAGAGAGATTATGAAAAAAAAGTGGTAGCCCAAGAGATGCTGGCAGGCGTTTATTGGCACACCTCTTATTTCAAACAAATTTTGGCGATGTTCAACAATGGCAAGTTGGGGCAACTGGATTCCCCCTTTTCTTCCAAAAGCCCGACCCATGCCTATCGCGAACAGGTTAGGGTTATGCGCAACGAGCTGTTGCCGCATATGGCCAGCTTGCTTCCCAAAAATTCTTTGGAGGAAATAGAGAAAACCTTGGCTAATGTTGAGCTGATGTTAGCCAAACAGGAGGAAATAGCAAAATAGTGAAAGGCGTTCGTCTTGCGACGGGCGCCTTTGTTTTTTAATAAGGCCGATAATTTGAGTTTCAAAAACAGCGATTTCCTGTTTTCAAAAGAAAGAAAATATTATATGATCAAAACATAAAAATAACCAAAATGTGCCCGTAGCTCAATGGATAGAGTACTTGGCTTCGAACCAAGGGGTTGCAAGTTCGAATCTTGCCGGGCACACACTCTATATATGTTGATTCCTCAGGAGGTAAAAAATATCTTGCAGCGCTTGCAGGATAACGGCTTTGAAGCGTACGCGGTTGGCGGCTGCGTGCGGGATTTGTTGTTGAATCGCGAACCCAAGGACTGGGATATTTGCACCAACGCTTTGCCGGAGCAAATCCAGGAAATTTTCCCG
>Ga0172373_10012131_pt1 | contig 10153 bp, 13 predicted proteins | sample Lak10m_2_FD_114546 | JGI IMG/M metagenome (GOLD analysis project Ga0172373, IMG submission 114546) | Freshwater microbial communities from Kabuno Bay, South-Kivu, Congo - kab_092012_10m | ecosystem: Environmental > Aquatic > Freshwater > Lake | place: Democratic Republic of the Congo...
GGTCCACTGCTCGCTAAAACTGTTTCATTTCTTTCAAGATAACCCAAAAAACGTCGATGATGCTCTTTATCACCTGCTATCGTTCTTTAGTTAAATGTCTCTTAAAGTCACAGATAGCCAGTAAAGGCATCATGATAGTGGCCCTTGATTTGCCAACATCACACCAGTTCATCAATATCCGACGCGATGAATTCACGCAGCGTATGCTTACTGCGATTAACAGTATGATGCTGGATATGCTAGCGGCTGTCGCTCGCAAAGATTATGAGGATCGACGGCGCAGACAGTCAGAGGGTATCGCTAAAGCTAAAATGAGTGGTAAATATAAAGGGCGCACTCCTAACCCTAAATTATTTGAAAATATTGCCGCTCTTTTGGATGCAGGAAAAAGTTACAGCGATATTGTGAATCTTATCGGGTGTTCACGCTCTACAATCTCAAAAGTACAAAAATCTAACTATAACGCCCAATAACCAAATCAAACAAAGAGAGTTGATGTTATTCTATTAGCGTTAGCGTTCCTTCGTTGGGTGATTCAGAGCCCTTTGAATATCGAGTTTAAGTTGAAATATATCGTGGCCAGATAAAAATAAATGTGGTCCCTTGCCCCAAAGAAGATTCGATGTGAATGCTTGTTTTATATAGCTCTGTGATCTTTTTTACAATAGCAAGTCCGATGCCGCTTCCGTCAACGGAATCTTTTGGTTTGAGGGTTTCAAAAATTTCAAATATTTTGTGATGATATTCAGGCGCAATGCCTTCTCCATTATCTTGCACATAAAACTTATAAAAATTTTTTTCCACTTTTGAAAATACTTTCACTTGTCCTGTTTCAGGGGAAGGATGATGTTTAATGGCGTTATAAATAAGATTATAAAAAATCTGAAAAAGAGGAACTCTGTGGGATTTTATGATAGGTAGGGCTTCATCTATTTCAACATTAAACCCAAGGGGCTTATCAATAATTCCACTTATTTCATGGAGCATTCTTTGAATGTCAATACGCTCACTTTGATATTTACTTGATCCAATTCGGGCATACATAAGTAAGTCGTCCAGTAAATTTTCCATACGAAGCGTGCGTTGATGAAGAAGCTTCAAGTGGCGTTGGGATGAAGGAGAAAGATCTTTATAAGCATCTTCAAGAACCCACTCGGAAAGATTAATGATAGCACGTAAAGGAGATTTTAAATCATGGGAGGCCACGTAGGTAAATGTCTTAAGTTCTTTATTTCTTTCTTCTAATTGTGCGTTCGTTTTTATAAGATTTTCTCGACTTTTTGAAAGTTTTTCGTTGGCAACGGCAAGCTTTACAACATTTTTTTTAAGAAGCCTTTCAAGTGTTTTCCTTTCTGTGACATCATTAAGAAGTGCCACTGCACCAACAACACGATTATTTTCATCATACACACGTGTTGCTGTAACTGTAATATCAATTAACTTACCACTTTTGTGGACTCGTTTTATTTCCAGACCTGAAACCGTTTCACCGTCGATAATCCTTTGAACGTTATTATGGTGAATTTCAGGAGTTTCATCAGGGGGTAGCCTTAACCTTAGATCATTTGTGATAAGTTCATCTTTTGTATAACCAAACAACTCTTCGGCAGCAGGATTGCAATTGATGATATTTCCCTTCAAATCATATACCATAATAGAAACATTTGTGGATGAGAAGATCCATGAAAGCTTGATGTTTTCAGCATAAACACGTTTGAGTTGGTATTCATTGGATATGGAATAAGAACACACAGCACATACCGTAAGCAATAAAAGAGCTGTGAGAATTTTAATAATAGCGGCGAAAGAATAAGCTATGCCCCATAATTCCGATACATCCAATAGATGGTCCACAAGGCGAGATCCTACAAGTATTATACTTATAATTGCAGCGCAAATTCCCCATGTTTTACTTTTGGAAAAAGCAAATTTGACAAGGATAATGGAGATATATAATGAGGTAAAAAAGATTGAAAGATCGGCCAGGTTGTAAATGAGGCTCGAGCTATTCCATTTCTCTTGATAAAAAAACAAAAGATCATTGATGGATATATGAAACTCATTGAAATGAAGCATTGCGCCTATAACCTTTGTGACAATATGATGGGCAAATCCCTCGAGAGATTAGTTTTGTGGATATAAGCTTTGACGTATGGATGGTTCTTTAAATCTAGATCCCGAGGGTCATTGGATGTGGATACGATCACAATATATGTTTCCTGTAAATCATAAGTTTGTTCAATATAAGAAAGAATTTCGGCACCTGATACGAGTGGGATTTTAAGGTCGAGTACGATCCAGGACTCTTCCGCAGCATGAGTTTTAATAAAATGATCGATCTTATTTAGGGCTTCTTTTCCATCCATAGCGCGATATAATACGTAGGATCCTCTGTTTTTTGTAAGGATCCGTTCAAACTGTTCGGCATCAACATCATCATCTTCGATTAAAAAGATGGACATGATGGAATTCTTAGAAAGCATTGGCCGCAATATCGTGATGCTTTTGATCATGGACAGGTTTTGGAAAAACAAGTAAAAAAGTAGCCCCATCACCACAAGATGAATGAATTTTTATATCACCACCATGCTGCTGCATAATCTTTTTGCAGAGACTCAATCCCAATCCCATCCCCTCATTTTTCTTGGCGTGATATCCCTTTTTAAAAGGAGAAAATATTTCCTTGTGATCATCATGATTAAGACCCACGCTATTGTCCTTATAAAAAATATGAAGCCACTTCTTAAAATGTTCATGACTCACTTCAATGCGGACAGGCATAGAAGGCCGGGAAAATTTCACAGAATTACTTATAAGATTTAAAAAAACTTGTGTAAGGGATTCTTTGTGCCCGTAGACTTTAGGCAAAGTGGAAATAATGTTAATGTCTACCTGGCGGTCGGTTCTTAAGGATTCTAATGACACCATTGTTTGTCTGAAAAGTTCCCTTAAATCAATCCAAGAGAACGCTATAGAGTTATTGTCCAGTGTGCAAGATGAATGCAAGCTTTTTATCATCTGACCAAGGTTAGAAGCGCTTTTATAAATTTGGTCTGCTTTTGCTGTGTAATCACTGTCGTCAATGCAACAATCTTTTTCTTTAAGTTTTTCTGCAAGATAAAGAATTGTACGGATGGGGGCAGCCATATCATGGGCGATGACGTTGGCAAAAAGCGTAAGATCGTCATATTTTTTTGACACTTCTTTAGCTTTCATGGATGAATCAATAGCATTTTCAATGGCTTTTTGAAGCGATTCCTTGGTGACTTTTTCTTTGGCAATATAGTTATCTGCACCTGATTTCAGAGTTTTCGTTGCAACAACTTCATCCCCACATCCCGTTATCATGATAATAGGAGTAAATTGAAGCTCTTTTTGATCGCGTATCTTTTGAAGGAACTCGAATCCGCTTAATCCGGGGAGCTTATAATCCAGCAAGAGGCAATCAAAAGATGAATGCTGAAGCATATCTATAGCCGCTTCGGACGTTGTGACATGGGTACATTCAAAAGCGTTATCAGATGATAATAGGAGACGTCTGATAATCTCAGCATCGACTTCATCATCTTCAATCAGTAAAATATTTTTTGTTTGAGCTATTGCCATGAAATTAAATTACTTAAATTTTTTTATGATACTGCATGATAAAATGTTTATTTTTCACTTGGTCTCTCTTGCCAAGTCTTCTTATAAAAGTAATTTTCTACAAGGAACAGGAAATTTTTATAAAAAATAATAAACAAAATCTTTGAAATAACTAATATTTCCATGGTTTTAAGATCTTTTGGACCTCTTTCTCGATGGTTTCCTTTCTTGCATTTGCCAAATCCTTTTCAAGCTCAATAAGACGAAAATTTTTCTCCCAGTTTAAATGAAATCGATGCAAAATCCCCATAACATGGGATGGGGCTATTAAATAAACTTTACAATCCTCTTCTACACTCAAGAGGTGTTGTTGGATTTTTTGTAAGGTGTTTTTCACGAAACGCTCTTTTTCCATTTCATGCCAATCAGACTCTTTCTCGTAGGAATGCCTTACAATTGATGCACTTGAAAAGACGCGACCCGGTTTTTCTGAACCATGCTGATGATTAAGTTCTCGATTACCTCTAAAGTCAGCGATTTGATGGAGCGTTCCTGTTATATCCATAACCTTGAAAAGACGTGCATGAGCTCCATCCATTACTACAGCAAAAATATCGGCGTGCGGACTTTTCATCTTTACCTCCCATATGGTCCTAAAATCGACAAGGCGGTGCTTTTTAGAAAAAAATGGCCGAGCATCAAGCCCAGCCTAAGTATTAAAGGGTGTCATTTTTATTATTTTGCGTAGGGTTTATTCAACACGGCCAACCTCTTTTGCAACTTCTACAGTGTTTGCGAATTGTTTTTCACCAAATCGCTTTAACACAGACATTACATCGCTGGGCGCCCCGTTTTTTTCAGCTTGTTGAATCAATTGTTTTTTATCTGCAGGATAATGAATTCCCTTTAGATACCTTTCAACCGCAGCAGGGCTCGCTTTTTCAGGGTCACCTCTACCACCTTGACTTGACTTCTCACCGCCCATTGAGCGTCCACTCTTTTCTTGACTGTCTTCTTTCATAGCAACCTCCTATTTAGATTATTGTTTACATTCCCAAGGATTCGAGATAGTCGCGATGTCTCTCTTCGTCTTTGATTTGGTTTTTAATGAGTTTCGCCACATCTTCTTCATGAAGCTCTTTCTCCTCCTCTTTATATTGTTTCAATACAATATTCTCAGCAGTGTGGAGAGCTTTAAGGGCCCCCTTCTCACCGGTAAGACTCCTTAAACCCGTATAAATATCGAGCAGCATTCCTTTTAGATCTCTCCAATCGCTGGGTTGATCTTCACCATGCTTTGCAAAATAATCCCGTAGTTCTTGAAGGTGCCGTTCATGATCTCTCAAAAATCCTTGAAGATTATCATGAATTTTCTTGTCTGTTATTTGTTTTATGACACCTTTGTAGACCTCGACAGCGGCTAAATTATGCTTGTATATATTGTGGAGTCGGTCCTTTACATCAGCCATCTTTATCTCCTTTTCTTTGCTCGTTGAATCACACTAAAAAAACTTTCTTTCATCTGTCGCTTTCCTCAACGCCCCCACCACTTTTGATATCCATATCACCTTTTCGAGTTTCATATTCATTGGTGCTAGATTGAAGAGGCGACGACTTTACTTCGCAAACGGTTCCACCTGTTCCTGTTGGTTTGAAGACAAGCTTATGCTTCTCCCCAAATCGCATTCCTTTGCATCGATTTCCAATGGACACTAGGGTTTCTAGAGTTCCTGTTCCGCCAAGGGCGGAAAAGGTGGATTCTCCTCCCATTTCTTGACTTGTTATTTTTCTTTTAACAATACCTGGTTGATTTTCTTGTTTTGCTGGAACGATAAAGCTGATTTGATGTGAAGCTTGCCCGATTGTTGTCCCGTCGCCACTTTGGATATAGACCTGTATTTCTTTTTTTTCGTCATTACTTATTTCCAAATAAGCTTCGTTTTTTTTAGAATCGGAGTCTGCAAAGCAGACCATGGCTGCAAACCCAGAGGTAAAAACAAGTAAGGCAATTTGCTTTCGTAAAATTTTATTTCTCATAATTCACTCTCCTTGGTTCTGTGGAAGATATATTGACGGGTTGATTAGATTATTTGTGCTCTATCGACTGTTTGCAGGCCGTCGAATAATACTTGTTACGTATCCGTCAAGATCAGTTTCTTCTGAGATTTCATAGGAATCCTGAACCAACAAATCGATTTCTCCAGATAAAACACTTGCATAATCCTGGATGTTTTTTGAGTTGCCATTAGGTGCCTTTTTAAACGTAGCCTGTGGAAATCCATCTTCTTGGATGTATTTTCTTGTACGATTTTTATCTCTGCGAAGGTAGTAACCCATTTTATGCTCCTGATCGTTAGGGTTGATGTTGACCATCTATGATGATCACGCATCATTAATATGCGTTTTTGGCATAACATAACGAGAGGAAAAGCTTTTTACTTTTCACCTGACTGAATTAACGTGAAAAATGCCAATGTATGGAAGCAAAGTAAAATGAGAGATAAGAAAATTATGCTACCTATTGACCATATCGATAAATTTTTGGCGAGAAGATTAAGGTTTTTTAGGGAAAAAATGGATTGGCCATTAAAGACCCTTGCAGCAAAACTGAATATTTCTTTGCAACAACTTCAACGGTATGAACAAGGAACTAATAAGCTTTCAGCAAGCCTTTTATACCAAATTACTCAATTATTTAATCTATCCCTTGATAGTTTTTTTGAAGGCATCGAAAAAAATGAAGAAGAAAAAGATTGTGTAAGAATTTTGTTAGTGGAGGATAATACTCACGATGAATTTTTATTTCGCGAAGCTTTAAATGATTTTAAGCAAGAATACCACCTGTATGTTATTAAAGACGGACTTGAGGCCTTTCGTTTTATTCAGGAGGACTCTAATTCATCATATACATTTGACCCTAATATCGTTTTTCTCGATATTAATCTTCCCAACACAACCGGCTTCGAGCTTCTCCAAGCCATTAAACGGCGCCCATTATGGCATGATAAGCCAGTCGTTATCTTAAGTACGAGCCCTAATGACGAAGACATCGCGCGATCTTACCATCTTAATGCAAGCAGCTTTATTCGAAAATGTTTTGATTTTAAAACATTCCGCGATCAAATTAACCAAACCCTTAATTACTGGTCAAATGTTGTTCAGCTTCCAAAGTCGGGGCGTCAAAATCCCCAAAAAGAAGTAACTTCTGAATAACGGATTAGTTGAAAAAAGAACATCTCTTCACGTCGATTCACAAAAACTCTTCCTCCATTCTAAAAACGTAACCGTTAAACCATGGAGGAAAATCATGAAAATATTAAGTGCGATAATACTTTTAAACTCAGCACTCATTGGGAATGAGGTGTGTGGAGCTGTTAAGAAGGCGCCATCAACGTTAACGCAACAAAATCAGTCCGTTCTCTTCATCGACAACGAAAACAACAAAGAGCTCGATATTCTCATCAAGCCCGAACTCATTGATGACAAAACAGTTGAAGACTCTAATCGCATTAGGGATGAAAGGCTCGGAAGGTGGGTAACAGCACGTATTCCTGAGAACACTACGGTCAGGTTAGAAATTCCTCAAAGAGAAATCGGTGAATGTGTTCCATTATTTTCTGTGACAGGGGAAACAAACCCCCTTACTCCACTCGGGACATGTTACAATCTCAAGGTAGGAAGTAATTATCTTCTCCGCTTCTCAAATAATCCAGTGGGTACAGACTGTGTGAGCACAGAAATAATTGGTGATCTCCCTAAAACAGAAGGGCGTCACATAAAAATTCCTTACACTCGCTCCAAAAAGCATCACGCAAGAGACGTTGAATACTCAAACGATATGAGGCCTTCTGCGTCTCTTGAAAGATAAAAGAAATCCCGTGGTTGTTGATTGATAAGAGGGGGCGACGTATGGATTTGATGAAAGTTTTTATAAGTTCTTTGAATAGCATTGCTTGGCCCCTCGTCATTCTTATTTTGCTTAAATATTTTGGTGCACCGCTGCGTGAGTTGATTCACTCTCTAAGGGAGGTTCTTAAAAACAGAGGGCTAAGGGTAACAGCTTCTGGGGTTGAGATTCCATCGCCCCAAGATGAAGTGGAAACTCTCCACGATGTTTTGACGAAAAACCCTTTTCATAAAGACTTCCGAAAACAAAATCAACCAGAGCTTCTTGATCAGCCCCTTACAGCTCAACAAGAAATGAAAGAGCCTGCTTTTGAGTCCTTTGCAGCAAGCTTTATTGAAGACATAAAAGCATCATTACATAAGTTTTTGAGTGAGAAACCGCCTGAGATCACAGATCTTGAATTACTGGAAAATTTAATTTGCGAATCATACATTTCACTCTATTTTGAGCGAACTTTTCACAGGCTACTTGGGAGCCAACTTCAACTCCTTTCCCATCTTATGCATCAAGCCAGTTCATCAACTTCTTTGCAAAATGCTCATGCAATTTTTGAGACGGCGTTTTCTCAAGCCCCTGGACCGTCGTTTGAAAAATGGTTGCATTATCTTGAGCAACTTAAGTTCATTAACATCCCTAAAGATGAAATCGAACTAACCTCAGAAGGAAAAGGATTCATAAGATACCTACTGGATAGGGGCTATTCTTTGAAGAAATCTGGATAGGAATATGGAAAAGTATAATAAAAAATCCTTCCTCACTTTAATCGCCTTTATCCTCAAAGAAACCAAAGAATTTTTTTGGGGATATATCGCTTTTTTTGTGATTTCCAGTATTTGGGCGATTGATCAGGTTTTACGTCCTTATCTTATTAAACTCATTATTAATTCCTTAGAGAAAAAGGAAGAAGCTATAGCTCTGAGCATTCTTATTGGTGTTTATTTATGCCTTTCACTTTTTATCATTCTGGTTTTTCGCGCTTATGACATTTTATGTATTTGGATGTATCCACGTTTGCGGCAACATATAATTCTCCGTCTTACAGATCATGCTATATCCAAACCCATCGATTATCTTCAAAATCATTCTCCAGGAGAAATCACAAGCAAAATTCAAACAATTGCGAGTAGTTTTGTTGAAATCCCACGAATTGTAATTGACGAATTTTATGCCCGATGTCTTTCGATGGTCGCAATTTCATATACACTTTTTGTGGTGCATACGACCATTGGTTTATTGTTTTTGGCATGGATCACGATTTTCTTTGTATATGCTTACTTTACGAACGACAAAGGTCGTTTTTTATCCGACATTGCCAGCTCGAAAATTAGTGAAGTGATGGGGAAAATTACAGATACACTTCACAATCATTCGATTGTCAAAATTTTTTCTCGTGAGAGAGAGGAACATCAAAATACCATTCTTTGGACGAACCAACTACTGCGTATCGAGCGGTTGCGGGAACGTTTTTATATGAAAATATGGACATTCCAAGGAGCTGCGTTTTTTATTATTCAAGGGATATCCTGCTTTATCCTTATAAAATCTTATCAAAAGGGGGACGTTACCCCTGGAGATTTTGTTCTTGTCATAACCCTTAATATTGCTACCCTCGATACGCTTGGCGAACTTAGTCACAACTTTACCTTTTTTACAAATACGTTGAGTCGCATTTATCAAGGCATGGAACTTTTAAGTGAACCTTCTCAAGAAAGAATTTTTCCTCAAGTCATCTCAGAAAAAAACGACACTATAACCTTTGAAGAGCCATCGATCAGCTTTGATCATGTTAGTTTTTCTTATACAAAAATTGATCCTCTTTTCCATGATGTCTCCTTAATCATCCCTCCCTTTCAAAAAGTAGGCATTGTTGGAAAATCAGGCAGTGGAAAATCCACGTTTGTAAAACTCCTCTTAGGGATTATTCTGCCTCAAGAAGGAAATATTTTCCTTGGATCACTCAATATCAAGGATGTGCCATCTTGGTCCATTCAAAATTATATAACCTTTATACCTCAAGAACCTTTTTTGTTTGCGCGATCGATTTATGAAAATATTGCGTATGCAAAACCAGATGCATCATATGATGAGATTATTAATGCAGCCATAGATGCTCAGATACATAGCTTTATTACTCAACTTCCCCGGCAGTATAATACAAAAATTTCACCTCAAGGCCTTAACCTTTCAGGGGGGCAACGCCAAAGAATTTCATTGTCTCGGGCTTTTTTAAAAAAAAGCCCGGTTATCATTTTGGACGAACCAACAAGCGCATTGGATAATACAACTTCCGCTTTAATTGAAGAAACTTTAGAGAAACTTACCGTTGATAAGACATTTTTATTCATATCCCATAAAATAGCGTCCCTTGAAAAGATGGACCGTATTTTGGTGTTCGATCATGGCCGTATTGTGGAGGATGGCTCACCATCAGAGCTTAAGAATTTAGGTGGACTCTATCATTTTATGCAAACACTATAAGAATCTATTGATATTTAGAAATTGTTGATAACGGCCATTTCTATTAAGACTAATGATTTTAGAGACATTTAACTAAAGAACGATAGCAGGTGATAAAGAGCATCATCGACGTTTTTTGGGTTATCTTGAAAGAAATGAAACAGTTTTAGCGAGCAGTGGACCATCGCAATGCTTCGGCTGGAA
>Ga0172373_10012137_pt1 | contig 10149 bp, 6 predicted proteins | sample Lak10m_2_FD_114546 | JGI IMG/M metagenome (GOLD analysis project Ga0172373, IMG submission 114546) | Freshwater microbial communities from Kabuno Bay, South-Kivu, Congo - kab_092012_10m | ecosystem: Environmental > Aquatic > Freshwater > Lake | place: Democratic Republic of the Congo: South-Kivu...
AGTAAATGAATACAAGGGGGGTGTCCATTGGAGAGCCTCGCCAGGATTAATTTTGGTAGGGGTACCGTTAACACTAGCAGACTCCGATGGACCCATCTCACCAAGGTGGCAACTTGGGTTATTATAGAAATCGATAACACCCCGCAAGGTTTTGAAATAGCCGTTGTGCATGTAAGGACCGGTCTTCGCGATATTGCGAAGCGTAGGAACCTTGAACTTGCCATTTTCCGCGGGATCATTCACGTTTTCGCCAAGGCCATTGTCGATGAACCTGAAACCTGACGGGTTGAATTCACTTGCCTGTTCATAAAAGCGGCTCTCAGGGTTCTTCGGTACCCCCAAATTGTCATAGGTAAAATCGGTGAACAGTGGACGCTTTGCTCCATTCCGGTCCGGCCGACTTGGGTGGCAGGCGGCACAATTCCCCTTACCCTCGTCTTCGTAGACCGCCCTGCCACGCAATTCCTGAGCGGTCAGTTTTACTTTTCCCTGCAGGTAGTAATCGTATTTCGAGGACATTGGTGAAAAGCGATCAGTCTGCTCAAATGCGGCTATCGCTTCGGCAATTCGATCGTAGGCCCGCGCTGGGTTGTTCAGCGAATTCTTGCCAAAAACTCGCTTGAAAAGGCCGGCATAGCTGGCCAGTCTGACCTTTTCCACCACCTCTGTTGGGCTGGCATTGTTCATTTCCAACGCATTCAGGAACGGCTGTTTCGCCTGATCCCTGAGGGTTGACGCCCTGCCATCATCAAAATGTCCACCGACGAAAAGGCCTTCCGCCTTATCAAAGTGAAACGGCGGGGTGGCGCTACTGTACATGACAGTGGGTGAATTCCGATTTCCGAAGCGATCTGGAATGACACCCTCCGAGGTTGAACTCCGCGTATCGGGATCGGTAAAAAAATGCGCTGGATCATGGCAGCTCGAGCAGGCCTGCCCTGGTGGTGTGGACAGATTGGTATCAAAAAATAATGCTTTGCCCAGCGCCGCCTTGCGACTGATAGCCCAAACACTGTCAGTCAAAAGCATGAACTGAAAGAGGAGAAGCAAAAAGAAACAACGACTGATCCGGGTGCGACGCATGGCCAGAATCTCAAGGTAACAGGAAGGTTGACTGATGATGTTGAGAGTTTTGTAACATCCTATCACAAACGGGATTGATTTGCGTTTATCAAATATTTTCGTATCATATCTCCTCACCGCAATCATCCTATCGAAGAGGTCAACTGATGCCCCCCCCAAAAATTACGCTCGCCCTCGGTATGACCTCGGCGCTTGCTCTGACATTCGTCACCGCCAGTGTCGAGGCCAAAAAGACCAAACCATCCAGCATCGACGAGATGTGGCGAATCATTGAACAGCAGCAGCAGCAGATCGAAGAGCTCAAGGCAAGAGTCAGTCAGGCGGAGTCCAGCCAACAGGAGACGACTCGAAGCCCCAAAGCTTCGGCCGGGGCGGATGCTCAGTCGGTGAGTAATGCATCACCCTCACCTGGGAGCATCACCAAGTCAGGAAAATCGACTGTAGAACGCAAAACCGACATCCTCGCATCCGAGGTGGAAAAGCTGAAAACCCAGCTTCATATTCCAGATAAGCGGGAGTATAAGGTCCAGTATGGTTACGGTCCGGCGGCCTCCGAGGTATATCGTGTAAACCAAGGCTTATCCATTGGCGGCTACGGCGAAGCGGTTTATACCAACTACGGCAAGAGCCAGGACTATGTCATCGATCAGAACAAGAAAGATGTCGCCAACATGTATCGAGCAGTCATCTATCTAGGCTATAAGTTCAACGATTGGATCATCCTAAACAACGAGTTCGAATTCGAGCATGGCTCCACCGGGAAATCCGGGCAAGTCTCGGTCGAGTTCTCGCAGTTGGATTTCATGCTTAATCCCTACATTAATGCCCGCGCCGGTATGAGCCTCGTGCCGATGGGCTTCATCAACGAAATCCATGAAGGCCCGACCTTCCATGGTAACTATCGGCCTGAGGTCGAGCGCACCATCATTCCGACAACTTGGCGTGAAATCGGCGCCGGCATGTTCGGCGAACTGGCGCCGGGCCTGCAATACCGTATGTACGGGATGAATGGATTGGACGCTCGGGGCTTCAACAGCACCGGTATCCGCGATGGACGACAATCGGCCAGCAAGGCGGTCGCCGAGGATTTGGCCTTTACCGGTCGCATCGACTACGACATGCCCTTCGCACCCGGACTGCTGGCCGGGGCGTCAGCTTGGCTCGGTGATTCTGGCCAAGGCTTCGATTACGCTGGGCGTGAGATAAATGCCTTTACTCAACTTTACGAGGGGCATGTTCAGTATCGCTGGCGTGGTCTAGAATTCCGCGCACTTGGTGCCGTGGGAAATATTGGTAATGCGGCCCAACTCAGCACCCAGAACTATACCGAATGCAAAGGTGACACGAAATGTGAGTCGGCATCCACGGTAGGCAGCCAGAACTATGGCTGGTACACCGAAGTTGCTTACGACGTGCTGCCTTGGCTATGGAGCGACAGCACCCAATACCTGGCACCGTTCTTCCGTTACGAAGGTTACAACACCTTGGCACGTGTGCCTGAGGGTTTCAGCGACTACGGCGGGCTCTATGATCGCTGGATCTATCAAGGTGGCCTGACCTACAAACCCATCGAGAACGTGGCGGTCAAATTTGATTACCGTAACTTCAATTCCGCTGCAGGCAAGTTGCCGGATGAGTACAATCTTGGCATAGCATTCATGTATTGATCTAACTCCCCCTCACTTCTGTTTTAGAAGTATTTTGTCAGGGCGCTTCATGCGCCCTTTTTTTAGATCATAATATTTGTTTCGTCATGGTGCCGCACGCCCGACCACGAATGCCAGTCATTGATGGAACAACATTCGGGTGATCCTGGAAATCGTGAAATACCTACCGGCAAGCTGAAAGCGCTCTATCAGAGACCCCCGCCGCGCTGACTCAAATAGCGTTGACCAATATGCTAGAACCTTAAACTGCTCACCAATGAATGATGTACCGGCGTAATTAACATATTAAGTGAAGCCCATCTGCTAGCCTGAAAGGGTGGCAATCATCAGAGTGACTCTATCCTCGCTTTCTGTGGGTTTCAACTCAACCTCGATACCCACAATGATTTGAGTGCTTGCAAGAAGTACTGAACCAACTGACAAACTGGATAAACATGGGTGTTTCTGAAGTTTGCCTCTACCTCTCAACCTCTTAGCAATTGCATGAATGAGGCATTCACTAGCCCAATACCAAGGGCAATCGCATGAAGCCCCAAGTAATTGATTTTGTTGATGAAATGTTTGTCTAGAATTTAGCCATATTTTAACAAATCTGATAAGAATCAATGCCTTACTAATTCTTCGTGCGATTGCCCTGGCCCAATACCCCGCAGGCAAACCACATGAATCATGGATGTGTTCAACCCAACCATACGTGTTTGATATGTAACCTTGAGCGTTTGCCTTTGGTCACCATTACCAGTAAACAGTAGATACTCCGGAATTCTTCCACTATGAATTGTCATCCCTACATTGGCGACAAGGAAGGCCCCCGAACCGGCGACGTTGAGGGTTTTGCTGCCGGCGGCAAGCGGCCCGGCGTAGTCTCGCGCATGACTTTCAAACGCCTCTCCAGTTCGATGATGCCATTCTCCAGAGAAGCATCCATAACCACCACATTCCCCATGGAAAGAATGATTCTCTGCAACTCGGGTATGCGCGTTCCACTGGTCGAAACGATGTAGACCGGTTGCACGTACAACACGGAACGCCCCACAGGCAAAACGATGATCCGGCCTCGCAGAACTCGGGAACCGCGCTGATCCCATAGCGTCAATTGGCGAGCGATTTCCGGGTCCTGATCTATCAGCGCACTGACCTGGGCGGGTCCTTCGACCTGCGTCTCACGGCTGAATCGATACATAATGAGCTGCTTGCCATTCTTGCTTCCCGCCTGTGCCTTGATATCGGGAGAAAAGGTTCCGGCCACAGCCAGGACGCTAAGATTGCTGCGGCCGATCGGCGTCATGGGGTTGATCAGTACAAAATTATGCCGATCGCTCTGAAAACCCTCCAGTGCAGTGGTCAGGTAGTAGGGCTTCACGATGGCATCATTCACGCGCGCAAAATCCCAGGTTTCGGCCTGTTCGTAAAAGAGTTCAGGCTCGCTTTGATGGTACCGTGCGTATACCTTCATCTGGTTGACGAATAGATCTTTTGGATAGCGCAAATGCTCCTTGAGATAAGGTGGAAGCGTTGAAATATCCTTGAATAGACCCGGGTATGCATTGTTGTATCCCTGGATAATCGGATCGGTTTTATCGGTGATGTAATAGTCGACATGTCCATCAAAGGCATCGACCACTATCTTCACCGAATTACGGATATAGTTTAACTGGCGATCCTCGTAATCCCGATTGAAGCGTGCCGAGATTCGCTTTGATACAGGATACCAATCTGAAGTGGTATAGGCATCGATGATCCAGAATATGCGCTGCGGAGTAATCACGATGTATGGGTCATGATCCAGGTTTAGGAAAGGCGTCAGTTCGCGTACACGCTCAACAATATTGCGACGGAACAGAGCCTTGCTCTCACCCGTTATATTGACCGAGAAGAAGAGCTTTTCATCCCGAAAAAAGATAGCAAATAACATTTTTCTGAAAAGCGAGGAAATAGGCACACCGCCACCGCCGGTATAATTGAAGCTTGATGCCTCATCAGCACTGGGAATCCCGACGACATTCAACTTATTAGGTACAATCGCGTATGAAAGATTTTCCTCGCCATAATAAATGTCGGGCCGCTCCACCGCGTTAAAGGAACTATTGGTTTGCATGGTTAAATCCTGCAGATACCAATGCATCGGTGTCTGTCCATCCTGCGCGGCTGGCGTAACCACTGCCCCATAACCGTGCGTGTAACGGAGATGCAGGTTTTCCCAATTTTGCGCCGCGGGTGGCAGCAGACTGATATTGGTTTCACGCGCCGCGAGATTGACCTGTTCTAGACGCCCATTGATGATATAGCGATCCACATCGACATCGGTAAAATGATAGTAAGGTCTGATGCCCTGTATTTGCTGATACACATCATCCAGGAATTCCGGATCCCAGACGGGAATATTATAAAGATGCGACCTCAACTCGGGATCGAGTACATCCTCATCGGGAAGTCCGGGCGTGATATCAATATTGGTGATGTTCGTGAGGTCGTAAGCAGCCAGAGTTGAATTGATGTTGAATCGCATATGCTCACGTTCGGTTTTTACCGGATTGGGCTTGACGATAAATCTGTCGATTGCCCTTGGAATACTGGCGATATTGCGAACACCCAAGGTCAGAACAAAAACGCACCCCAAAATTGCCGCCGAAACCAGACCTTTTCTCCGATGCGCATACCAAAGACCCGCGATCACCGCCCCTAGCAAGCTGAAGATGGATAACCAAACCAGCGGCAGCGTGTAATTGAGTTCAACAAATCCTGGCCCAAAAAACTGGGGCTCATTGTCTTCCGTGTAAAGCAATCGATAGCGTTCCAACAAGAAGCCCCAGGCTAGAATCAGGGTGGTGACCAATGCCAGAACCGTCAGGTGTATTTTTGCGCCAGACGCCCATGACTTTCCACCGCCCGTCGATATTCGATGCTCTAGCCAATAAAGGATAGCCATGGCAAGGGATAAGACGGTGAAGGCAATCAGCATCTCCTTCTGGATAAGCTGAAATACCGGGTAGGCAAACAGAAAAAAACTGACATCCTGGCCAAACACGAAATCCTTGACCCCAGACTGGGGTCCAAACACGAAAAGCAAAGCCGCGTGCCAGTCCTTGTAGAAGGGTATCGCAATCAAGATAGCCAGGATGAGTGACAACGGAATGTAAACATGCATCGATCCTGACCGAAACAGGTTAAGAACTTTTTGGCGACGCGTCATTTCAGGACGCTCCAGTGTCGCCAGACGATCCTCATCCACTCCCAGATATCTGGAAGCCGCCCAGAAATTGAGGAAAAAAATCAGGAAGAAAAAGGCGGTCACGGCGCCAGCCAGGATGTAGCGATAGAGGAGTTTGAGCCAGAAGAACTCCCGCAAGCCCAATTCCACATGCCACCAGAAGTCCACGATCAGTTCGGTAAAGAGAACTCCGATCCCTAGCGACAAGAGCGCTAGTCCAATGAATGTCAGAATGAGGAGGGTTAGAATTCTCTTCCAGTTTTCCATGAGGGGTCTCGGGCTAAACATTCAGTCAGAACCACCAGTTAGGGGCGTTTGTCGACCTTTTGTATTGATGTGGATGGGTCAGAACCAAGCTTCATTGTAAGGGAAAGCTCATGCTGGAGTTAATGAACGACTTGGAGCGCTCCGATGCAAGGGTGCGACAGAGCATTTCCTTGCAGACCATCGAACATTTCTTAAGCTTATGTTGATATAGTTCGCACAAAGCCCTTCAGGAGTCCTCCATGTCCATGCAACCGACCGACCTGGCTGTCGTCAATGACATCATCCAGCGTCATGCCGCCAACCCCACGGAACTCTTACAAATTCTGCGCGAAGTCCAGGCCAGCTTCCGGTGTGTCTCCGCGCCTGTCATGCGTGTTATAGCCGACGCATTGAGTATCCCGGTGACGCAAGTACAGGCAGTAACCGAGTTCTACAGCTTTTTGAGTGATGATCCGGTAGGCCGATACGACATCCGTATGAGCGACTCGATCACCGATCACATGCTGGGAAGTCGTGAACTTGCAGAATACCTGTGCCAAAGGCTGGGCATCAAAGCAGGCCACACACGAGAGGATGGCGTTGTCAGTTTCCATTTCACATCATGCACGGGGCTTTGCGATCAAGGACCGGCGGCCATGGTCAACGGAATGGCTTTGTCCTGCCTTGATCAGGCTCGAATCGACTGCATTGCCGACTTAGTGAATGCAGAAACTCCCGTGTCTGAATGGCCCACCGAATTTTTCCAGGTGGAGGATAACATCAGGCGAGCTTCCCTACTATTAGAAGGAGCTTTTGAGCCGGGAGCCGCAATTCGCAAGGCTCTCTTGAATGGCCGCGATGCCATGTTCAACGAACTTGACCAATCCGGTTTACGTGGCCGGGGTGGAGCGGGATTCAAGACGGCCTTGAAGTGGCGATTCTGCTACGAAGGTCCTGAAGGCACCGATCCTGACGACCCTGCCATCGCACGATTTGTAGTGTGCAATGCGGATGAGGGGGAGCCGGGCACATTCAAGGATCGAGTGTTGTTGAATTCCTATGCTCATGAGGTCTTCGAGGGTATGACCGTGTGTGCCGCACTAATCGGCTCACGGCAAGGTTATCTCTATCTACGCGGTGAATATCTTCATTTGCACCAACCCCTCTTGCGAGTACTTGAAGAGCGACGTCGCTTGAATCTTCTTGGTCAAAACATCCTCGGTCAAACCGCTTTCGACTTTGATATCAAGATCCACTTGGGTGCTGGCGCCTATATCTGCGGCGAGGAGTCCGCACTCATCGAGTCGTTGGAAGGTAAACGTGGCAAACCCCGCAATCGCCCTCCTTATCCGGTGACTCATGGTTATCTGGGTAAGCCTACCGTGGTCAACAACGTGGAAACCTTCATGGCCGCCGCAAGAATCGCCGTCAATGGCGGCGCCTGGTTCGCTGCACAGGGAACGGACAAGTCCAAGGGAACAAAAATTCTCAGCGTCTCCGGTGACTGTGAGCGTCCCGGCATCTACGAATATCCCTTTGGCACCACCATTGCCCAGATACTTGCCGATTGCCGAGCCACCGACCCCTTCGGTGTGCAAATCGGCGGTCCTTCAGGAACCTTCATATCCGCCCATGAATTTGATCGCAAAATGGCATTCGAGGATTTAGCCACCGGCGGCTCCTTCATCGTCTTTAATCACACGCGAGATGTGCTGGAAATCACCCGCAATTTCATGCATTTCTTCGCCCACGAAAGCTGTGGTTTCTGTACGCCCTGTCGGGTTGGAACCTCTCTGTTGCGCAACATGTTGGACAAGATATGCGAGGGACATGGCACACCCTATGATCTCGTCGAGCTGACCCACATGGCCAAACTCGTCAGAACCACCAGTCACTGCGGTTTGGGGCAAACGGCGGCAAATCCGATTCTGAGCACCCTGGAGCGCTACCCTGACCTCTACGAGAAACGACTCAAGGCCATCAGTTTCGAGCCCGGCTTTGACCTAGACGGCGCCTTGGCCATATCCCGCCAGCTCACCGGCAGGAACGACGCCCATGCCCATCTCGAACAAGTCGGTTAACAGCCTCCAAAATGAAAGGAGCCCTCATGAAACCCAACACCATCACAATCGACGGTCAAGAAGTTCCCTTTATTCCAGGGCAGACCATCATCGAAGCCGCAACGGCAGCAAGCGTCTATATTCCCCATCTTTGCCATAATCCGGAGTTCAAACCCCATGGTAGCTGTAAGCTTTGTACCGTGCAGGTCAACGGCCGCAGTTGCTCGGCCTGTACAATGCCAGCCGCCGAGGGGCAGCAGATTCTCAATAATACCAAGGAATTAAACGATACCCGCCGCAGCCTCACGCAGATGCTGTTCGTTGAGGGCAACCATTTCTGCCCGGGATGCGAAAAGACAGGAAACTGCCAATTGCAAGCCGTCGGATACTACGTTGGGATGCTGGATACCCACTTTCCTCACTTTTTCCCCAAACGAAATGTCGACGCTTCGCATCCCGACGTCTTGCTTGATCTCGATCGCTGTATTCTCTGCGAATTGTGCGTTCGAGCCAGCCGTGACATGGATGGAAAAAGCATTTTCGGCATTGCGGGAAGAGGCATGCAGAGCCATCTAGTTGTCAATTCCGATAGTGGGAAGCTTGCCGACACCCATTTATCCCTGACCGACAAGGCGGTACATGTATGCCCCGTGGGCGCCATCATCGTTAAACGCACGGCTTACCTATCACCGATTGGTGAACGAGTTTACGATCAGGAAGATATCGCCGAGGTGGCGCTGGAGCATGATCAGGCCCTGACAGGAGGTGAACATGGCTGATAAACTAAAAGTGGCCACAACTTCATTAGCAGGTTGTTTTGGCTGTCATATGTCGTTTCTGGATATCGACGAGCGCTTGCTCAGCCTATGCGAGGTGGCGCAATTTGACCGCAGTCCACTGACCGATATCAAACACTGCAGTGAACACGTAGATATAGGTCTTGTGGAGGGTGGTTTGTGCAATGCTGAAAATGTCCATACCCTCAGAGAATTCCGCAACCATTGCAAAATACTGGTCGCTGTAGGCGCCTGTGCAATTAACGGCGGCATACCCGCGATGAGAAACCATGTCAGGCTGGAAGAGTGTTTGGAGGAAGCCTATCTCGATGGCGTGGGTGTAGTGAACCCCCAAATACCGAATGATCCTGAACTGCCGCTCATATTGAATAAGGTTCACCCTATTCACGAGGTCGTCAAAGTCGATTACTTTCTACCCGGCTGTCCACCTTCGGCCGATGTATTCTGGAAGTTTCTGACAGATTTGGCGTCCGGCCGAGAACCACAATTGCCCTATGATCTCGTCCATTATGACTGAACCAGAAACCGTTACCAGTTAACCATAACCACCCATTTAGGCATAACCTTTTGCAAGCTCCTTATTCTGACCAAGTGCTCCAACATGATCCAGCTTGGGTGGGATCGATCTATCTTTCGACAATCTTGTTAAGTAGGTCGTAAATTTGGTTACGTCGAGAGTGGTTCAGAAAGCGACGATAGCACGCTCGACCACTCAAAGTCTACACTTGGCCGACAGCCAAAATATTGTTACTTTGATGTGCAAAACACAGCCGTAAAAGCGCAATCGTCACGGGTACCCAGTTCACCCTGAAGTACTGGGTACCCCCCATCGGAAGCTGCTGCCGTCCCCCCTTAGGTCACTATCGCCCGGGCAGAGTGCATTCCCTCGGTTCCATGCCATGTCCGCAGTCCAGCGAGAATCGCAGTCGTGAACTCGCCCATGACAGGATAATGCAAGGAATTATGGATGCCGGAATTGATTAAGGTACACAGGGAACGGTTTGCGCGGCGTATTTTGTATCCGTCCACTGAAAGAATGAGAGGATCTTTTTACTATTCTTCTGCAAGCCTTTAAGCGTGGAATG
>Ga0172373_10012141_pt1 | contig 10148 bp, 10 predicted proteins | sample Lak10m_2_FD_114546 | JGI IMG/M metagenome (GOLD analysis project Ga0172373, IMG submission 114546) | Freshwater microbial communities from Kabuno Bay, South-Kivu, Congo - kab_092012_10m | ecosystem: Environmental > Aquatic > Freshwater > Lake | place: Democratic Republic of the Congo...
AGAATCATGTAGAGAAAACATCAGAAAGCTAAAACAAATTTCAGATTCGTCGCAACAAGATTCTTTCGACGTTGCAGGAGGTTTACAACTAGCAACTGAGAAAGTCTTATTTGAGACGATGGAATACTACCTTAAATCATCCAAGTCTAGAAATTTATGTCTATCAGGAGGCGTCGCTTTAAACACAGTTGCAGTCGGAAAAATGTATGATAGATTTTCAAAATACATTGACAACATTTATGTTACTCCGACTCCATATGATGGTGGATTGACACTGGGAGCGTGTCAGTATGTTTGGCATCATATGCTTGGCAATCCTCGTAACAGTAAGATTTTATCTCCATACTTAGGACAAGTTTTTTCCGAAGAAGTTGTGTTGACAGACGTTAAGAAAAAATCAGACTTAATATCCTCAAGACAAAGTAGCGATGATGAAGTGATTCGCCTTTTGGGAGAAGAAAAGATCATAGCCATATTTGGCGGAGGGTCAGAGTCAGGTCGTAGGGCTTTAGGATGCAGAAGCATTTTGGCAGATCCGAGGAGCCACAACATAAAGAATATCATTAATGAAAAAGTCAAGCATAGAGTATGGTTCCGCCCCTTTGCTCCATCGATTTTAAGAGAGCACACCTCTGAATGGTTCGAAAAAGACGTTGACAGTCCTTATATGGACAAGATCATTCAATTCAAAAAAGGATTGGAGTCAAGAGTTCCTGGTGTTGTTCATGTTGATGGTTCTGGTAGATTGCAGACAGTTACTGAAGATTTGAACAAATGGTATTACAATTTCATCAAAAAATGGAATGAATATTCAGGCGTTCCGATGGTGCTAAACACAAGCTTTAACGATAGAGAACCAATATGCGAAACACCTGAGCATGCAATCAACTGTTTCTTGAAAACAAACATCGATTATTTGTATTTTTACGACTATAAAGTTATTGTTGAAAAAAGGAAGACATGAAAACAGTGTTAGTCTGCGGAGCAGGAGGTTTCATAGGATCTCACCTAGTAAAGCGCCTTAAGTCTGAAGGATATTGGGTTCGAGGCGTAGACTTAAAGCTTCCTGAATTCAGCGAAACAAGTGTAGATGATTTTGTCGTTGCAGATCTAAGGGATCCTAGAATCGTTGATCAAGTCATGCAACTTGAGTCAGGACTTGATGAAGTGTATCAACTTGCTGCAGACATGGGTGGAGCAGGGTACATTTTTACAGGCGATCATGATGCTGACGTGATGCATAACTCTGCGACTATAAATCTAAACATTGCTCACACTGCTTCAAAATTAAAAATTACTCCAAAGATCTTTTATTCATCTTCTGCATGCATTTATCCAGCATATAACCAAGAAGATCCTGAAAATCCGTTATGCAGCGAAAGCTCAGCATACCCAGCAGCTCCAGACAGCGAATACGGATGGGAAAAGCTTTTTAGCGAAAGACTTTATTTTTCATTTGCAAGAAACTATGGACTAAAAGTTAGAGTCGCAAGGTTTCACAACATATTCGGTCCTGAAGGAACATGGCAGGGAGGAAAAGAAAAAGCTCCTGCTGCGTTGTGCAGAAAAGTTGCAGAAGCCAAAGAGGGTGACACAATCCAAGTGTGGGGTCCTGGAGTTCAAACTAGGTCATTTTTGTACGTTGATGAATGCGTTGAGGGAGTCAGGAGATTGATGGACTCAACGTTTGAAGGGCCTGTAAACATTGGTTCCGAGGAAATGATTTCAATTAATGAATTCGCAAAAATGATCATTGAGGTTTCCTCAAAGGATTTAAAGATAAAAAACGTCGAAGGACCTGCAGGCGTTATGGGAAGAAATTCAGACAACAGGTTGATCGAAGAAAAGTTAGGATGGAAACCTTCATTGTCTCTTCGTCAAGGCATAGAAAAAACTTATGCATGGATTGAAGAGCAAGTAAAGAAAGCAAAATAACAACATGGAAACGATACCTCTCTTTAAAGTGTACATGTCAGATACCGCGCCCCAAGCGGCCGCAGAAACTCTAAAATCTGGGTACATCGGGCAAGGTCCAAAGGTAGAAGAGTTTGAATCGTTGTTGAAAAGCAGGCTACAAAAAGACTATGTCTTGACGATGAATGCTGCGACTTCGGCAGAACACATGGCATTACATTTGCTAAAATCGCCAGACAACGATTCTAAATGGTCAGGTCTACAAGATGGTGATGAGGTCTTGACGACAGCGTTAACTTGCACTGCAACCAATTGGCCAATACCTGCAAACAACCTAAAGATAAAATGGGTTGATGTTGATCCAGCGACATTAAATCTAGACCTAAACGACCTTCGTCGTAAGATCACCTCTAAGACAAAGGTGATTATGGTCGTGCATTGGGGCGGGTATCCTAACGATTTAGACGAGTTGAAGAAGATCCAACGTGAGACAAAAGATATGTACGGTTTTGAACCCATGATCATAGAAGATTGTGCTCATGCTTTTGGTTCAACATACAAGAAAAACCCAATTGGATCACACGGAAACATTTGCACATTTAGCTTCCAAGCAATCAAGCATTTGACGACAGTCGATGGCGGATTGTTAATCTGTCCAAACCAAAAGCTGTATGACAGAGGAAAGCTGATTCGTTGGTATGGAATTGATAGAAACTCGAATAGAAAAGACTTTAGATGTGAAGCTGACATCAAGGAATGGGGATTCAAGTTTCATATGAATGATGTTTGCGCCGCAATTGGAATCGAAAACCTAAAAAAAGTTGATGGCATCATAAGCAAGCACAAGGAAAACGCAGCATTCTATGATCAGCAATTGTCTGGAACAAATGGTGTGACATTGTTGTCAAGAGAACCAGGATTTGATTCTTCTTTCTGGATCTACAGTATGTTGGTCGATAGAAAATCAGATTTCATGAAGTACATGGCTGAAAAGAACGTCATGGTTTCTCAAGTTCATGCAAGGAATGATACTCACACCTGCGTTTCAGAATTTAGAACATCATTGCCAACCCTAGACAAAGTAGAGCAACGGTTGATATCAATACCTGTTGGGTGGTGGGTTACGAAGGAGCAACGAGAATACATCGTCAATTGTATAAAGAAAGGATGGTGATATGATCATCACCATCAGAGAGTTGACGGAAGACGATTTGTCATTTCTTGTAGAAGTAAGGAATGAATGCAAGAATTTTTTGCACAATGCTACTGAGTTTTCATTAGAAGAGTGTAAAGAATGGTTTCAAAAAACGTCTCCTAAATTCTATGTCATAGAGAATGAAGGAATCAGGATTGGATACTTTAGAACATCAGAGTGGCAACAAGATTCTTGTTGGATCGGCGGAGACTTACATAAAGATTATCGTGGAAAAGGTTTGATGAAATCAGCTTACTTCAAGTTATTCCAACTTCTAAAAGATATGAAAGTTAACACGACATTTTTGAGTGTGTTGAGCTTTAACGAAGTTGCATTTAATCTTTACAAAAAGTTAGGATTTCAAACAATTTCAATTGAAAAAATAGTTCAAAGTGGTACCAATAACGTCGTTAATAGCATACAAATGGTGAAAGAATTATGAAACTAGTCTGTAATGCGGCCGGCGGTATAGGTAATAGAATAAAGACTATATTGACTTGTTTAACGTTAGAAAAGCCAGAAAACATTTTATTAATGTGGCCCGCCACAACTTCTTATCAAACAGACGGTGGGACTTGGTGTGAATTCAACGATTTATGGGAAAATAAATTCGAAGTAATAGATAGAGTCCCTTCAGGTAATTTTCGTTATTATGGAAGAGATTCTAAACTAAAATATTATGATAAAGGGAAATTCATAAGTTTAGAAGAAGCGTATTCAAATCCTAATATAAAATCTACTAAACATTTTTTAGAAATGAAATCCTTAGTTGATAGCTTAACTCCTGTTAAGTATGTTAGAGATAAGATCCAAGAGTATAAATCACAAATACATGCTGATTCATGCACTTTTAGCCTAAGAACTTATATGTCATTTCCTCTTGAATATCATCAAAGAGGAAAAAGATTTAAGATAGAAAAAGTTTATAGGCTAATAGAAAATGAGTTAGAAAACAAAAGAATATTTTTAACTTGTGATCATGAAGAAACTGCAAATTCTATAAAAAGCAGATATGCAGATAAGATTTTTTTAACTCCAAAAAGAACTGAATTTGGAGACTACACATGCAAAGAAGGACTTCAAGATGCTCTTATTGATTTATATTTAGGGGGTATGTTTAAAAGTCTTTATATAACTTCAAAATGCACATTTAGCGAGATGCAATGGTGGTTTGGAGGAACCTCTGCAAAAGCTATAGAGATTAGCGTACATCATCCATCCTTAGGATATATCACTAATGAAAAAATACCAAATGGTATTTTGCCAAAAAAGAATCCTCCATTGCCTCCTGTAACTTTTAATTCTTCAGGAATAACTGACGGAAACAACAACAAAATATAATGAGTAAAATTATATTAGCTACTAATCTTGATAATTTCTATTATCAAAAAAAACATGACGATTGGATTAAAAGTTCTTTAAAAAACAAAGAAATAAACATGGAATGTTACGTTTTCTTTGTAAAAAATAAAGAAGATAAATTACCAAAAAGTCAATTAGAAAATGTAAATTTTATCGAAATAGATGCATCAACTATAAAACATAGCATTAATAAATATTGCCAAGGTAAAAGAAAAAATTACATGTGTTTAGAAACAGGAGAGTTTTTAAATTATTGTAGTTTCAATGATGATGATGTTATTGTTATGTGCGATTATGATGTTACTATGCAAAGAAAATTTACTGTTAAAGAGATACAAACGTTAAATAATTTGAGTATTTTTGAATTTGCTTGTAACTCAGATTGCTATTCTAAAGTTAATTGGCAATTAATAAAAACATATGAAAATTGTTCAAAAAATGGCACGTTGGCATTTAAAGATGAAGTAAAAGATTATTGGAGATCTTATAATGCGGGGGTTCAAGTAGCTAAGGTATCAGCTTGGAAAAACTTGTTTGAATCATGGAAAAAAGTTTCAAACGAATTTATGATGAATATGCCTCATCATTTTGCATTTCAAACTTATTTTTCTTCTTTCTTACAAAAAAATAATATAGTAGTGGAAATGCCTGAAACTTTTCATAACGCTCATTGGTTCCTACACACTAAAGCCTCTGTTAAAAAAGATGATTGTTTGTTTGTAGGTGATGAAAAAGTTTTGTTTTTTCATCATAAGTTTCAAAAAAGACCTCGTTATTAAAAAGAAGAATACATGAAAATTTCTCTTAGTATCACTAACCATTCATCAAAAAAAATTAGGCCTTATGGTCGAGATTTGTTATTGAATGCATATAACAGTTTTGTAAAAAACTGTAAGTATGACTTTGAGATAGTGATAGTAGATAATCAATCTGACGAAAGACTAAATGATGATATCTTAAAAGATCCAAGAGTTCATTATATCTACGTAGCAGATCAATGGAAACGTGGTCTAACTGGGGCGTGGAATGAAGGCATAAAAAAATCTGTTGAATTAGGATGTGACGTTATTCTAAATTCAAATGATGATTTAATATTCAATGAGACTATTAACTCTTTTATCGAAAAATTGCTTGAAAATGAGCATAAAAATATCTCTATTTTTGGACCGTTAACAAACGGTGTCAACGGTTCTTTTGTCAACATTCAACACTCTAATTTCCCCAATCCTAAAAAATCTAAAGAGATTACTGCAAATGGGTGGGAAGGATTTGTCAGCGGATTCTTTTTTGGGTTTACCAGAACTTTTTATGAAAAGTTTAAATATCCTGATGGAGATTTATTTGCTGAGTTTGATAAATTTGATAAAGCTTACATTCATAAATATGCAGGAGATTGTGGTAAGTGGGGAGGTCAAGAGATGGAAATTATCCGTTTTAAAGAAAATGGAGGAAGAGTTTTTGTCATTGGAGAATGTTGGATAGATCACATAAAAAAGAGAGATTGGAGTAAAGCTAGACAAATTGCTGGTGAGTATGGATGGCACTTGACGGAAAAATTTAAATGAAAATTTTAGATAAAGTAGTTTTAGTGACAGGATCTGGCGGCTTAATCGGTTCCGAAGTAACCAGATATTTTTTGCGTAAAGGTCTAACCGTCGTCGGTATTGACAATAATATGCGAAAATTTTTTTTTGGTCTGGAAGGTGATACTTCTCAATCCGTTAGTAGACTATTAAATTTTAAATCATACGTCCACCAAGAATGTGATATAAGAGACAATAAAAAAATAGATGAAATTTTTAATCATTACAAACCTAATTTTATCGTCCATTCTGCGGCTCAACCTTCTCACGATCTCGCCGCAAAAATTCCTCATGAAGATTTTCATACGAACGCTGTGGGGACTCTAAATCTATTAGAAGCGTCTAGGAAATATTGCCCCGAATCTCCTTTTGTACACGTAAGCACGAACAAGGTTTATGGAGATACTCCTAATAGGTTAGCTTTGATTGAAGCTGAGACGAGATATGACTATAAAGACCCAGCATTTTATGAAGGCATAGACGAAAGCATGTCCATCGACCAAACGAAACATTCATTGTTTGGAGCATCAAAAGCATCCGCAGATTTATTAGCACAAGAGTATGGTAGATACTTTAATATGCCTGTCGGAATATTTAGAGGCGGCTGTTTAACGGGCCCTCAACATGCCGGTGTGGAATTGCATGGTTTTCTTTCTTACATAATAAAATGTGCAGTAAATAAAATCCCTTATAAGATTTACGGCTACAAGGGAAAACAGGTTAGAGATCAAATACATTCTTATGATGTTTGCACGGCATTCCACGAATTCATAAAATCTCCGCGACCAGGAGAAGTTTACAACATTGGAGGTTGTCGTAACAACAGTGCTTCTATCTTGGAGATTATTCATACCTTAAAAGGCATGGGTTATGATTTGAATTTTTCTATCACAGACACTCCTCGAATAGGCGATCACATCTGTTACATCACTAATATGTCTAAATTCAAATCGCACTTCCCTGCTTGGAAGCACGAAAAAGATTTGAACACAACGATCAAAGAGATTGTAGAATCTTCCAAAATTAAATGAAAAAAGTAACCTTTGGAATAGTCAACTGCAATCGACTCTTTTATCTAAAGAGTTGTTTAGAATCTTTGTTAGACACCACATCAGGCTACGAAAATAAAGAATTTTTTGTGGTGGACAATGCTTCTGTCGAACCGGGGACGGAAGAATACCTAAAGAATATAGAGTCTAGAGGCGTAACTGTCATCAGAAAAAAAGAAAGAAATCCCGCAAATGAATTTGCAATAGGATTAAATTCGATTATTTCTGAAGCCTCTGGCGATTATGTTTGCTTGTTGCAAGGCGACATGCAGTTTGTGCTTCCTGGTTGGTTGGATGACGTCATCGGTTTTTACGAAAAGAATCTTGATGTTGTCGGAAGCGTCATGCTCGACGCTCAAAGAAGAATCACGCATGATTCTCATCAGATTGTTAAGTTTTCTCAGGACAGACATCCCACGTTCTGTAAGAATATATTTTATGCCGACGTGTCTAGAGATCCAATCAGCCCCGCCGCCGACGCTATCTTTAGCAGAAAAGTGATAGAACAAATCGCTCCATGGAGCGAGAGGAATGTGAATCATGAAGGAAGCTTAGATTCAGAGAACGAAATGCGTTATAGGATTCTAAGAATGATGAAAGAAGGTAGCATGTCTCAATATACTACTGCATTGTCATCGGTTCCTCAAGCCATCGCAATTTACACTGATTCAAGAGGGACGCAAGGTCGTGTCCGCGGAAACAAGAGGTACGGTCAATACTGGCCCGCAAAGGATGACTCAGGTTGGAAATATTACGAGTATATAGCTGAACATCAGTTTGACTTGTCCAAGGTAAATTCGATAGAAGAGGTTACAAAACCCATAGGATTTACAAAGTTTTTAGATGATAAAGGTAACTGGTTGAAGAACCCGATTAGACAGGAAACAGCATTGCCAGAAGATTGGACAGAACTGTAGAACATTTGAACCTTCGTATGTATGATTGCTTCAACGTATGAATAATTCATCAATTGCAGTTATCGGTCAAGGGTTTGTCGGGGGTTCTCTAACAACAGTGTTTTCAGAACGAGGCTTCAATGTCTATGTTCACGACAAGACAGGAAAAGTAGTAGCAGGTGGTCAACAACCACAAACGTCTGAAGGCGTATTCCCTTGTAATGTGCAAGAATTTGTCACATCTTGCGAAAAAATCAAGGACTTTTCTAAAGTTTACTTTGTATGTCTTCCAACTCCCATGTATGAAGATGGTTCTGCGGATTTATCCATCGTAGAAGGAGTTCTATCACAGTTAGCTGGTGTTCCTGGAGATAGAATTGCCGTGGTTAAATCCACGATCCCACCAGGTTCCACCGAAAATTGGAACAAGAAGTTTAATGAGCAAGGATTACATGTGGTGTTTAATCCAGAGTTTCTTACAGAAGCTAACGCTTTAGATGACATGAGGAATCAAAACAGGATCATCTTAGGCGGACCTAGACCTTGGATCAACACAGTCAAACAAGTATTTCAAACAGCATTTCCAAAAGTTCCACTCATCAAAACTTCATCAACTACAGCAGAGATGGTGAAGTATGTCACCAATAACTTCTTGACAGTCAAGGTCTCATTTGCAAATGAGATGTATCAGGTATGCAATGCCCTAGATAAATCCGGATTAAATGTGGATTATGATAAGGTGATTGAATATGCAAAGTATGATTCTAGGTTAGGGTCCAGCCACTGGAGTGTACCTGGTCCTGATGGACACTATGGATATGGCGGGAGCTGTTTTTGTAAAGATATTAATGCAATGATTAATGTCGCTAAATCGCTAAATGTAGATGTAAAAGTAATGCAAGCCGCTTGGGATAAAAATCTTGAAGTCAGACCAGAACGTGATTGGGAACAGTTATTAGGTCGAGCAGTCTCTAAGAAATCTAAAGATTGAACTAACAACGTAACTTGCATTACATTGTAACAATGCAAGAAAATAATACCTCCTTCCAAACTTTACCCACAGGGAAACCCCACGTTTCTTTTTCTGAGGTAAAGTTATGGAAGGAGTGTTCTTTTAGACATCATCTTATTCATATTAAAAAAGTTGATCTTTCTAAGCCATCTCCTGTTTTAGATTTTGGTACAGCAGTCCATGCATCTCATGAACATTTTATTAACACAAAAGTCATGGATTCTTCAATAGCCATCAACATGCTAAAAAAAGCATGGGAAAAAAATTCTTATGAAGAAAATTTAGAAAAAGCAATTTTGGAAGCTGAACAAATCTTACTAGAAATTCCTAAGTTTTATGAAGAAAATTTCCCAAATTGGGAACCTGTTGCTGCTGAATTAGCGTTGTATGAATCAGTAGAAGGTCATAATAATGCGTTCAAAGGGTTTGTTGATGCTATTATAAAAACAAAAGGCAAACGCGGAGAAGATCTTTACTGGATATTGGATGCAAAAACTACAGCAAGAGGGTGGTTTAGAGAGAAAAGATCTGATGAAATGGTGAAAGCTCAATTAGCTCTCTATAAGAACTATTGGTGCCAAAAGAATCCACAAGTTCCGTTTAAGAACGTTCGATGTGGCTTCGTCCTCTTGAAGAAGTCAGCGAAACCAGGAGAACATTGCGAGTTGTTCTCTGTGCCTCTGGGAGAAGTGCCTGTGAAGCGTTCGTTGAAGGTCGTCAGCAGCATGTTGACGTCAGTGAAGCGAGGCGTGGCCATCAAGAACAGAGACGCCTGCACTTACTGCGAGTACAAAGGAACTGAACACTGTACTTGAAATTCATAAACCGTAAGTAGATTTTGAAGCGTTTACGTATAAGATTGTCATTGAGTTTAATGGAGATTATTGGCATTGCAATCCATTGAAATACGACTCAAATTTTTTTCATCATGTCAAAAAAATGAGAGCGTGCGATATATGGTACCAAGATGCAAAAAGATTAGAAACAATTTCATCTTTTGGATATAAAATACTTGTCATATGGGAAAACGAGTACAAGGACGGAACTTGGATAATCAAACTCGATCAATGGGTGGAGGAATATGCAAAAGAAAACAATATTGATGTTATCAGACCATCCGTGAACAACTACAGCTCA
>Ga0172373_10012142_pt1 | contig 10148 bp, 10 predicted proteins | sample Lak10m_2_FD_114546 | JGI IMG/M metagenome (GOLD analysis project Ga0172373, IMG submission 114546) | Freshwater microbial communities from Kabuno Bay, South-Kivu, Congo - kab_092012_10m | ecosystem: Environmental > Aquatic > Freshwater > Lake | place: Democratic Republic of the Congo...
ACTAGCCCTTGGGCGTACTTAACGATGCTTTCCATACTCGTTATTTTATTTTCTACTACGCCCTTTTTTTCATACTTTTGCTCTCTTGGCAACCCCTTTCCTGAATGGTGCAAGATCTGAGGTGATGTAAAGTATTGGACTCCATCGGCATTAGTAACGCCAATCATACTTCCTAAGTATTGGATTGCTTGGCTTACTGATTCTGAACGAAAGAATACCCATCCAATCATGACTAGTAATAACGTGTACAAATGTCTAAGTGGCTGCCATAAGCGATCGAGATATTTATGCCATCCCATTCTCTCAATTACCAAATAGGCTCCATGTAAAGCGCCCCAAATGACAAAGTTCCAACTTGCGCCATGCCATAACCCACATAGTAGAAAAACTATCCACAAATTGAAATATGTCTGTATTGCATTGCCACGATTGCCCCCCAGAGGAATATATAGATAATCACGAAACCAAGTTGAGAGGGAAATATGCCATCTGCGCCAAAAGTCTCGCATGGATTGAGCCACATATGGGTAATTAAAATTCTCTAGAAATTCAAACCCAAAAAGTCGCCCTAGCCCGATCGCCATGTCGGAATATCCCGAGAAGTCAAAATAAACCTGTAACGTGTAGCAGACAATCCCTAACCAAGCCATACCTGTTGTAACTTCACTGACTGGGACAGCAAAGATCTTGTCAGCGACTTCCCCTAATGGATTGGCAAGCATCGTCTTTTTAGCTAACCCAAAAATAAATCTCTGGATTCCCGCCGAAAAATGTGATCTAGTAACAGTTCGCGACACAATCTGCTTAGCCACATCATGGTAACGGACAATCGGTCCCGCAATGAGTTGGGGAAATAAGCTCACATATAGTCCACAATTAATCGGGTTTAACTGCACATCGGTTTCTTGACGATAAACATCAATCACGTAGGACATCGCTTGAAACGTAAAAAAGGAAATACCAATTGGTAGTGGAACTTGAGAGTAGGCGATCGCTGGAATTGAAAGATTGTGTAGAACTAAGTTGAGATTGTTAATAAAAAAGTTGGCATACTTAAAATAGAATAATAATCCTAAATTAATCACAATTGAGCTAAAAAGAATTTGCCTTTCGTTAAGGAATGTGAGTAGTTTTTGGCGTTGGAAATATAGTAATAGCCCTGCTACATAGTTCAGCAATATAGAAGCAACCATGAGAAATACATAAACTGGTTCTCCCCATGCATAAAAGATTAAGCTCATGATCAACAGAAAAATATTCCGTAGATACAATAACTTTGAGCTAATCAGGAAATATCCTGCTAAGGTGAGTGGTAAAAATAGAAATAGAAACAGAGCCGATGCAAAAATCATGTTTCGCGATCATCATGCTCTTGCTCTTGGTTATCTAGTTGCGGATATGCTTCAACTACTACTTCTTGTGATTCTAGAGAATCAGGCAAACCTAAAGACAACTCCAACTGATCACTTGATGGCTCATTAAGTTCTTCTAATGCTTCATGCTGATCATTGACAGAGTTCTCTAATATAACTTCAGAAGTAGCTGCCTGAGGGTTATCAGCAGTATCAAGAAGAGCATTTTCATTTTGAGGTATATCAGTTTCTACTACGGTGCGATCGCTGATTTCTTCATTTTGTGACTTATTTGCAGCAGTTCTGATTTTGCTAGTAACTTCGATAGTCCGTTCGGCAATTACCGCAAGACTCTCAGAAGAAACATCTTCTGTTGTTGATTTTGTGGTTTCTTGAGCGGCGATCGCATCAAGAGCTTCTTCAGCAGATTTATCCATTTCTAAAGCTAAGGATTCAGAACTATTTGATGTAACTACTTCTACAGTGGGCTCATCAAAAAGACTGACCAGATCAGGTAGCTCTTCACGCACCATCCTAATTGGTAAATTGGCAATCAATGCGGTCATCCGTTTATCAGACTCTAGGCGAATGTCTAATGTATTTTCATCAAGCTCCACATATTTAGAAACTACACGCATAATCTCATGGCGCATATTTTCAAATACCTGTGGCTCGATCGCAGCACGATCATGGGCAAGGATAAGTTTCAAACGCTGCTTGACTTTTGCCCCGCTAGGGACGTTACTTCTTTGAAATAGGCAATCGAGCAGTGTTGAAATCATCTCAAACCTCAGGAGTTCCCACTAATCCAGCTTGACAGGCGTGCAAAAAATCCTTTGGGAGGAGCTTCGAGCTGTAAAAACTCAATATTTTTGCCCTCAAGGCGTTTTGCCACATTTTCATAGGCTGTGCCAGCCAGCGATTGTTTATCTGACAACACCAATGGTTCCCCTTTATTTGTAGAAACGATCACCTGTTCGTCATCAGGAATTACGCCAATTAATTTAACAGACAAAATATCTAGCACATCTTCGACACTCATCATGTCGTTGTTTTTTACCATCGTTGGGCGAATACGGTTCAAAATTAATTTAATATCCGTGATTCGATTTGCTTCGAGTAACCCCACCACACGATCGGCATCCCGTACCGCTGAAATTTCGGGAGTTGTTACCACGATCGCCTCTTTTGCCCCAGCGATCGCATTTTGAAATCCCGATTCAATACCAGCAGGACAGTCAATTAGCACATAATCAAAATATCGGCCCAAAACTTCAACTAACGCCTTCATGTGGGCAGCCGTAATTGCTGTTTTATTGCGCGTTTGGGGAGCTGCCAATAAAGATAAATTGGGCTGACGCTTATCTTTGACTAGGGCTTGGTCGAGTTTACATTCTCGCGCAATCACTTCTAAAGCTGTGTATACAATGCGATTTTCTAATCCCAATAAAAGATCGAGATTGCGTAAGCCAAAGTCAGCATCCACCAAAACCACTTTGCGTCCTAGTTTGGCGAGCGCCATGCCGAGATTTGCTGAAGATGTGGTCTTGCCGACACCACCTTTACCAGAGGTAACAACGATAATGCGACTCATGTTTACGAATTACTGATTTGCGAGGGATAGTTTAGCGAAGAGCGATTGAATGCTGAAAAATCAACAACTTGGACAATTTTAATCGCAGGTGTACCTTGAGTACTTACAAATGCGACTTCTGGGCAGAAAGAAGTACTCGGACTCTCAACTCGGGCGATAAAACTCGCAATCCTGACTTGGGTTGCATGGAGGTGTAAAGCCATAACAACTGCTTGAGCATTGCCTTTAGCACCTGCATGAGCCATACCTTTGAGCTTGCCGCACACGATAATATCACCTTCGGAAATTATTTCTGCACCAGCATTGACATCACCGAAGACAATAATACTGCCAGAGTGCCGAATTTCTGTACCAGATCTTACGGTCATCTTAATGTATAGCGGATCATCCGTCGGTGCGTTAGGAATTGGGTTAAATCCTAGCAACTCGCGAAAGATAGTCCCTTGCTCTACGCAGAAGCCCATGCTAGCAGCATTAACTGCTGTTTGACGGCGATTGGTGACTATACAATGTAGCATCAGTTCATAATTTTGCAATGCCTCAGATATTTCTTGGAGTTGGCGCGTGTCCAATAGGCGATCGCCTGCTTGCAAATATACTTGTGTACGGGGCTTCCAGTCATGACCACTCGCCGCCATGCGTTGCTCTAACTGAGAAAGGATTTCTTCCCAAGTCAAGGTCAGCAATGAAGTCTCAGAATTATTGAATTGATTGCTCTCCAAGCCAATTGGAGGAATTTCACCATTGCCATTTGATTTATTGAGTGGCAACTTGATCTTTTTGTCAGTTGGTAACAACAGATTCAACTTGCCATCAAGGGTCTTAAACCGAACTTGCGAGATTTCAGGATCGGGGTCTGTATCGGGCTGAGATTTTTTGATAAGCGAAGCCGGAATTGGCTTCAGTTCACCACCCTCAACATCTGCGATCGTTAGAGGAGCGGGAATATCCCCAGCATACTCCTCATTCTGATCAGCCACGACAATAACTTCAGGCATCTCCGCAGATGACAAATCCCCTGCACCCGACTGTAGCATTGTAGGAGGCAGAGGATTAGATTTCACGGCAATATTACGCTGGTTGGCATTCATGAAGCTTGTTTCAAATTTAGTGCTATGCAAGTTACCTACATTTAAATAAATGCAAGCCCTGCGCTGAGCATAGGGCTTGCATTTATCTACACTTAAGCTGATGGCAGCAACTGAAGATTGTTGTCAGAGCCGCTTAGAGCTTCTTGTTCGATCACTTTGACCTTACCATCATCATCGACATCTACTTGCACCGATGCACCTTCACGGACTTTACCCGTCAAGATCTCTTCAGCAAGCGAATCTTCGAGTAAGCGCATGATTGCCCGACGTAATGGACGCGCACCGTAACTGGGGTTATAGCCTTCTTGGACAAGCAAATCCTTAAAGCGCTCTGTCACGGACAAGACAATATTCTTATCGAGCATCCGCCTGAAGAACTCGTTGAGCATGAGATCGGCGATTTCCTTGACTTCGGGCTTGGTCAATTGACGGAAGACGATGATTTCATCAAGACGGTTCAGGAACTCTGGACGGAAGTATTGCTTCAGTTCTTCGTTGACTAAGGAGCGAATGCGGGTATAGAGCGCATCCTCTTGGCTAGCAGCGAAGTCAAAGCCGAGTCCACCGCCACCCTTTTCAATGACCTTAGAACCAACGTTGGAGGTCATAATCAGTAGGGTGTTCTTAAAGTCAACGGTGCGCCCCTTAGAGTCAGTCAATCGGCCATCCTCAAGGACTTGCAATAGCAAGTTGAAGACATCGGGGTGAGCTTTTTCGATTTCGTCAAATAGTACAACGGTGTAAGGGCGACGACGGACGGCTTCGGTAAGCTGACCACCTTCGTTGTAGCCAACATAGCCAGGAGGTGAACCGATCAGCTTGGATACGGTGTGACGCTCCATGTATTCAGACATATCGAGGCGAATCATCGCTTCTTCAGAACCGAAGAAGTATGAAGCAAGTGCCTTGGTAAGCTCAGTCTTCCCAACACCCGTAGGTCCAGAGAAGATAAAGCTCGCGATCGGACGGTTAGGACTCTTCAGACCGACACGGGCGCGACGGATCGCGCGGGAAATTGCCTTAACCGCTTCATCCTGCCCGATTACGCGGCTATGCAGAGTTTCTTCCATCTGCATCAGCTTGACGGACTCGGATTCGGTGATCTTGAGGACAGGTACACCAGTCCAAGAACTGACGATGTAGGCGATGTCCTCTTCGGTAACACGAATCTCAGGAGCGTCTTCAGCAGGAGTTTCAGCCTTTTTCGTTTGGCTAAGAGCGCGAATTTGTTGCTTGAGGTCGATTTCCTTATCACGCAATTCCGCAGCCTTGTCAAAGTCTTGCTTGCGAACGGCATCATCCTTATCTTTAAGGGCTTGACGCAATTCTTTGTCAAGCTCTTTAGCGGCAGGGGGAAGTTGCGAGTTAATCAAGCGCACGCGAGAACCAGCTTCGTCAATCAGGTCGATCGCCTTGTCTGGCAAGAAGCGATCGCTAATATAGCGATCGGACAGTCTCGCGGCGGCAACGATGGCTTCATCATCGATCTTCAGCTTATGGTGTTCTTCGTAACGCTGACGCAAACCGATCAAGATTTCGATGGTTTCTTCAACGCTAGGCTCACCAACCATTACAGGCTGGAAGCGACGCTCTAGGGCAGCATCACGCTCAATGTGCTTGCGGTATTCATCAAGGGTAGTTGCACCGATGCACTGCAATTCGCCACGAGCGAGGGCAGGTTTCAAAATATTTGCGGCATCGATCGCGCCTTCGGCAGCACCAGCACCAATCAAGGTATGGACTTCATCAATTACCAAGATCACGTTGCAAGCTGTGCGGATTTCTTCCATGATTTTCTTGAGGCGTTCCTCAAATTCACCACGGTATTTTGTACCCGCAACGAGCAATCCGATATCGAGGGTGACAACCCGCTTTTCTTGCAAAATGTCGGGGATGTCACTGTTAGAGATGCGCTGAGCTAAACCTTCAGCGATCGCGGTTTTACCTACACCTGGTTCACCGATCAGAACGGGGTTATTTTTGGTGCGGCGACCGAGGATTTGGATTACTCTTTCAATTTCTTTTTCACGACCCACAACAGGATCGAGTTTGCCATCTTGGGCTAGCTGAGTCAGGTTGGAGCCAAATTCGTCAAGGGTAGGCGTTTTGGTGCGTCCCGATGAGCCGCCACCTGCGGATACTTCGGCAGTCTCACCGAGCATTCTGATTACTTGGGTACGAACCTTGGAGAGATCCACGCCAAGATTTTCTAAAACTCTAGCGGCGACACCTTCGCCTTCGCGAATTAGTCCTAGCAATAAATGCTCAGTACCAATATAGTTGTGTCCCAACTGGCGGGCTTCTTCTAACGACAACTCTAGGACTCTTTTGGCGCGGGGCGTGAAAGGTATTTCAACTGCGACAAAACCAGAGCCGCGTCCGATGATTTTCTCAACCTCGATGCGGGCATCTTTGAGGTTTACACCCATGGACTTAAGTACTTTGGCGGCAACGCCAGTTCCTTCTCCGATTAGACCCAATAGGATTTGCTCTGTGCCGACAAAGTTATGACCGAGGCGGCGAGCTTCCTCTTGAGCCAGCATGATGACTTTAATTGCTTTTTCTGTAAAGCGTTCAAACATGGCGTTTCCCCATACTTTGCTGCGTTCTGGTTAAAGTTAATACTAGCACAGCATTAGCAGCATTCTGTGTGTACGGGTTTCACTCCTTTTTACCCAAATTGTGAAGATCTCTCTTAGGGATTATGTTGGCTTTTATAGGGCGTTTTAACTCAATATTTTTAGCTTTTTGTTGTCTTTGCAACCGATTAAAGGGACTATTTGCTGTAGCAAGATATCAACGCATGAAAAGAATGTGATTTCCGTCTAAATTTATGAGACTGGCATCAGATTTATGAAATTAACAACTCTTACATCACTTTTCAAGACTGTTTTGCAAGCCTATAAAACCATTCTTATTCCTGAAGTATGGATTAGCAATCATCAAGCTTAGCTATTCCCATTTTGCAAGGCGATTTCGCTATGGTTGATTGAAACAAATACAAGCCTAGCTCTTCCTGATTTACCGATAACTGAGTCAATTTCTACGACAGTAAAAAAACATTAAATAGACAAGCAGTAATGTGAATCAACAACTTATCAATAAGCAATGATGATTTAAATAACTTAGAAAAGAAACCTCTTTTATTCTTTGATATTTTAAATGACATGAGAGAAGAAAACACAAAATTCGGTGTAGCCTCAATCAAAAAATACACAGTAATTAATGTTTACGATTGTGTAAATGTAAATGTATTTGCCCGTTTGATTAGACATATGGGATTGAATTGCATTGAATTAGTTTACAGTGAAAATTTATTAGCAATCTTAACACAGTATTTACCAGACATTATTCTTCTCGACCAGTTTCATCCTAATGATCTTGAAATTTGTCGCCAGTTAAAAATCAATGAAAGACAAGAAATATCCCTGTGATCGTAATGACAGCATTTGAAGAAGAAATAACTGAATCTATCGCAATGGGAGCAGGTGCAGATTCATGCTTAGTTGCACCTGTGAGAGTAGAAAAATTTATAGAAACTATTCGATCTTTTTTGAATGAATAGGCGATCGCTTTGCTTTTATGTTTAATGAATAGGCGATAATGAAAGCAATTAGTTTAGTTAGTTATAACCTTCATACAATTTGAGTGAGACGGAACAAAAAATCTGGAAAACATTCGCTGTTTGATGGTGAAATGCTGATTGAGCTAGATGACCGCTTTGATTATGGCGAAGATCGCTGGTCTGGGATCGGTTTTCTCGGTCTTGGAATAGCGGTAGTAGTCTGGACAGAACGTAAAAACAACATCATCCGAATCATTTCTGCGAGAAGAGCTAACCGTCATGAACAGAGAAAATTTGAACAGTACCTCTCGTACTAATTGGGCAGCATTGAAGGCAATGTCAGATGAGGATATTGACTATTCAGATATTCCGCCGCTAACAGATGAATTTTTTGAACGTGCAACCTTACGAATTCCCGTAGATCAAGCTCAAAACTTAGTTCAACTAGATCCTGACGTAAAACAATGGTTTCAGAATCAAGGAGATCAGTATAAAACTCTGATTAACAGCGTGTTACGCCAATATATAGAAAACAATAAACCTCAACAGTCTGCATAAAGTTGTTTCGGATAATTTGAATGATAGGCGATCGCCTGATGTTGATTTTTGGTGAATAGGCGATCGCATCAAGACTTAGCTCTAACTACAAGATATTGAGAAACAAACCTTTTTGTTGCCATAGCATCCATGATCCGCCGATCGCCATAAACCCAAGAACTATTTGGCGGAACAGTTGGGGACTTAAGCGACTAAGGAGATATTTGCCAATGAGATTTGCAGGTACTGCGGCTAAGCCAATTGCTAATCCTGAGACAATTTGCTCCTTGGATATAGCTGCTAACGCTCCATAAGTAATGATTTTCACAATATGGATAATCGTCATGTGAGTTGCTTTGGTTGCGATCATTTTCTCTTTGACTAAGCCATAGCCCAGATAAAAAGGATTTAAAACAGGCCCCGTTGTGCCAACTAAACCCGATACATAAGCTTTGAGAAAACCCGCAGGCATAATATGCCAAGCCTGAAGTTGAAATTTGGGTTTTACTTCTTGAGGAATTAAATCTGATTTTTCGAGAGCGCTTAATTCACCTAGTTGATTGATCTCCACAAGTTTTTCGAGTTCTTCCAACTCCTTGCAATCATCGACCAGTTTGATCTGTTTTGCCTGATCCTTGGCGATGGTTTTCTTAGGGCTTTTTTCTAGTTCAAATAAAACTGCACTCACGATTAGAAAAATTGCAATCACGATTTGTAACCAATCGAGATGAATTTGGGTAAAGGTATAGGCTCCCAAAATTGCACCTGCGATCGCCCCAGGAGCATACCAAGCTGTCAATACCCAATCAATATCCCGCCAAAACAGTAAAACTCGATGGGCATTGCCAAAAAACATGCCGATTGTGATTACAGGTGGAACGGCATTGGCTCCCATGAGGAGGTTAACTAGGGGAATTAAAATGAATGGACTGCCGCCACCTGCCAAAGTGCTAACAATCCAAGCAAAAAAGCTAACCACGCTGAGATATACAATTGGCATGAGTTCTGACATCGATTGATAATCTGTTTGTATCAAGCTATTTATAATAATTCACGAAAGTGTGACAACACTTTTGTGAATTAAAAACTAAATCTAGTAAGGGTTTTCAAGTTAAGAAATGTCGTAGCCATTTCTTAACTTGGTATAAAAAGAGAACCCAGTAAAAGTTTTAAAAACAAAAAATGGCATAGCCATTTTTTGTTTTGATATTACGGCGCGTTGTGCCATACCTCCCAATTAAATATTTAGATAATTACAACACATGAGCCTATCGACCCGAATCTATCTAAGTGAGATTGATCAAAATTTCTTATCTCAGCTACGGGAGATCGATTGTGTATGTCTTGGAAATTTCTGGAGTTTAGAAGCCTATCAACGCGAAATTGACAGCCCTAGCAGTCTTGTATTGGGATTAACCACTGAAAATCATGAATTACTAGGTTTTGGCTGTTTGTGGTCAATTCTTGAAGAGGCGCATATTACGGTATTAGCTGTGCGTCCTGAATTTCAGGGTCAAGGTTTTGGTAAGTCACTAGTTTGGGGCTTGCTAAAAAAAGCCCGCGATCGCCAATTAGAATGGGCAACCCTCGAAGTCCGCGAATCTAATCATGTCGCGATCGCTCTATACAAAAGTTTTGGTTTTAAGGAAATTGGTCGAAGACCAAAATATTATGAAATGACTGGTGAAGATGCCTTGATGTTGTGGTGCAAAGGCATACATACAAAAGAGTTTGGATTACTACTAGATCAGTGGCATGAGTCTATATCTTTGCAGTTATTAGCCAAAGGCTGGAATTTATAAAATGATAAATTAGTGGTGCTGTGCTTTGCACAGTACCACTAATTTTCTTGGCCTAAATTTGTGGCAAAGCTGCACTACCACAAATCAGCAATTCTCATTATTAAAATCGGTTTTTTGAAAGCCCGCCGTTGGCGGGCTTTCAAAAAACCGATTTTGGTGTTTCCAGCGCCTGCGGCGCTGGAAACACCAAAATCGGTTTCATAATGA
>Ga0172373_10012144_pt1 | contig 10146 bp, 9 predicted proteins | sample Lak10m_2_FD_114546 | JGI IMG/M metagenome (GOLD analysis project Ga0172373, IMG submission 114546) | Freshwater microbial communities from Kabuno Bay, South-Kivu, Congo - kab_092012_10m | ecosystem: Environmental > Aquatic > Freshwater > Lake | place: Democratic Republic of the Congo: South-Kivu...
GCTACCCGGTATCCGCGGTGTCTGCATCGCCACCTGCGTGCTCGATCGGGATCTGTCGGACGAGGCGTTCAATCCTGTGTGGGAGCGGCTTGAGGCGCTGGGCCTGCCGGTATTTCTGCACCCCACCTTTGTGCTGGCACCCGACAGGCTTGAGCGCTTTTATCTCACCAACCTTCTTGGGAATCCCTTTGAAACCGCTGTGGCGGCAGCGCACCTCATTTTTGGCGGCGTGCTCGATCGCTTTCCAAAGCTTGAAGTGGTGCTGCCGCATGCCGGTGGCGCCTTTCCCTGGCTGGTGGGGCGCCTTCGTCGCGGGTGGGAGAAGCGCCAGGACTTGAAACCGCTGTCAGCGGATCCGCTGAGTTATCTCAGACGCTTTCACTACGACACCATTGGCTACTCCGCCGACGTGCTCGACTATCTGCTCCGCCACGTGGGTGCCGACCGGATCATGATGGGGAGTGACTACTGTTTTCCCATCGCCTATGAGCAACCGGTTGATGTGGTGACCACGCATCCCGGCCTCTCGAAAGACGATCAGGGGGCGATTCTGGAGGGCAATGCGCGCCGACTGCTGGGGCTTGCCGCGCTTACTCCGCCTGAATCCCCGCCTGCTTGATCAGCTTTGCGTATTTCTCAAATTCTGCACGCGTAAATGCAGCGAACTGCTCCGGTGTGTTGGCCACCGGCTCGGCACCAAACTGATTGAGTTTTTCGCGCATCTCGGGCAACTGCACGATGCGTGCGATGTCCTTCTGGATGCGGCTGGTGATGTCCGCGGGCACATTGCGTGCGGTGTACATGCCATACCAGGCATAGGTTTCGTACTGCGGAAGCCCCGCTTCGATGGCCGTGGGAACGTCGGGCATGGATGCGTGTCGCGTGTTGCCCGCCACCGCCAGCACCCTAAGCTTGCCCGACTTGTAGTGCTGCAAGACGGTGAGCGTACTGGTAAAGCCCGCCTCGATATGGCCGCCCAGCATGTCGGTCATGATCATCGAGCCGCCCTTGTAGGGCACATGCGTGAGGTCAACGCCCGCCTGCTGCTTGAACTGCTCGCCCGCGAGCCGCGACGAGGGCTCGGAGCTGCCGAATCTGAGCTTGCCGGGGTTGGCCTTGGCGTGCGCGATGAATTCGCGAAGTGTGTTGGCAGGCACCGAGGGTGTGACCACCACCACCCAGGGCGAGGTGGCAATCAGGGTGACCGGGGCGGCGTCAGCCACCGGGTCAAACGGCATGCTCTTTTGCAGGCTTGCGTTGATGACATGCGCGCCCACGACCACCACCAGATTGTGACCGTCGGGCGGTGACTTCAAAACAAGATCAGTGCCCACGATGCCGTTGGCGCCCGGGCGGTTTTCCACCACCACGTTCTGGCCCCAGGCCTCGCCCAGCTTGGCGGCCAGCTGTCGGCTGATGATGTCGGTTCCGCCACCGGGCGCGTAGGGCACAACGATTCGTACCGGTCGACTGGGATAGGCGGTCTGCTGCGCCATGGCGGGAAGCGCTGCGGCTGCGAGACAGCCGCCTGCAAAGGCAACGCGAATGAGCGATCGGATCATGCGGGGCTCCAAGGAGGCAAAGCGCGCGGTGCTTGGCTGGGATCAGAGGATTTCGTCAACGCGAAGCTCAACTGCATTGCGGGTTCTGCGCCCATAAGCAACAGCGAGCATTCGGGTGAGCGGCAGGAGCGCAGGCGCGCTCGTTTCGAAACGCATCACCGTACGGAAATAGTAGAGCGAGGGATCGACGTCTTCGCCTCGACCCAGCCGCGCCAGCACCTCGGGGGACGCGGTACGCAACCCCTGGCTGGTGACCTGAATCAGTTCGCCCGCATCGGTCTTCAGGGTGTAGCGTGCATCGAGGTCGATGGTGCCATCGCTTCGCACCCACTGCCAGTCTGCGCCGCCCGCCAGCACGGTGCCAGAGATCAGGTCGCCCTCGAAGTGGCCGCCAAGAATATTGACCACGCGGCGATGACCCATGGGCGTGACACCGACATCGACGATATCGCCCAATTCAGCGCGCACCAGGCGGATGAGGGGACGGGTGACGGGGTTCATGACTTCATCCGTTTCCAGGTGAGCGAGTGCCGGCGCTGAACAGTTGTGCCTGGTAGCGTGTCTTCGGCTGACAGCACCAGCGTATGCCCGCCCTCGAAACGCATACGGCGTATCTGGTCGGTACCGATCAGGTTGGGGTAGAGCGCAATCACCACCTCATGCCTGACGTGTTCCGCGTCGGGGAAAGAATACGGCCCGCCGTAATTCATGAATGAGTCGATGGCGTCGAGCCGCTCGGACGCCGGCGCGTGCTTGAGGCTCGCGCTCGACATGAGGGGGCGATTTGCGCGACTGATGCTGGCATTCATCCAGCCGTCCGGGCTGTAGACAAGCAGTCCCTCAGGCCTGTCGCCAAAGGGCAGGGTGGGCGCGCGGCCATCGGAATACTCCGTGCGCCAGTCGGCAAGTCGCCAGCCACCCACGATGGGATGATGAGCGGCCTGGTCGACCGCCTGCAGGGGCGAGGTATTCATGAGCGTTGGGCCTATCCAGCCAGCGCACTCAGGCCTTGGCCTGCAGTTCGCGCCGCACAATCGCCGCGCCTGCCGCCATCGCCTGCATCTTTCCGAATGCCACATCGCGCGGCAGATACTTCATGCCACAGTCGGGGGCAACGATGATGTTTTCTGCGGGCGCGTAGGGCAGGGCCTTCCGGATGCGGGCGGCGATCGTGTCAGGTGACTCAACCGTCATATCGGCGAGATCGACCACACCCAGGATGATCTTCTTTCCGGTCAGGTCTTTGAGCACGGCCACATCGAGGTTGGACTGTGCGGTCTCAAGGCTGATCTGATGGCAGTTGCAGTTCCTAAGCTGCTTCAGAAACGAGTAGCCGCTGGGCCGCGCGTGAATCACATGCGCGTAACCAAAGCAGATATGAACCGCAGTGGTGCCGGTAATGCCCTCGAGCGCAGCATTCAGCGCCTGCAGCCCGTATTCCTCGGCGGGTTCGGGACGGGCCTGCATGTAGGGCTCATCGATCTGGACGATATCGGCGCCCGCTGCGAACAGGTCGCGGATCTCGGCATTGACCGCGACCGCGTAGTCGAGTGCCGCGTCTGCCGGGTGCCGGTAAAAGTCGTTTTGCGCCTGCTGCGACATGGTGAACGGGCCAGGCACCGTGATCTTGATGGGTCGGGTCGTGTGCTGGCGCAGGAACTTCACGTCTTCGACCTGTACCGCGTGCTTGCGGCGAATTTTGCCGCTGATGCGGGGCACGGGATTAGGGTGCCCGGAGCGGTCGAGCGCCGTGCCAGGGTTGTCGATATCCACGCCTTCAAGCGCGGTGGCAAACCGGTTGGAGTAGCTTTCGCGCCGGATTTCACCGTCGGTAATGATGTCGAGCCCCGCGTCTTCCTGAAGCTTGATGGCAGCAAGCGTGGCGTCGTTCTGGGCTTCGGCGAGCACCTCGGCAGGCACTTTCCAGATTTCACGCGCGCGAACGCGGGGCGGAAAGCGTCCACGCAGATTGTCGCGATCGACCAGCCAGTCGGGCTGGGGCAGGCTTCCGACGAGCGAGGTGGGCAAAAGCATCGGGTCTCCTCCTGTTTGATTTTCGATTTGCGCGGTCACGGTATTCGCGCTTTGCCTGTAGTGTAGCGCCGTCGGGCCCGAGGGGGGCTCGCTGGGTTCAGGGAGCGCCACTGCCGATGCTGGTCCGGGTCACGATTCCGTTGGCTGCCGCCAATTTCATGAATCAGGCTGCGCGGACCGTGATGGCAATCGTGGGTCCGGTGCTGGCGATTGAGCTTGGATTGTCGGCGAGTGAGCTCGGCATGCTCGCAGCCTTTCTGTTTGCGGCCTATTCACTTACCCAGTTGCCGCTCGGGGTGGCGCTCGATGCCTATGGCCCGAGGCGTGTGCAGGCAGTTCTTATGACGCTCGCCGCGCTCGGGTTCATGATCTTCGCGCTGTCGCCCGGGTTTGCAGGGCTTGCTGCCGGGCGCATCCTGATCGGTGTGGGCATCTCTGCGGGGCTGATGGCCGTCATCAAAGCCCACGCCGACTGGTTCGAGTTCAGCCGGCGAGCCCAGCTCACCGGTGTCGCAATGGCAATCGGCGCACTGGGTAGTGCACTCACAACCACGCCTGTGCAGGCGCTTCTCCCGGCGCTGGGTTGGCGAGGAACGTTCGGGGTGCTGGGCGTTTTTACTTTCGCTGTGGCGGTCTGGATATTCATCGCCGTGCCCGACAAACCGCGCGCAGCCGGTGTACCGCGCACCCTTCTCGGTGACATCGCGGTGAGCGGGCGCATTCTCGCGTCGCGCAATTTCTGGCGCTACGGACCGGCGATGGGCACGCTGTCGATGTTCAACTTCGCTTACCTCGGACTGTGGGCGGGCCCGTGGCTGCGCGATGTCGCCGGGATGGATGGTCCGGCGCGGGCGGGCGTGCTGTTCATCTACACGCTTTCGATGGTGGCAGGAAGCGTGATCACCGGTAATGCATCGGGTCGGGCAAGTATGGCTGGACTGCCGCCTTTCATCGTGCCGGTGGTGTGTCTGTCGGTCATGGTGTTGCTGCAAATCGGCATGATGCTGCAGCCCAGTCATCCAGCGCTGGTTCTTGTCCTGTGGGCAGCTGCCGCGGTGTTTGGCTCAGCCGGCCCGGTTGCCTATGTGGCGATGGGACAGCTGTTTCCGCCGGAGCAGACCGGACGTGTTTCCACCGCTGTCAACATGCTGTCCCTGGGCGGTGCGTTTCTGGTCCAGGCCGCGATCGGGTGGATTCTCGATCTGTGGCCACGCACGCCCACGGGTGGGTGGGATGCTGATGGATACAGCTGGGCGCTGGGGCTGACCACCGGTCTGCAGGCCATTGCCGCGGTGGTGCTCGCCACCGCGCCCAGGCAGTCAGGGCGGGCCTGAGCGGCTGGGCGCCTGCTTGCCGGGGCACTGACACTGAATGCGCCCCGTGTGCTGACTCATTCAGTCGGTTCTGAGCCCGTTTTCTTTCACGACCACACCCCAGCGCGCATCATCGCGACGCAGCGTTTCTGCGAATTCGTCGGGTGTTCCGCCAGTAGGTTCGGTGCCCATCGCCTGCAGGCGGGTTCGAATGTCGGGCTGCGCCAGCACTTCATTGATGGCGCGATTCAGCGTACGAACAATCTCTTTCGGGACACCGGAGGGCGCGAACACACCGTACCAGGAAGCCACCACCAGATCGGACACCCCGACCTCGGCCATCACCGGCACGTTGGGGAGCCCGGGCATGCGCGCGGGTGCGCTGAGTGCGAGCGCACGCAGGGCGCCGCTCTTCAGGTGGCCATCGACTGTGGGCGGGGCAGTGACGAGCAGATGCAGCTGCCCGCCCAGCAAATCCTGCAAGGCCTGGCCGCCGCCCTTGTAGGGAATATGCGTCATCCTGAGACCGGTCCGGCTTTTGAAAAGTTCGCCAGTGAGGTGGCCGGTGCTGCCATGGCCTGCGGATGACCAGTGCACCTTGTCGCCCTGAGCCCGGGCCCAGGCAATGAACTCGCCCATCGTCTTGACGGGCAGGGACGACTGGACAACAAAGATGAGGGGCACCTGTGCAACGCTCGCCACTGCCTGCAGATCGCGCTGCGGGTTGAAAGGCAACTTGGCGTACATATGGGGGTTGATTGCCATCGTGCCGTCAAAACCCATTGCGATGGTGTAGCCGTCTGGCGTGGCCTTGGCGACCAGATCAGTGCCGATATTGCCGTTGGCGCCGGGGCGGTTTTCCACTGGGAACGACTGACCGAGAGCGTCCTGAAGCTTTTGCCCGATGAGGCGGGCGAGCACGTCGGTCGTGCCCCCGGGCGAGAACGGCACCACCATGCGAACCGGACGCGCGGGGTAGGCGCTCTGTGAAAAGGCGTATGGTGCGCTCGCGGCAAGCGGCGCGGCACCGGCGAGGCGAATCAGGGTGCGGCGATCCATGCAATGTCTCCTTGATGGTTGGTCGTTGTTATTTGCGCGCGATGACCATGGCCCAGGGGAAGCGCCAGGCGCGATAGCCGGGGGCGAGTGTTCCGTCAGCCTCTTCGAAGGGGAGGATCTCAACCTCTTTGAAGCCCGCGTCCCGATGTATGCCGACCAGATCGAGTTCGTTCAGAGGTTCCATGAACGGTTCGTTGTTCCGTCGCCCGTGTGAGTAGTGCATGAAGCGTTTGAAGGGGTCGGGATCGGGAACCAGAAAATCAAGGTGAATAACTGTGCCGCCCGGCTCAAGCAGACGAAAGCTCTCTGCCACCACCCGCGCAAGGTGCGGGGGCGGTAGCTCGTGGAGCAACATGGTGCTGGTGACTGTGTCGAATTGACCCGTTTCGAGCCCGGTGTCGGCCGCGTCACGTTGAAGAAATCGTACGCCTGATGCCTGGTCATCACGGGCATTGAGCGCGGCCACCCGCAGGCACGGTTCGGATAGATCGAGCGCAGTGACTGCTATCCCCGGGACCTCCTGATAAAAGGGGCGCGTGCTCTTTCCGAACCCGCAGCCCAGGTCGACCATCCGCTTTGGGCTCACGCGTGCAAGGAGAGCTGAGGTGAAGCGGTGGTGCAGGTCGCGGTCACGGCGAAGAAGGGGCGTCGTGCTTCGCGAGGCCTGCTCGTACACCAGACCCGCGAGCGAATCACCCGCGAGCCCCTTGGGATGCTGATGGACATCAAACGACCGGTAGTAGCGGGGGGTCTGAAACGCCGGGTCGAGTTCGAGGTTCTCGAGTGAATCGGCTTCTGCGAGCCGTGCCTCGAGCGCACTGCGATCACCCTCGAAGTGGGGTACAAGCCCCAGTCGGCCTGAGTACTTCATGCGCTGCAGATGGCGCTCGTACCAGGCATAAAACTGATAGAGCGTTGAGTCGGCAAGCAGTGCCTGGGCATCACTCGCCCGCCTCGGCGCTTCGTGTCCCGCACGTCGCGCCTGGTCGGCAAGCTGCTGATATTGGCTCTGCAGTTCAGGATAGACCTGGGTGGACCAGTAAATCTTGCAGTCCAGAACAAACTGCTGATAAGCGTCCACCTTGCGTTGGGGTTTCATGGGCCGACCTCTCATGCGCCGCGCGATTGTTGCCGACTGAGGACATGGTCCATCAGTGCTTTCACGAAGGTGCTGCGGTCGGCCGCAATTTCCTTCGCGGTCTCGGGGTCGGGCTGGTAAGCGTCAAGGTCGGCGCGGCTCAGCACGCCCTGAGTGTCGAGCAGATGTTCGATCGAGCGCATGCGGTCGGACAGCACCCAGACTTCTGCGGACAGCGTCATCACCATGCCAAGAAGGCGATCGATTGCCGGATCCTTGAAGAAAGTCTGCTCGGGCTGGTAGGCGGCGCGTTCGGTGGTCGGTGCCGAATCGGGAAGGGTCTGCATGAAAGCCACTCCGGAGCTCAGGTCGGGGTTCAAAGGGTGGTTGCTTGCGCGGACTGCTCGCGCAGGTACTCGGTCAGCACTGCGCTTGCGCGCAGAAAGTCATCGAGATCCATCTGCTCATCGGGATGATGGCTACCATTGGGATTGCGGATGAAGACGAACCCATACGGAACGCCTGCCGCACAAAATGCCGCTGAATCGTGAGACGCCGGGCTCAGCAGGGGGGGAGCATCAATGCCGAGACGCGATGCACATTCGGCAAGATCACGACTGATTCCGCTATCGGCTTTGGCAACGTCGGTACTTGCGCGCGTACCCAGCTCAACCCTGACCCCTCGCGACTCGGACACCTCGCGAACGATCGCGAGGAAAGCCTGCTCGAGTTCATGCAGGTCGGCCGTATCGTAGGCGCGAAGATCGATGCTGAACCGGAACTCGCCCGGAACGATGGTCAGTCCGTGGCGGCTTGCGTCAGTGTGGAACTCGCCTATGGTGAATGCCATCGGGCGCTGTGCGCGGTCCCATGTTTCCCAAAGCTGGTCCAGTCGGCAGGCAATATCAGCGCCCGCCAGCGCTGCATCGCGTCGAAAGCGACGCGGCAGTCCCACATGGCCGTATTCGCCCAGGATGCTGACGCTCGGGTAGCGCACATTGCCGGGAATCGCCGTGCCAATGGCCACGGCGTGGCCGCTCTCGGCGAGGCTGGGGGCCTGTTCGATGTGCACCTCAAGAAAGGCCCGGATCGCCTCGGGCTTCAGGTGGGCTTGACCCGCGATGACCGCTTCGGGCTTGCCGCCAGCGTCGCGCAGATGGTCGGCGAGCGAGCGTCCGGTGTCGACCCGGCGGCGCTCCAGAGCGTCGGCTTTCAGTCGGCCCAGTGCACCCCGGCTCCCCACATACGAATACTGAAACCAGAGGCTTTCCTCTGCGCGGATCCCCATGACCGTCAGGTCGCGGTCAAGCTGCACGCCAGCACGCTGCAGTGCTTCGATCGCAATCAGACCCGACACCACGCCTGCCGCGCCGTCGAAGTTGCCTCCGCCTGGCACCGAGTCAAGATGCGAGCCCACGATCCAGCCCGGTAGCGTGCGGTCGCGTCCTGGCCAGGTCATGTAGGTATTGCAGAGCGCATCGGTGCCAATTTCGAGGCCCAGCGTACGAGCATGGTCGGCCATCAGCCGGTGTGCGAAAGCCTCGCCCGGGCCATAGGTGTCGCGCGTGACGCCGCCGCGAACCGCGTCGATGCTGCCCGCGCGAAGGGCCTCAAAAAGATCTTCTGCGCGCGGGCGCAGGCTTAGCAACTGATCGATCATGGACAGACAGACTCCGGCGGCCTGGTGGGGCGGCCGGATCGGCTGTCAGATGATCGTGACCGCTGTATTCACCAGGAGCTTACCCCAGGTGTCGGAGTAGACCCAGTAGCTGGTCGATCCATTTCCGAAGTTGGCGGTGACCGAGCCGTTGGATGTTGTGGTCATTATTTCGCCCGGGTCTGACAAACCGTTGCCGTTAATATCGACTTCGACTGAAGTATTGACCGTCGCTCGGCTACCCTCGCCACTCAGGTTAACCGTATCCCCGGCATTGCCGTCGATCACGAGCACTGCAGAGCCGCTCAGCTGGTCGGTGAATTCAAGCACCTGGCTTACGTCAATGCCCAGCGTGTTGTCACCAGAACCGGTGATGTCGATCCGTTCGATGCTTTCGATTCGCGCATCACCGAAGCGTGCCAGGTTCGTGAAATCAAGGTTCAGGCTCGCGCCCAGAAGCGCAATGGAGTCAAAACCTGCGCCGCCGTCAATGGTGTCGGCGGAGGAATCATTCACCCAGTCGCTGTCTGCAACCAGGGTGTCATTGCCCGCGCCGAGCGTCACCTGATCACTGCCTCTGCCCGGTCCGACGCGATCGCTGCCCGCATCGCTGCTGATGACGTCGTCACCGTCGTAGCCATTGATGGTTTCGTTGGCTACCGTACCGGTGAGCGTATCGGCGTGAGCAGACCCGAAAATGCCCTCAAACGCTGCGAGCGTATCGTTCCCGGCGCCGCCCGATGCCGTACCGGTGGACAGGTTGACGGTCACCCCGCTCGATGCGGTTCGATAGTCAACGACGTCAACCCCGATGCCGCCGCTCAGCACGTCGTTCCCGTAACCGCCGCCAATCGTGTCGTTGCCATTCCCCCCGGTGATGGTGTCAGCAAGCCCCGATCCCTGGAGATCTGCACCATTGGCGGTCGTGTTGTTGAGCGTAAAGCCATTACCCGTGGTGATTGCGGACAGGTTGACCGCGACGCCAGCGCTTCGCAGCGTGGCCGTGCCGTTATTGATGCTGGTCGAGATCGGGGTCCACGCGGCGCTGACGGTTGCCGTGACGCTTGCGCCGTTCGAGACCAGCAGCAGATCAGCGCCGCCGTTACCGAGATCGTTGACGGTGTCCGAACCAGCGGTGATCTCGATCTGGTCAACGCCACCGCCGCCGGTCAAGGTGTCGTTACCTGCGCTCCCCGTCAGGGTGTCGCCGAGGCCCGAGCCGATGATCACCGTGCCGGTGTTGCCAGTGGGACCACCCGTGTTGATGATCTGCCAGCCATTACCCGCCGAGATGTCGGCTGCAGACAGGTTGATGATCAGACCCGGTGTGGTGAGGAGCGCTGACCCGAGGTTGATGCTCTGAGACGTTGCAGCCCAGGAGTTGGCAAGCGTCGCGTTCAGCGTGGCACCTGCCTGAACCTGCACGATGTCGGTGCCGCTACC
>Ga0172373_10012146_pt1 | contig 10145 bp, 8 predicted proteins | sample Lak10m_2_FD_114546 | JGI IMG/M metagenome (GOLD analysis project Ga0172373, IMG submission 114546) | Freshwater microbial communities from Kabuno Bay, South-Kivu, Congo - kab_092012_10m | ecosystem: Environmental > Aquatic > Freshwater > Lake | place: Democratic Republic of the Congo: South-Kivu...
ATGAAATTAATAATCGTAATAATGTTCTAAATCATAATCAATTTTATTCTTTTGGGTATTTTAATAAAAACAAATACTTTCTTTATAATTATAAAAAAAGTAAAATTTTTATTGCTAATTTTTCATCCATAAACTCATTAAATATTATTTTTAATCCTTTAACATATATTAAAGGTAAACAATACTCTTTATATTATTTTAATTTTTGTTTGTGTAAAAGATTAAAAATAGTAAATAGAAATGTTCAAGAAATAATTATGGATTTTTTACAAGTAAATAGTCCGTATTTTAAAAATTTATTGTTTTTAATTAAAAACAAAACAAACTATTTAAATATTAAAATTAAAGATTTTTGTGATAAATTAGAAAGTATTTATTATGCTCATTTTTTTAATATAGAAATAGTTAATTTATCTGGACTAATAAATGGGTTATTATTCATAGAATTTGAAAAATTTACATATAATGCACCCAACAACACATATATTATTTATGATCAAGATAAAAAAATATTAATAATTAGATATGGAAATTATGAAAAATATAAATTCTTAAATGAAAAAGCTATAGGGATTCGTCAAATCGATTGTAATTTTTATGGTCCAACATATTTGACCGAATATATTGATTCACGTGCTCAAATACCTATTTGTCGTATTTGTAGTAAAATTAATTCAATCTGCATGAATAAATTCCATAAACGATATTTTGTGAATTGTTTTAAATATTTTTATTTTAATAATTATTTAACAAATTTTTATCCGGCAATATTAATCTTAGATGATTACAAAAAATTACTTTCTTCAAGAAAAATAGAAAAACTGATCATCATAAGTAATGAATTTTATCAATTTGTTTTTGATGAACTTTTTGAAATATCAAAATTTATGCAAAAAGAAAAAATTATTCAATACCATTGTTTAAATCAAAATAGAAAAACATTTATTCAAGACAATTTTGCTTTTATCCCTATTGATAAAAAACAAGAAAAAAATTATTCTTTTGATCAAATGTATTTTAATTTATACAAAAAAAATATTTATTAAAAATATTTTTTTTTTAATAACTTTGTTATTAATCAAAAAATCAAATCATGAATGGTTATTATTTGCCGCCAGAAATTCTTGAAAAAATCATTATAGAAGGAAATTATTTTAATGTTTCTAGAGTAAATCAAAAATGGCGTGAATTATCTCAAAAACATAAATCAAAATTTAAAGATATTTTTGATTTGAATAAAGATGATCCAGAAAAAATAAATAAAGAATTTAATACAATTTTTATTTATAATTCTCAACATTATAAAAATAGGTATGTCGATATAAAAGATGTTTTTTATAGTTTTTTTATTTCTAAATATAATGTTATTATTTATCAAAAATTTGAAAATATTTTAAAAAATTTGTCATTTTTAAATAAATTAAATATTATTTTTAATCCTTTGTTATTTGTTAATTCTGAAGATCTACCACAAGATTTTTTATCCAAAAATAATTTTGATAAAAAAATATTTGGATTAATTATTGAAATTCGTTTTTTTTTATCTCTTATTAAATATTTAAAATTATCTAATATTAAGATAAAAATTATAAATATTGGAATTAAAGATTGTTATAATAAAATTAAAAATATCAATGCGAATATTTTTTTAGAAAATGAAATCGAAACGTTATCTAGATTAATTAAATATCAATTATTTAAATTTTTTGAAAAATTTACATTTAATGCACCCAATAATACATATCTTATTTATGATGAAAACAAAAAAATATTAATCATTAGATTCGGCCATTATGAAAAATATAATTTAATACTTGAAAAAATAAATATTTGTAAAGAATGCCAATATTATTATTATTTTTGTTCGAATAATTCCCATAAACACTATACTACAAATTGTTTTCGAAATATATATATGGATTCGGATGGTCCTATATATTATTTTTATCCTATTAAATTAATTATGAATGATTATAAAAAATTATTAACGGAAAATAAAATTGAAAAATTAATCATCATAAGTTCAGAATATTATGAATTTATTTTTGATCAATTATTAGAAGTATCATTAAATAAAAAAGAAAAAAAAATTGAATATCACTGCTTGGACCCAAGCAAAACAAAATTCGAACAGGAAAATTTTTCTTTTGTTCCAATCGAAAAGGAAAAAGAAAAAGATTATTCTTTTAACCAAAATTATTTTAAATTATATAATGAAAATATTTTTTAAAAATTATTAAAAATAATTTTTAAAAAAATATTTTAATTTATCATTAGAATTTTTGGAAAAAAAAATATTGAGAAAAATATTTTTCCAATAATCAATATCAAAAACATTTAAGAATAATGAATATTTCCAATTTATCATTGGAAATTTTTGTAAAAAAGTTATAAATATCAAAAATATTTCCAATTCACCGTCGGGAATTTTGGAAAAGATTATTGAGGAAATTATTTTACCGTTCTAAAGTATGTTGGACATGACAAAATATCTCGAACAAAAAATGTTGTTGAAAATTTCACTTTCGCTCCAATCAAAAAAGAAAAAGTCAAAATTATTCTTTTTGAACGAATACATTTTTTAAAATTTTAATAACTTTGTTATTAAAATTTTTGTATATTTTTTAAAATTTTAAATAATTTTTTTAATAATAAAATTATTTAAAATTTTTAAACGAAAAAATTATTAATATATGTGGGATAAAACGAACATCACATTTTGAAATTCAAACAAGGTATTCTTTTGAATAAATACATTTTAAGTTTTTTGAAAGAAATATTTATTAAAATTTTTTTTTAATAACTTTGTTGTTTAACATTGTTAAACACGAAACATGAAAATTCATGACCTACCTGGAGAAATCTTGGAAAAAATTCTGGTCGAAGGAAACTTTTTGACCGTTTCCAGTGTTTGTCAAAAATGGCGAAATTATGCCTTAAAAATCAAATTTGGATTTGATGAAGTTTTTTTCGATTTAAATAAAGATAATCCGGAAAAAATAGAAAAAAAGAATCCGAATATTGTATATATGTATAATTCAAGATTTTATGATAAAAATGGAATTTATACTATTCCATTTTTATCAGAACAAGAATTATTCGAGAAAAGATTTAATGTGCCATTTTTTATGGATAATTATTTGGATTCACTTGTAAATTTTTGTTCTATAAAAATTTTAAATTTTATCTTCGACCCTTTGTTATTTATTAAATATGAAAAAACACCACAATATATTTTATCTAGTGATTTATTTAATAATGAAAATATTAATATATTTGGAACAATATATAATTTTTCAAATTTTATATATCATCTTAAAAATTTTAAAATTAAAATTAAAATTGTAAATTTAAAATTTAAAAATATATATAATAGAATTGAAAATTTTGATCATAAAGTTTTTAATGAAGAAATAAAAATTATTAGATATTTAATGATTTGTAAAACCTTTCAAAATTTTGAAAGGTTTACATTTAACGCACCAAACAATACATATCTAATTTATGATGAAAACAAAAAAATACTAATCATCCGATTTGGCGATTACGAAAAATATAATTTTCCAAGTAAAAATGTAAATATTTGTAAAAAATGTAATATAAGATCAAAATATTGTTTAAATATATCACATAAACAATATCCCGTAAATGTTATTTGTTATTATAGTCGTTTTGAATTTGAAGATTGTTATCCCGCAAAATTAATTAGAAATAAATATAAAAATTTATTAACTAAAAAAGTCAAAAAGTTGATCATCATCAGTTTAACTTTTTATGAATTTATTTTTGAACAACTTTTGGAAATTTCATTACAAAAAAGAGAAAAAGAAATTGAATATCATTGTTTAGATACAAGCAAGGAACAGTTTAAACAAGAAAATTTTGAATTTGTTCCCATTGAAAAGGAAAAAGAACAAGAATATTTATTTGAACAAATGCGTTTTAAATTTTAATAAATGTTTTTTCGAATAAAACATTTATTAAAATTTTTTTTTAATAACTTTGTTATTAAACAAATTCAAACATGAATATTCAAGATCTTCCATCGGAAATTTTGGAAAAAATTTTGATTGAAGGAAACTTTTTGTCTGTTTCCAGAGTTTGCCAAAAATGGTATGAACTAGCACAAAAAATTAAATTTAAAGTAATATATTTTGATTTGCTTAAAGATAATCCAGAAGAAATTAAAAATAATTTAAATATTGTATTTTTATATAATTCATGCTCGTTTGATAGAAACGGACTCTGTTTTGATCCACACCTTCAAGAATTTTATCATATTGAAAGTTTTATGTTAAATACATATTGGAATTTTTTGCGGAAAATTTCTAATCTAAATACTTTAAATTTTATTTTTGATCCTTTAATTTTTATTAAAAATAATAATCCATGTTATATTTTATCTAAAAAATTATTTGCCGATAAAACGAACCATCAAACGTTTGGGAAAATTAGTAGTTTTCTATATTTTATTGATATTAAATTATTGAAAGATAAAGTTAAAATTGTAAATATTGAAATTAAAGATATATGCAATAGAATTGTAAATATTGATGTAGATGCATGTTTTGATAATGAAATATTTGTTATGAATGAAATAATTATACATCAAACATTTATACATTTTAAAACATTTACAATCAAGGGTCCAAATAATATGTATCTTATTTATGATGAAAACAAAAAAATATTAATTATTCGATTTGGAAATTATGAAAAATATAATTTTCCGATTAATAAAATATCTATTTGTCAACAATGTAGTAAAAAATATAAAATTTGTTCGAATAAATATCATAAACAATATTTTATAAATTGTTTTAGTAGTTGGGGACAGATGTCTTATTTAAATAATCATTATCCAGCAATATTAAATAATTATAAATTCGAAAAATTACTAAATAAAAAAATTGAAAAATTAATTATAGTTACGTCTGTATTTCACGATTTCATGTTCGATCAACTTTTGGAAATTTCAAAATATCAAAAAGAAAAGGAAATTGAATATCATTGTTTTGATTCAAACAATGAGAAATTTGAACAAGAAAATTTCGAATTTGTTCCCGTCGAAAAAGAAAAGGAGCAAGAATATTCTTTCGACCAAATGCATTTCAAATATTTTGGAGAAAATGCTTTTTAAAATTTTTTTTTAATGACTTTGTCATTAACAAATTCAAAAATGAACATCCACAATCTTCCCTTGGAAATTTTGGAAAAAATTTTGGTTGAAGGAAACTTTTTGTCGATTTCTAGAGTTTGTCAAACATGGCGACATCACGCCCAAAGAAAAAAATCCCAATTCAATGAAGTTTTTTTTGACTTGACCAAAAATGAATCTAAAGAAATTGAAAACAAAAATCCAAAAGTTATAAATGTATACAATTCTATTAGATATGAAAAAAACGAACTTAGTTTTAGCATTGAAGAAATGGAAGAATTTTTCCTAGAAGAAATTTCAGAAAAATTTGAAGTAATGTTTTATAAAATTGTATCTGCAGAAACATTAATTTTTACTTTTGATCCTATGGCATGCGTCGAAGAAACAGACGAAAATTATAATTATTATAAAATATCAAAAAATTTTATTGGCAATGATAATATTTTTTTTGCATATTTTTATGATTTCTCAGCAATTATTCAACATTTATATACAATTACAAATAAAATTAAATTTGTAAATATTATAATTAAAGACATTTACGATAGAATTGAAAATATTGATAAAACAATATTTAGCACAGTTGAGATCAGTACCATGTATTCAATAATTTCAGATTCTTCATTTACATTTTTTAAAAAATTCACCTTTAGGGCTCCGAATAATACATATCTCATTTATGACAAAAATAAAAAGATTGCAATTATTCGGCTTAGTGATAACGAAAAATATGATTTTAAAAAAAAGAAAAATATTTGCAAAAATTGCCCTAAACATCATGTAAGATGTTATGAAGAAAAAATATGTCACTTTTATCCGGCTAATTTTTCATTGTATTTTAATCATTCAAATTTTAAAGACGTTGAAAAACTGATCATCATCAGTTTTGAATTTCATGGTTTCATGTTTGAACAATTCCGAAAATTATCAAAAAAAATAAAAATTGAATATCATTGTTTAAATTCAAAAAAAATGAAATTTGAAAAAGAAAAATTTAAATTTGTTCCGGTTGAAAAAGAAAAGAGTCAAGAATATTCTTTTAACCAAATACATGTTGAATTTTTAGGATAAAAACGTTTTTAAAATTTTTTTTTAATGACTTTGTCATTAATAAATTCAAATATGAGCATCCGTGATATCCCCGAAGAAATTTTGGAAAAAATTTTAGTCGAAGGAAACTTTTTGTCTGTTTCCAAAGTTTGTCGAACATGGCGATATTACGCCCTGAGAAGAAAATCTCAATTTAATATAATTTTTTTTGATCTGATCGAAGATGATCCAGAAAAGATTGAAAAAAAAAAATCCGGATGCAATATTTCTATTCAATTCGTCATTGTTTGATGAAAATGGTTTTCGAGATTTAGAGATGAAAAAAAATTATAATAAAGACAAATTTACGATGGGAATGTTTAATGATTATTTGTCTAATAAAATTCAACAGATATTTAATAAATTTATATCATCGAAAATGTTAAATTTCGTTTTTTATTCAAACTTTAAAATTAAAAAAGATGTAATAATAATAATTTTGAAATTATTAAGACACGATATTTGTTCACCAGAGAATATTGAAAAAATTCCTGAAGAAGATAATTATAATATATCAGTCGGCCTATTTGATATTATTTTTCATAAATTTTTTAAAAATAAAGTCGAAGTTGTAAATATTGAAATAAAAGATGATATTTCAAACACGTTTAAAAATGTTAATGACATTTATGATAACATTATTAGAAGTGTTTTTTATGGATACGAAATATTTTATATGTATGCAATAATTAGAAATCAATTATTTGAATATTCTACAAAATATACTTTTAAACTTCCAAATAACTCCTACATCATTTATGATGTTACCAAAAAAATATTAATCATTCGATTTGGAAATTATGAAAAACATAATTTTCCGAAAGAGAAATTAACCATTTGTCAACAATGCAGAAAAAAAGAAATATGTTCAAGTAGTGATCATAAACAATATAAAGTAAACAGTTTTTGTATTATTAATACATTTTTGCGTTGTTATCCGGCAGAATTAATTAAATTTGATTATGAAAAACTAACCAAAAATGTTGAAAAATTGATTTTTATTAATTCGGAATTTCACGAGTTCATGTTCGATCGACTTTTGGAGACGGCAAAAAATCAAAAAGAAAAAAAAATTGAATATCACTGTTTGAATTCTGATAAAACGAAATTCGAACAAGAAAATTTCGAATTTGTTCCCATTGAAAAAGAGTCTGAATATTCTTTTGACCAAATATATGTCAAATTTTTAGGATAAAATATAATTTTTTTAAAATTTATTTATTTACAACTTTGTTGTAAATAAATTCAAAGAATTTACGATAACCTGCCGAATGTTATTTTAAATTTGAATACAGAAATGGAAGAGAACAAGAAACAAACAAAAGAACGGGATGAAAAGAATTCAACGCCGGTCTCGAAAGAAGTGAGTAACGATGCGTGTTCATTAGGCGCGAGATCAAAAACAAAACGAGGTTTTGTTGGTCTTGATTTGAAGGAGAAAATGAAAACAGAAATTAAACGATTGGATGCATTCCTTGTGATGGATAAAAAGGAAATTGAACTTTTGGCCTATGAGCCAATTTTTTTCGCTACCAATTGGCGAGACTTTTGGACTTGTCAACAGCCCAAAATGTTTGTTTTTAACAAACTTAAATTTCACAGCCATTTTAATTTTACACTCGTCGCCATGTACCTTAGCCGCATTCCTCAAGTCATTTTCGAATTGTTTACATTTGATAATAGTCCGCTTATTGGCTATCAAAAGCTAAGTAAGCTTTTACTTGAAATATCGGACAATAGTTGTCTCAACAATGCCGCATTAAAGCTACAGCAACTAGGCGAAGAATTTCAGTCCTTATTTAAAAAATCAGACAACTATAATGATACAGAATGTGGTTTGGATAATCCAGCCACCCCAAATCAAACATGCGCAATGATTTTTATAAAGGGAGCGGATCCAGAAAAAACTCGACAGAAGTTGATCAAATTTATTGGCAAAATAACACAATTTTTCTACTATTCTCAAGAATTAGAAGTAATGTTTACGTCTGCCGCAAGAGTGGAACATTGTTATCGTAAACGTCATTGGCAATTTGATGCCGAAAAACTTGCCAACATGTCTGAGTTTATGAGGCAACACTATAATCGCCAACTTGTTTTGAATTTTAATAAGCTAATAGTGCAACATCCTTTCGAATTGCTATTTGAAGATCTGAAATCCTACTCAATAAAAGTTTATGACTCATCGAAAGGTACATTAATTTATTTACATCAAACAAGACAGTTTGAAGCCGAAATACCTTTGCCAGAATTTTAAACATTTTTTAACAATAAAATCGACAATTTTACATTATTTTTATTAAATTGACTAGATTTAAACATTTTTTGGATAACTGGAAATGTTTTTTTATTCTTTAAATAAAGTTTTTTATATTTTTATTTGTTGATTTTACCAAACGAATCAAAGTAATACATTTTTGCTATTATTGAAAAAAAGATATAAAATGTTTTCCGGCAATTGAGTTATTACCGGTGTTAATATGAGAGAATTTGTTTTTTCTTGCTTGGATTGGATGTCATATTAGTACGCTCATATAAAATTATTTCCACAGAATATTATGAAAACTAACCAAAATGTTGAAAAATTGATTTTTATTAATTTCGAATTTTACGATTTAATGTTTGATCGACTTTTGGATATTTCAAATCATCAAAGAATATCATTGTTTTGATTTTATCACAATGAAATTTAAACAAGAAAATTTTGAATTTGTTCCCATGGAAAAAGAAAATGAACAAGAATATTCATTTGATCAAATATTTTAAATATTTTGGAAAAAATATTTATTAAAATTTTTTTTTTAATGACTTTGTCATTAAATAAATTCCAACATGAACATCCACAATCTTCCACTGGAAATTTTGGAAAAAATTTTGGTCGAAGGAAACTTTTTGTCGATTTCCAGAGTTTGTCAAACATGGCGATATCACGCACAAAGAAAAAAATCTCAATTCAATGAAGTTTTTTTTGACTTGACCAGAGATGATCCGGAAAAGATTGAAAAAAAGAATCCTGATGTTATGTATGTTTTCAATACGGATCAATTTTATGATTATAGGTATGATAAATTTATAAAATTATTCGAGAAAATATCATATGTAAATAAATTAAATTATATTTTTGACCCTTTGTTAGTTGTTAAAGATCAAAATTATTATATTTCGATATATGAAACATTTTTATTTTCTTATGGATCAAAAATTAAAATATTAAATATTTTAATAAAAGATGTTTGTGATAGGATTGAAAATATAGATTCACATATATTTTTTTATACTGAAATAGGTTATATATTTAGTCTATTTAGTCAATTTAATCATAAAATATTCGATAAATATGAAAAATTTACCTTTAAAACACCAAATAATGCCTATTTTATTTTTGATAAAAACAAAAAATTATTAGTATTTCGATTTGGAAATTATGATAAATATAATTTTCCCTTGGAGAAAATATCTATTTGTAATGATTGTATCAAAGAACAAAAAATTTGTTTAAATAGTGATCATAAACAATATTTTTCAAATTGTTTTAGTACGTTTAAGTCAGAATATATATATAATTATTATCCAGTTGGATTAATTGAATTAAATTATGAATCAATAATCGAAAAGGTTGAAAAACTAATCTTCATAAGTTCGGAATTTCATGATTTCATGTTCGATAATCTTTTGGAAACTTCAAAAAATCAAAAAGATAAAAAAATTGAATATCATTGTTTGAATTCAAACAAAACAAAATTTGAACAAGAAAATTTTGAATTTGTTCCCGTTGAAAAAGAAAAAGAGCAAGAATATTCTTTCGAACAAATACATTTCAAATATTTTGGAGAAAATGCTTTTTAAAATTTTTTTTTAATGACTTTGTCATTAACAAATTCCAACATGAACATCCACA
>Ga0172373_10012147_pt1 | contig 10144 bp, 8 predicted proteins | sample Lak10m_2_FD_114546 | JGI IMG/M metagenome (GOLD analysis project Ga0172373, IMG submission 114546) | Freshwater microbial communities from Kabuno Bay, South-Kivu, Congo - kab_092012_10m | ecosystem: Environmental > Aquatic > Freshwater > Lake | place: Democratic Republic of the Congo: South-Kivu...
CCTTAACATCCAATACATTAGCGTTTCCTCCAATTTGAAGCCATTGTTTTTTATCTAATATAAAGACATCCTGGAGTTGGAGAAACTGTTGTACATGTTCTGTAAATGCTTGTAATTGCTCGGTATGGCGAAATGGAATAAGACGTTCTACATCATCTTCAGTATATACGTAGATCGCACATAGTGGATTATTAGTAGGATGCAGTGTCGGACTACATAATATCGGAATCAACAAAGCTTTGCGATCGCGTATGTATTCAAACACTGCATCAATTTCATATGCATGATCTAGTATCATACATTAATTATATGAAATTTATATTATATTTCAAAATTAATTACCAATATTAAAAAAATAGAGTAATAGTTATTTGGTTATATTGTTAGTGGTTTTAGCATTAATATCTGGTGGGATAATAAAATCGGTATCAGTATAATATTGTAATAAGTTATCATTTAATTTTTTTAACATACCTACCAATTTAAGTTCTGCTCGAAGTAACTCTAGTTTATTTTTTTCTTGAACTCCCAATGTTGTAATCTTATTAACAATTTCAGTAGTTTTTGGGCCAACTATATACCAATTAATTGAAACCGCAGTATACATAATTGGGTCAATTTTACTAGTTGACCAATCATCAAATTGTTGTTTATTGATTTCAAGTATACGACTTTCATTTTGTTTTTTTATAAAGTATCTAGTAAAATATGTTTTTAATATATCTGCTGTTGTAGGCTCTGGATAAATTTCTGCAGGCGCAGCAAATTTGAGTTTTAAATTTGATTGTAATTTTTTATATACATTTATTTTTTTGGAATCCGGAGATTCATATTTAGTTAATTTTTTAGATGTAGATGCGTTCCATACCGGTCCAGTATATATTTCATTTGTAGTAGTATATTTATGATATAAGCCTATATACTCAACACCATCTGGTAATTGCCATTCAGTTCCAAATGTATATAAATCAGTAACAATCTCATTATCAGCATAAAACGTTTTAGTTCTCATATAATAAATTTATATTTTAGTTCTCATATGACATTTAATTTTTGTAGTCCACACACCATATTCATTAACTGAATGTGTTATATTTATTATTTGCCAAACAACATTATTTCTATATCTACTTGGTAACATATCAAATATTAATATATCCCCAAATCGAAATCCATTAATACCATCAATTGTAAAATCTACTTGTATTGGTATAACTGGTGGTGCAATTCTATTTGATTCTCTTATACTTTCTGTTGGATAGCTAATATACTGCTTTAGAGCTGATTTTAATGTTCCTTTTTTTGTAGTATTTTTATAATTACCACCTAAATCAGTTTTTGCATTCTTTAAAGATTTTAATACTGATTGAGCTTTTTTCCTATAAGTTTTATCTAGATTTTTAACCGCATCTTCATTTTCTTTAGTTAATGGTGTCCTAGTTTCTCGATTACCATCTCTAACAACAGTATTTGTTGAATACATATATGCTAAGAATGGTGAAATTTCCGACTCATTTAGCTTTCCAACATTTCCACTCAATACATACGACAATGAAGCTACCGAATCTGGTAATTTTGCATCCATTGTAAATTCTCGTACCACAGTTCCAAATTCATGATTCGAATTCATAGGAATTGAAAATGGCTTTGAATCTGTGTTTGCTATTAATTTTTTATCAAACCAAAGTAAATTATCTTGTTGATCTGGATCTGGTGGTGTTATTAAATTTAACTCAATTGCATTGCCTGTGCAATCTGAAACTAATGTTGATATCTTTTTCAATAAATCATTAACATTTTTAGATGCTGATATATATTCTTTAATTGTGTTGATATTTATCAGAATATTTGTTGGATTATAATAATCTACATTATTTTCAGTTAATTTAAATATAGTTTCATTTTGATTTGTAAATGCTAATTTGAATACACCATCTAAATATATATAGTTACCATATGTTCGATTAATTGGGTCTGGTAATAATACTCGTTCTGGATCTGATGATACTAATTCAGAATAATAGTTACTTTTACACAATTCACTATCAAATAATATTTCATATACAGATTCATGTTTTGATAGCACTAAACTATTAATTGAGTTAATTAACCAATACAAAGTTATATAAGTATATCCATTATTAATATCTTTAATTGCAAACTCACTTGATTTATCCGGATTTTTATAAAAAGTTTTATCAGATATTTTTGCATTCACATCGTTAATTAAACTTTGATAGAATGAATCATTTTGTATAACACCAGTAGCCGTTCGTTCGTTATTCGTAGCACTTTCCGTCTTCTCTATAGATTGTTCCTGATTGATAATAAAATTTAAATCAGTATATACGTTACTGGTTCCTCGAATTGATATTGTAGCATCTACTGACATACTATCAGTATAATTCCATGTAAATGAAGTTAAAATACCATCAAACCGTATAGAATTTAATCTAAAATATGAATCAATTTCAGATTCTGTTATTGTTTTATTTTTTAATTTACGAACCTTTTCTCGAATATTTGACTCTAATTTTAATTTACCTTCAGTAGTTTTTGATGTTAATACTGCAGAAGTTGGATGTTGAATCTCAATTCGTATACGCCGGCCGGGACGAAAATATATAGATTCTATATATTCTAAATCTCGTTCTGGATCTGGTATTGTTATATTAATTGTAGCTTCATTTAGTGTACCAGTAGCATTATCTGCTATAGCTATTTCTGCACTACGGATAAATGGGCCTGTTTTTCTACTTTTATTAAAATTGGTATTAGTAGATGTTTTCCACTCACCAGTAGTACTATCATATTGTACAGTGCTCAAATCATATTGACGGTCCCCTGGTACTCCGTCTTTAAATGATGTTAAAAACCCATCTTCTCCGGTTGGTACGTATGACCCTCTACGAATTTCTTTACCACCTAACACACCCTCAAAAATTTTATCAGTAAATTCACTATCTAAATATGGTGTAATTTCTATATTTGCTACCTTTTCTAACATGAAGCGAAGATCTTCAGTTTTTCTATTATAAAAACCAGCTTTTCCTCGAGCTCGTAACTCTAATTGTAAATTGCTATTTACTTCACTATAAAATGGGTATTTACTCATCGCTGATTTGTTTTTGTTATTATATCTGCAATATTATTAATTGACGGTATACGTAATTTAGTGTTTGGTGGTACTACAATTGTTCCTTTGCCTAAATTATTTGCAGTAGCAATCACTACCCACAATGTGCTATCTTCATAAAAATACAATGCCAATTTGTCTAATCGATCTATACTTGTTGTGCGTATGTAAATATCAGTTGATAGGTCTACTGGTAGTGTGGGATATATCAATGTAGATTTTCTCTGTTTCCCAAATTTTGTTTTTATCGTGTCACTAAAATTATATCGATTCATATTAATATATATTTAGTTTCTAGGATTTTTGTTAAAATCACTTAACCAATTACGATTACCATTCAATGGTTGTCCTTTCTCATCAAACTCTTTAGCTAATGAATAGAATTTACCTTTAGTTTGAGGTACAAAGTCTGTTATCATGTTAAGACCTAGAGTTACTTCAATTTTATGTGGCGTTTGCATCATTTGCGGATCATCTTCTAAATTAATTTCCCAAGTTGTATCTTGGTCATGCAACGTATAACTCAATGATGATATGATAGCTGGTTGTTGTACAAATAAATCTCCAATTGTAATACGAATCCATGGAGCTATCATTGCAATGGTATTTTTATCATAAGTTGGCGCAGTATACCCAGCTAATGCATTTAATTTACGCCAAATTGGTTTTACTTCATCTCGATCTGTTGCATAAACTGTGAATTGTAAATCAACATCTCGACTATAACCTTGATATGTATAATTTTTATCTGCTCGCCCAACCATTTTTTGTTCTATCCAATCTGGAGAGAAACGGTCATCTAATTGTTTAATTGTTGCTCTAAAAACAATAACATCATCTTGTGCAGATTCATTTCCAGCAACTAAATTTGGTCCGGTAATATAAAATTTTATAAAATCTTGAGTTTCATCTAATCGTAAATTATTTAAGCCTTCAATGCCTAGATCTGGTTTATATTGATATATTGAGTCTAATGCACGTTTACCAAAATCAATAACATTGACTCTATCACCACGAAATGGTGTAAAACGTTCTACAGGATTCCTTGTTAATTTAAATTTTGTTTCAGAGGGCGCCCATCTTGTAGCTAATTGACTACGCATAGTAAAATCAGTTCGAATTGCATATCGATCATCATGACTTCCCCAACCATATCCTAGTTTACCAGGTCCGTCTAAATTAAATGCAATATATGGTCCGGTAGGTAATATAGAAGCACCAGCATATATTGCACCTTTAACACTACCTCGAATTGTAGCTGAGATACCGTCAAGTCTTATTTTTGAAACATTGCCAGTTAATATACGCATCGCTCTAAAATCTTGTATATAAACACCAGGTATATTAAATAAATTATCATAATTCAATGTTAGATATGTTGGTGCTGGGTTTGCTAGTTGTAAGAAATTTCCAACTACATTTGATATTGCAGGAACACCAAATAATCCAGCACCAACAGTTCCTACTGCCCCAATTCCAGATGCTAATCCAGCTTCTGGATCAGAGTTTGAATTTAATTTACCATCAGGATTAGTTAAATTATAAATTTCAGGAACAAATAATCTAGTATTATATCTACTTAAATACTGGTCTGTTGCTTTGTCATATGCTATTGCTGATGTAAAGTTAGCCCCATCGTTAATACCAAATTCAAATTGTTTTAAATTAGATTTTGGTATTAATTTAATATTATCATCATATGTTGGATTAGAATTGCTAACAGCATTTGATGATGAAACATTTAAGCCGAATGTTATTGTTGGTGTTACTACTTTATCAAGACTTGGAAATTGTGATGCTATCTTAGTTGTATCATTTGTTTTGTTATTTAATTCTTTGGTTGTTTTAATATCAAACCCAATTTGTTTTGTATTAATTAAATCAAAATTACCTAAAAACTGTGATAGATTGCTTATAGTAGGATTAATCCACGCCATTTATGTGCTTTCTTTTATGATATAAATCTAGGTGCGTTATTCAATGATGATTCTCTGTATGTATTATCTGTTTTTACTACAGCTGTTGTTTCTATTTTTACGTTACGCATTGCATCAGCAATTGCCCTTGCTAACTTATCCGTATCCATACCACCCTGATTTGTATTTTTAAATGCATTGGTTATCGCAGTTGCAAGTTCATTGGTATTTAAATTTATATTGTTTATATTAGTTGTTGCCTGCGGTGGTATAATTTTAGATGATTCTTGTAGATATTCAATTATTTCATTGTTGTTAATTTCACTAGTACTAATAGTTGGGGCAAATTTAGTACCACCTTCAGCTTCATTTACTGCACTAAGTATGGGTGCATATTTTTCAGTGCTACGTTTATTGATTATAGCTTCACCCCCTTCTAATTCTCCGTATAGAGTTGCAATACCCCCTTGTGCGTGAGATGGGCCGTTTAAAATTCCTCCGCGCGAGTGGGTTGCATTTGTTGTTGTTACTGGTGTTGCTGCAGGGCTTGCAGCAGCGTTAAGTAGTATAACCCCAGCTGCTCGAGCATCTTGTGATTCAACTGCATCGGTAACTGTTTGTAATACATTGCCATCTGCATCTCTTTCTACATCTTCTATTGTTTCCTTATAAGGATTCATCGCGCCGCCAGTTTGGGTACTAATAGTTTGCTTATATAGTTTTTGTTGGCCTAGGTCTTGCATTACTGTTGCAGGGTTTAATTTTTCCTCCTGCATTGTTGTTGCTCCGACTATAATTGATTTGTCACCTAAGTCTACTTTGTCATCCTTCTTAGCTCTAACAGCACCCTTTACTAGTTTACCTTGGCGTTGTAAATCGATTCCGACCGATCCATCTATTTGTCGTACGCCATCTTTTTTAACTATCTTACCGTCACCATCTTCTCGGACAAATTTAGTTGTTCGAGCTCGTAGCAGATCTGCTATGTCTTTTAAGCCATCCTTGATCATTTGCTCGCCAGCAGTTAATGTAGTTTTGTCTGGTAAATTTTTTAACGCTTCCATGTCCTTTTTGATCAGCTCAATTTCGTCCTCTTTCTCAGTATCAGTTTTACCAGATTTAGTTACTTCTTCAATTTTTGTTTTTTTAACTTCTTCTAATTTTTTTTGTAAGTCTTCTTCTTTTGTTAATTTATTTAAATCAATTTGATATTTTTTTGCAGTTTCCATTTTAGCAAGAGCATCTGCAACTTGTGATTCGCTTAATCCAGTATTAGTAACAAATGAATCCATGGAAAACTGATTGTTACGTAACTCATCTCCAACATTGTTTAAAACTTCATATAACAATTGAGCTTGTTTAGGGGCATCTCTTTTAAGTTTAGCAACTTGCATTTCTTGTATAAAATTTTTACCTCCCTCAACAGTTAAACGTTTACCAGTTAATAATTGAAACTCAGTTTCAAATGACGCAGCTTCTTGAACATTTAATAGTTTTTTTCCAACTCCACTAACGTTAGTCATGCTTAAGCCTAAAGCTCGAGCTTTTAACACAGCAATCTCTAAATTGCTACCCATTTTACTATATTCTAACTGTATCTCTGAACCTAGTTGGGCAATTTCAGACATTATCTCTTTAGTTAATTGTAATTCAGATTTACCTGTAGATTCTGCTAGTTTAGTTAAAAATGATGGAGCTGCATCACTACCGGCTTCATATACTTTATATAAATCATATGCAGATACTTTTTGCAAAGCTGCATATTTTTCAAATGCCAATGCATTTTCTTTTGTTAATCCAATATTGTTTCGTAGTATAGATTGACCTGCTAATAGTTTTACATTTTGTAAATCTTGACTGACTGTTGCTTTATGTACATCAGACGATGCATTGATAAATCCGTTTGTTAATTCTTGCAATGATAGTGCAAAGTCTCGAGTATCAACATCATCGGATCCAATGATGTTGCCTATTCTCAATAATTCATCTGAAAAAATCTGGGCGTTTAATACATTTAAACCAAATGCACTATTTAACTCTTTGTTTCGTTCTGCAAAGTGAGTAGTTGATGTAACTAAATCTTCCTGTGCTTTATTCCAGTCAACTAGCTTTTTTTCTACTTCAATGTATCCTGTTTGTATGTCACTTCCCGCAATTTCATTCAGCATCGTATACAATCGTCGAGACTCATTGTACATAAAATTTGTTGCTTTAGTAGCCTTTTCTATTGCATTGCGTGGGTCGGATAATGCTTGAACAATATCGCTTTTTGCAGTGGTAAGCATTTCTTGTTTTGCTTTGTCGGCTAGTTTTGCGTATTTGGGATCTTCATATCCATTTGTAAATTGAGGAATTTGTCCTAACTTATTTGATGGATTTTGTCGTAGTTTGCGTAGTATATCTAGATACATGGGTATAAAATTCTTTTAATATAAATATTTACCACCTCATTTTTTACGAATTTGGTTGTAGGTGGCATTCTCGGTTTCTGTATCTGGTTGTTTGTCTTTATTCCGAAGTTTATTTATATTAATAATCCATAACTTCCTAATGTGTATTGGTAAATTATACACATCATCCCAAGTCCATCGACCTTCGCCAGCCCATATTAAATTAAATAAATTTTCATGCAATGTTGCTTGGTATGCTGAACTATACCCAAAAAAGGTCTGATCCAATTTGAAACCTAGACTCAAAGGTGTCTCCATTTTCACCTTGAAATTTCAAATTAAAATTTAATCCTGGAGTATTGTCAGTTAAATATTTTCGAAACGCTCTAGATTCTCTACCAATAAAATGATACTTTACATAGTCCGAAATAAAATTTTTATCTCTATTTCCATTTACTTCTCGAATAGACTTTGTTACTAGATCTGAAAATACATAATCTTCAGAAACATTCTTAGATTCACTAACAGTTAAATATTTAAATTTAAAAACATCACCATTATCCGGTCTAGTATATTCAAATTCTCCACTCTCATTTGATTCTAATGTAAATGGTTTAAATTCAATCTCAGATAAATTAATTTCTCGTTTCAATTGTTGTTTTGTCTTAGGATCTATTACTAGAACTGGATATTTATCTCCATAACTATATACACGAGCCATTACCAATATTGCATCGATATCAACTGATGCAAGATCTTGTGCTCGGACACCATCAGTTAATAATATAGAATCAATTAATTTTTCATAAACAATATCTTGGCTAATATATGATTGATTAGTTAAAATATCCTCATCATACGCAGTCATATATCGAATTTCAATTGTACCTGATCTTAATGGTGATGATTCTGGATATGCCCACCCTAAAGAAGGTAACTTAACAATATGTCCAGGAACTTTGGAACGTTGTTGTTTTTCATATTGTTTTTTTGCCAGTTCTATTAAATTTTGGCTTGATGCTTGATCTGTAACTTGTGACATTGAGTTCTTTCTTTTTATTATAACTTACTTTATTATAAATATATAGGATGTAAAAAATGGGGGCATTTTGCCCCCATTTTCATATTAATTTTAAAATAATTAGAAATTCAAGAATGCCCAATCATATCTTAAAGTTAATTCAATATTCATGACGTCTTCTGTTTCCCAAGCTAAATCACCAAATTTAGCATCTGTTATATAAGCACCTTTAAGTATCCATTGCTCAATAACTTCTCCTAATGGAGATAATTGCTCTAATTTAAGTTCTTTTTTATAGAATGAAGAATAACCATCTCTACCAGTAGCAGATTCATGATGCATACGAATCCACTCCATTACTGCTTGTGCACCTGACGGTACAATTGCATCGTATAATTTAATTGATATTGGTTCCCAAACTGACTTACCTTTTACATAACGTTGAACATTGATATGGTCTAATGTAATCTCTCCGTTTTTAACACTAGGTTTACCAGCTGAGTGAATCAAATATGCAGGGATGTCATCAATTGACATTATAAATTGATGTGCTTTTTTTGGTTCCCAGGTATATGCCTGATCCCATACTTCGCTTACAGTTCCCCAATCTTTTAATTTATTATTTACTTGATCTTTTAATGGCATTTTATGTTTCCTTTCTTATAAATATATCAACCAAAGAAAAAAAGGCAGCCGGAACTGCCTTTGTTTATGTATTATTCTGGAAATGCTGCTCCTGTAGGTTGAATATTGAAATCTAATATAATAAATTCCGCAGTACGAGTTGGTTGCAAAAATAATTGCCCATATAATATACCTTGATCTATCATTTCATTAGTATTATTAGTACCATCCATTACTACTCTAAATGCACTTAAACCTTGCTGTACTCGAACTGTTTCTAAGTATGGGTTAACAATATTTAAAAACTTAGATCTAGTTACTTCAGTGTTTTGATCAAATACTAAATATTTGGTTGCAGAAGCAATGAATTTTTTAACCGTAATCAGTAAACGTCTAACATTAACTCGGTCTAATGCACTTGGATATCCTTGCAATGTTTTTTGACCCCAAACCACAATTCCATCATTCGGGAAGTTTGCAATTGGATTGATTCTAGCATCATACAATGAATTACGAGTAATTTGTGATAATGCTTCATATGTTTGCGTTACAGATGATAAACCTCCACGATTTAAACCTGCTGGTGCATACCATGGTGCAGCTACCCTATCATTGAAAGTTAATGCTCCTGGCACTACTACAGATGGTGGTACCCAAACTGGTAATGTATTAGATGGGTTGATGATTCTTACCCATGGCCAATATGTTGCAGTATAATTGTTATCTAAATCAGTTGCTGCGTCTACAACATCTTGGATTGATACATCAGACCCTTGATAATTGTAAGTATGTAAATCCATTACATAAAATGAATCTTGACGATCTAAACATAAATTTCTAGCTGCTGTAGTAACATTGGGATGTAATACATCATATACACCTGGAGTAACAAGCATATTTAAATCATAATAATCTGTGTTTGCTAGGATATCAAATGCTTTTCTGTATAATTTAGTTCCTGCAGTATTTAATCCGCTACAATCAAATCCAAATGTATTCGTTGTTAATGTATCTTTACCTTTGAATTTAGGTAAATTAGGACGGGTACCATCAAATC
>Ga0172373_10012148_pt1 | contig 10144 bp, 7 predicted proteins | sample Lak10m_2_FD_114546 | JGI IMG/M metagenome (GOLD analysis project Ga0172373, IMG submission 114546) | Freshwater microbial communities from Kabuno Bay, South-Kivu, Congo - kab_092012_10m | ecosystem: Environmental > Aquatic > Freshwater > Lake | place: Democratic Republic of the Congo: South-Kivu...
CCTTCTTTTTTGGGAGCTAATAAAAAAGATATGGTGGTAGATTGTGAAATATTTCCATTAACCATACTAATACTTTGACTTTGATTTGGTCCTGAATACACATCAAAATCATTTAAATTGGGATATGTTAAATTACTCCCACTACCATTTAAAGTAAATGATACCTGAAATGTTTCGCCAACGGCAGGTTTTGTTTTACTGACCTGTGAAAAAAATGCAGGTGTTTGTGCTATTGACAATGAGCTAATAAATAAAAGGAGAAGGAACAGCCTCGATGCCGACCACTCCTTTGTATGGGGAAGAAGGGTAAAACGAGTAGATATGTATTTATTTATTTTCATTTTTAATTACATTTTGCTTCCTTATCAAAAAATTAGGTTGAGATATTACCAATCTTTTTCTATTTTAACTTTTTGTCCAGGCTCTCCTTTTTTCTTTCTTAACGCTTGTAATTTCTTTTCATCATTTTTAAGAGCATTCAACATCTTTTCAGCCTGTTCTTTACTCATTTGAGGTTGTTGATCTTTTTGTTGCTGATTTTCTTGATCCTTCTTCTCTTGCTGATTTTTTTGATCTTGTTCTTGTTTTTTTTGCTGATCCTGATTTTGTTTATTGTCTTTATTTTGTTGATTTTTCTGCTGTTCAGCTAACTTTTTTTGAGCATACGCCAAATTATAACGAGTATCCTCATCGTGTGGATTCAATCTCAAAGATTTCTTAAAGCCATATATAGCATCTTCATAATTTTTTTGCATCAGTTTGGAATTTCCGTAATTGTGCCATGCTTGTTGAATTGTATCTGCATTTGAAACTGATTTTGCAACAATTTCAAATTGTTCGGCTGCCTGATTATAAAGAATGTTTGAAGCTGAATCAGCGGTCATACTCTTGTCAGGAGAAGGTAGTTTGCCATTTTTGATTAATTCAGCAGTTTTATAATAAGCATTTCCCAGGTTAAAACTCGCTTTATAATAGTCATTTTTTTCCTGTAATGATTTTTTATAATAGTTTGCCGCTTCAAATGGTCTAGAGTTAGTGAAGGCTTCATTTCCTTTCCTCAACAACATTTTTTCTTTTTGCGCCAATGCCCAAAACGAGAAAAATAGTAGAACTAATGTAATGTTACTATGTATATTATGAGTTTGCATTATTAAATAAATTCATTTTTTTCCACAATTTACTAGCTCTTTCGGATAACAATGTTTCAGCCAGCAAAAATAAAAATGCGGCTCCCAAAAACCATTGAAATTGATCCTCGTAATCCGTAAACATTTTACTTTCTAATTGTTTTTTGTCTAACTCTGATATTTTGTCTAATATAACATCTAAACCTATATCAGAGCTTGACGCTTGAACATAAACCCCATTGCTTGTGGATGCTATATCTTCCAAAATTTTTGAATCTAACTTGGTTACAATAGTATTGCCTGAATTGTCTTTTTTATATCCACTAACAATACCGTCAATAACTTGGGGTATTGGAACCCCTGTTTCAGACCCAACTCCAATTGTATGAACAATAATGTCTTTTTTCTCTGCTTCTTCAGCAGCCTCAATAGCACTTGATGATGCTTCTTCATTATTTTCACCATCAGTAATGACAACTATTGCTTTATTTTTACCGTCATCTTTACCAAAACTTTCAATAGCTTTATGAATAGCATCTGCAATATTAGTTCCTTGAACCGGTACGATTTTAGTATTAATACTTTCTAAAAACAATTTAGCGGAACTGTAATCTGTTGTTATTGGAAGTTGAACATAAGCCTCTCCTGCAAACACAATGATTCCTAATCTGTCTCCTTGTAATTTATCTACCATGTTTTCGATAGCCATCTTCGCTCTTTCCAATCTATTAGGAGACAAATCTTCAGCTAACATACTGTTAGATACATCCAAACAAACCATAATATCAGCTCCTTCTCGTTTAACGTCTTTTAATTTGGAGCCTGTTTGTAAATTACAAAGTCCCAAAATCAAAAAAGAAAAACCTATCAGATAAAAAATAAATTTAATAGTTTTTTTTGCAGAAGACACCTCTGGCATCAATTGAGCAACAAGCTCAGCATGACCGATTTTTTTTAATTTCTTTTTATTGGTAATTAAATACCAAACATAAACAGCAATGAAAAAAGGAATAATTCCAAATGCATAAAAGAATATGTCGTTTTCAAATTTAAACATTATGGTAAGGCCTTAAATACAAATCGTTTTAACATAAATTCCAATAATAAACAAATAGCTGCAGCAATTGCTAACGGTAAAAAATGTTCTGCTTTATTGGTGAAGCTTTTTTCACTGATAATGGTTTTCTCCAATTTATCAATTTCTTTGTATGTGTTTTCCAAACTTTCTCTGTCTGTTGCTCTAAAATATCTTCCACCGGTCATATTACTAATTTCTGTCATCGTAGCATCATCAATATCCACATCTACATAATCATACTCCATTTCTCCATTTGGGTATAAGGCAACAGGTTGAAGTGCTTTTCCTTTACTTCCTACACCTATACAATAAACTCTAACACCAAAAGTTCTTGCAATATCAGCAGCTGTTAACGGTGCAAGTTCTCCGACATTATTTACCCCGTCAGAAATAAGAATCACCACCTTACTTTTTGCCTTACTATCCTTGACACGAGCTACTCCATCTGCCAAACCAAGACCTATGGCTGTTCCCTGATCGAGCATACCCGCATTAATATCACTAAACATATTTTTAATAATCTTGTGATCTGTAGTTAAAGGACACTGAGTAAAAGCTTCTCCACCAAAAACCACCAATCCTATTTTATCATTGGGACGAGCATCTATAAAATCTCCCAAAACTTGTTTTGCTACCTCTAGCCTATTAGGTTTAAAATCTTTCGCTAACATGGATAATGAGACGTCTAAACTAACTACTATATCAATTCCTTCCGTTTTTACGTCTTTCCAACTACTTCGAGACTGAGGTCGGGCAATAGCTAAGATAATGAGTGATAACGCTAATAATCTTAAAATAAATACACTATGCCTGAATTTAGCTTTTATAGAAGATTTTATACCATTCAATAAATTAAAAGAGGAATAATGAAATTCTCCCTCATACGTTTTTAATTTATAAATATACCATACGATTAATAACGGTATAGTAATAAACAACCAAAACCAATGTTTTTCTGCAAATTGTATGTCGTTAAAATATGAGTACATAATGACCTATCCCCTCCCCTCTCAGAAACAGAGAGAATTAGTTAATTTTAAAATATGATGATTTATATTAATCATTTTTTTGTTATTAATGTTTAGATAGACTTTTTTCCTCATCTTCATTCAGTTTAGGAGAAGAATTTTCTTCTCGCATGGTTCCCTTCACAAAATCAAAAGCATTATTCAAGGTTAATGTATGCTCCGCCTCTATTGGAATTTGTTTAGCAAATTTTACGAAATCAGATAAAGTTAATATTTGAATCAATTTTGATTTACTTTCTGCATCTACTACTTGTGATTTAAAGATTGTCATAATTTCATCAGAAGTTAATTCTAAAGCATTGATATTAAACCGTTCTTCTATATACAAACGAATTGTATCTGTAATAGACGTATAATATTCTTTTATTTTATTGTCCTTCCAAACAGCCTCGTTTTTAATTTTTTCTAATGATTCAAGAGCTAATATGTGTGGTGGATTTTTTTGTTTTTCAATGACTACTTCATGTGTTTTTTTCTTATATAACTTTTTAAACAACACAATACCTATAATAATTGCCCCTAAAATTGATAGTACTATATAAAAATGTGGTAAATACCACTTCCAATCAAATGGTTCACCATAAATAGATTTGATATCTTTTATTTTAACCAATGCCGTATCAGTTGCAATAGTGTTTACAAGTAAATGTAAAGGTTCAGTATAAAAAGGATTCACTGTATCTTGATTCAACAAAAATTTAAATGGCGGAATGATATATGAACCTGAATCAAAAGAGGTAATTATCAACTTCAAGTGTTGACGAACTAAATTTGGTTTATTTTTATCCAGGACAATTGTATCTATTTTTCCAATACTTACTACTTCTATACCTTTTTGTAAAGTATCTTGTAAAATTGGCCAAGCAATATCAACTTTTTTTTGGGCTGAAGCATCATAGTTTAAATAAATATCAATTTTAGTTTGCGCACCGATTCGCAAAACACTAGAATCCATAACAGCACGAACTTGTATTTGTGACATGCCCGCTAAACTTGTTAAGATGGCAAAAACAAATAATATGTATTTTCTTAATGTCATATTTCAACGAACATTTAATAAATAGTGCGAATATACTAATTGATGTATAATAGGTTTAACAAGAAAAATTCTTAAACTGTAAATTATTGCTAAACATTATCTCTTTTTAAATAAATTAACAAGAGGTTTTATGTAACCTTCATGAGTGTGAATAGTCGCATAATCTACACCACTTTTATTGAACATATCTTTTAGCGCATCTTCAAATTTTAAACGGTTAATTTCCATTTGTTTTCTAAAATTTTTATCGCTCGTATCAATCCAAACTAAATTACCAGTTTCATTATCTCTTAATTTTATTAAACCTACATCAGGTAAGTAATTTTCGTGCATATCGGTAATTCGTAAAGCAACAATATCATGTTTACGATTAGCTATTTTTAAAGCATCTGAATACGAATTGTTGTCATGAAAATCAGAAATTAAAAAACATACACTTTTCTTTTTAATTACATTGGTTAAATACTTCAAAGCTGTCTGAATATTTGTACCTTTTTGTTGAGGCTCGAAATTAATCAACTCTCTAATAATTCTTAAAATGTGTGTTTTTCCTTTTTTGGGAGGGATAAACTTTTCTATTTTATCACTAAAAAAAACAACTCCAATTTTATCATTATTTTGAGAAGCTGAAAAAGCTATAACCGCGCACAATTCAGTTATTAAATCTTGTTTGAATTGTTTTTGTGTTCCAAATTGACCACTGGCACTAACATCAACCAAAATCATAACACTTAACTCTCTTTCTTCTTCAAACACCTTAACATAAGGAGTCCTCAAACGAGCCGTTACATTCCAATCAATTGTCCTAACATCATCCCCTGGTGTGTATTCTCGAACTTCGCTAAAAGCCATACCTCTACCTTTAAATGCAGAATGGTATTCGCCAGAAAATATTTGGTTACTTAACCCTTTAGTTTTAATCTCTATTTTTCGTACTTTTCTTAGTAATTCAGCAGTTTCCATGTTATTTAAGATGTATGATTTAGATGTAAGATTCTTAAATCTGATGTCTTAAATCCTAAGGTACTTCAACTGTATTTAACAATTCATTAATAATGTTTTCTGTTGTAATATTTTCCGCTTCGGCTTCATAAGTAAGTCCAATTCTATGACGCATTACATCTAAGCACACAGCACGAACATCCTCAGGAATGACGTAACCTCTTCGTTTAATAAATGCATAAGCTTTGGATGCTAATGCTAAATTGATGCTAGCCCTTGGCGATCCTCCATAAGAAATTAGTGGTGCAAATTTTTCTAATTTATAGTCTTTTGGAAAACGAGTTGCAAAAACGATGTCTACAATATATCTTTCTATTTTCTCATCCATATACACATCCTTAACTACATTACGGGCAGCCAAAATATCTTCTGGTTTAAGAACTATATTGGCTTTTGGCATTCCTTGACGAGAAATATTAGAGGCTATAACTTTTCGTTCATCTTCTTTGGTTGGGTAAGTAATCACCACTTTAAGCATGAAACGATCCATTTGAGCTTCGGGTAAAGGATAAGTTCCTTCTTGTTCAACCGGATTTTGAGTAGCTAACACTAAAAAAGGATTCGGTAATTTAAAAGTTTCCTCTCCTATGGTTACTTGCTTTTCTTGCATTGCTTCCAATAAAGCAGATTGGACTTTTGCAGGAGCTCGATTTATTTCGTCTGCGAGCACGAAATTTGCAAAAATAGGGCCTTTACGGATTGAGAATTGCTCCTGTTTTTGATTATAAATCATTGTTCCAATCAAATCAGCAGGCAATAAATCAGGAGTAAATTGTATACGGCTAAACTTAGCGTCAATACAAGTTGCCAAAGTGTTAATAGCTAAAGTTTTAGCTAATCCGGGAACTCCTTCCAATAAAATATGACCATTGCTCAATAAGCCTATTAAAAGTCTTTCAACCATGTGTTTTTGGCCAACAATTACTTTATCCATTTCAGAAGTAAGTACATCAACAAAAGCACTCTCGCGCTGAATTCGTTCATTTAATTCTCTAATATCTACAACCATATATTTTTTTAAAATTTAAAAAAGGCTTACAAAATTAGTAATGGTCACGCTTCAGGTCGCTGATGGCTTGTTAAAATTTGTTAATGGTTTTTTGTATTTAACGATAATTGGATTAGGCTATTTAAGCCTGTTTGACTATATTTACGGGCAAAATTTATAATCATGATTGCAGAAATGAACCTGTCAGCTAAAGCACAAGTATTAATTGATCTAGAAGATAAGCACGGCGCTCATAATTATCACCCTTTACCTGTTGTGTTAGAAAAAGGACAAGGTGTGTTTGTGTGGGATGTTGATGGTAAACAATATTATGATTTTTTATCTGCGTATAGTGCCGTTAATCAAGGACATTGTCATCCAAAAATTACACAAACCTTAATTGAACAATCGCAGAAATTGGCTTTAACTTCACGTGCATTTCACAATAATGTGTTAGGTGAATATGAAAAATTCATCACTTCAGTTTTTGGGTTCGATAAAGTATTACCAATGAATACAGGAGCTGAGGGAGTTGAAACAGCTTTAAAAATTGCCCGTAAATGGGGTTACGAAAAAAAAGGTGTTCCTGAAAATTCAGCAAAAATTATCGTTTGTGAAGGAAATTTTCATGGCAGAACTATTTCAATTGTTTCTGCTAGTACAGACCCTGATGCTCGTCAAAATTTTGGACCTTTTACTCCTGGTTACGTTACTATTCCTTATAATAATATTTCTGCACTTGCAGAAGCATTAAAAGACAATTGTGTGGTAGGCTTTTTAGTAGAACCTATACAAGGCGAAGCTGGTGTTTATGTGCCACATGACGGGTATTTAAAAACCTGTGCCGAAATGTGCAAATCTGCCAATGTTTTATTCATTGCAGATGAAGTTCAAACCGGAATTGCCAGAACGGGCAAAATGTTAGCATGCGACCATGAATATGTGAAACCTGACATGTTAATTTTGGGCAAAGCTTTATCAGGAGGTATGTATCCAGTATCAGCTGTACTTGCAAATGATGATATCATGTTATGCATCAAACCAGGACAACACGGCTCTACTTTTGGGGGGAATCCATTGGGTTGTAAAATTGCCATGACGGCTTTACAAGTTGTTTTGGACGAGCAATTGGCAGAAAACGCTCAACTATTGGGAGAATTACTAAGAAATGAATTAAGAGCAATTCAATCTGATAGAATTACTTTAGTAAGAGGTAAAGGCTTATTAAATGCCATTATTATTAAAGAGAAAGATGGTATAACCGCTTGGGATGTTTGTTTAAAATTGGCTGAAAATGGCTTATTGGCTAAACCGACACATGGAGATATTATTCGCTTTGCTCCTCCATTAGTAATTACCAAAGAACAAATACTTGAATGTGCCTCGATTATCAAAAAAACGATTTTATCTTTTAACTAATATATTTTAACCACAACAAAAGACTGTCTCATAAGGACAGTCTTTTGTGTTTTTGGCATTAACTAACAAGATAGCCTACAAAATGAAATACAAAAATATAAGAGAAGAAGAATTAAAAAATAAAGTTGGTGCCGATTGGTTTAAACAATTTGATACAACCGAAATTTTAGGAAATATTGATTTTACCGTTTTCCCAAAGCAAGATTCTATTTTTGGAAGAACACCGCTACTTTGGGCAGAAGCAAAAACCGGCAATTTTGATATCGCAACCATGTTTGTGCAACTGATATTAACCATTGGTAAAGCACGAACCTTTGATAAAACATTACCTCCCGCTTTTTTAGGTGCGTTCGATTTTAAAAAAATGGCGTTTATTTCCTACATCAGCATTCAAGATATTTTTTACCTAAACGATTTTAATTGGAACGTAACACCCAGCAATCACGAAACAAAAGAGTTTAAACTTATTAAACAACGTATTGAAGACACGCTTGCACAACACACTTATGTTTACGATTACCAACAAGATGAAAAAGACCTTGAAACCTTTATTAAAAATAATGTGGCAAAAGCCACAACCGTTAGCAAAATAAAAATTGACAAAAATAATTTTATTCCTATTTATTTGCGTTGGCTCGAAATTGTTAAACCCATTATTGATGTAAACTGGGACGACTTAAAAAAAGCAAACATATTTGACAACGACTTTTATTTAGCCGACCTTTTTGTGGATGATAAAGACACCCAAACCATTGAAGATGACCTTACCATACGCGATAGTTTATTTGTGGTGTATAACAACCAAGGATATAAAATAGCCAAAGAAAACATTAAGCAAATGTTTGATGCTACCATCAGCATAAAAGCAAAAGAAACCTACCAACAATTTTGGAAACGCTATAAACGCCCACCTGTAAAAGAGTTTCAGGATTATATTATTGAACGCAGAGATTTATTAGTACCACAAGATATTAGAGAACGTAAAGGCGCTTTTTTTACACCGAGAGTTTGGGTTGAACTTTCGCAAAAATACTTGACGGATTATTTAGGCGAAAACTGGCAAGAGGATTATTACATTTGGGATTGCGCCGCAGGCACAGGAAACCTTTTGGCAGGCTTAACCAACAAGTATAATATTTACGCCAGCACTTTAGACCAAGCCGATATTAGCGTAATACACGAGCGTATTGACCATGGCGCAAACCTCCTAAAAAATAATGTGTTTCAGTTTGATTTTTTAAATGATGAGTTTACCAAACTACCACAAAGTTTGCAAGCCATTATTAATGATGAAGAAAAACGAAAAAAACTTGTCATTTATATTAATCCACCTTATGCGGAAGTTTCTAGTAAAGCAGAAAAAGGCAAAGTTGGTGTAAATCAAAATAAAACACATACAAAATATGGTTCTATACTAGGAACTGCTGGTCGAGAACTTTTTGCACAGTTCATAATCAGAATTTATTCGGAAATTAATGGTGTTATCCTTGCAGAATTTTCAACTTTGAAAATTCTGCAAGGTTCAGCTTTTTTGAGCCTTAAAAACCATTTTCTAGCAAATTTAGAAAAAATGTTTTTAGCCCCTGCGGACACATTTGATAACGTGAAAGGTCAATTCCCGATTGGTTTTAAAATTTGGAATACTAATAAGAAAGAATCTTTTTCAAATGTTTTTACTGACGTTTATGATAAAAATGGCAATTTCATTGGTACAAAAGGTATATACGCTCTTGACAAAAGTCAATATATAAACAAATTCATTTCCATTTATAAAACCACAAAAGAAAACAATATAGGTTTTATGGATGGGATAAACGGCAATGATTTTCAACACAACAATATTGTATATGTTTTAAATACAAAGGAACAGCTGCCAAATCCAAGAGGTATTTGGATTAATAAAAACAATTTAATTCCAATTTCAATTTATTTTTCAGTACGTAAAGTAATTCAAGCTAATTGGCTCAACGACCGCGACCAATTTTTAAACCCAAACGACAATTGGAAAACAGATACAGAATTTCAAAATGATTGTTTGGCTTTTACTCTTTTCAGTAACAACATTCAAAGTCAATTTGGCACAAATAATTGGATTCCTTTTACAGAGCAAGAAGTAAATGCCAAAGAAAAGTTTGCCAGTAATTTTATGACGGATTTTATAAAAGGCAAAATAAAACAAGAGTCAACGGCAGTAAACACCTTGTTTGAAAGTAAAAAAGAAATGGCTGTTGGTAATAATGCACCACTTTTGTTTTCGGAAGAAGCCACAGCAGTTTTTGATGCTGGCAGAGAATTATGGAAATACTACCACGCACAAAACGGCGTTAATGTAAACGCTAGTTTGTATGATATTAGAGAATATTTTCAAGGCCGTAACGATACCGGCCGAATGAACACAAAAAGCACGGATGCAATTTATTCCAAACTCATAAGTGAATTAAGAAACAACTTAACTATTTTAGC
>Ga0172373_10012151_pt1 | contig 10141 bp, 10 predicted proteins | sample Lak10m_2_FD_114546 | JGI IMG/M metagenome (GOLD analysis project Ga0172373, IMG submission 114546) | Freshwater microbial communities from Kabuno Bay, South-Kivu, Congo - kab_092012_10m | ecosystem: Environmental > Aquatic > Freshwater > Lake | place: Democratic Republic of the Congo...
CCGCCGCCACCCCCGCCCGAGCGCCCGTTCAATCCGGTGCGCGACCCCGACCCCGACCTGGAATTCGAGACGCCGGCTCCGGCCCCCGTCCTGCGCGCCATCCCCGATCTCGATTCGCCGCCGATTCCCAGCTTCGGCAGCCGGCCGGCGCCCGACGAGAAACCGATGAATTTCGACCTGGACCCGGACTCGGCTCCGCCGCCGGTTCCCGATGTCTTCGCCGACAAACATGAAAAGAAGGGGACCGCCGGCCTGTGGCTGCTGCTGGTTCTGCTGTTGCTGGGGGCCGCGGCCGGGGCCGGATACTATTTCCAGGATCGGCTGGTGGATTATGTCCCCCAGGCCCACGAATGGCTCAGCCAGGCCGGACTGCGCCACGAAAAGCCGGGCGCCGGCCTGGAACTGCGCAATGCCGGGACGCCGGAACGGTTCGTCCACAACAATACCGAAGTCCTGATCGTGCGCGGCATCGTCGCCAACATCTCGGACCGTCAGCGGCCGGTGCCGACCATGAAGCTGGTGCTGCTGGACAAGGACAAGCACACCGTTCAGGAAAAGATGAACCCGCCGCCGGTGACCATGCTCGACCCCGGCGCCACTTCGGGCTTCCGCATCATCCTGGAACGCCCCGACCCCAATGCTGTCGAGGTCAACGTGCTGTTCGTCGACGCCGTCGAGGCCGGCGGCAAGTAGCCGGGCCGCCTGCCGCCGCACCCCGGGGCGCGGCGGCAGGGGGGCCGTTCAGCCCTGTTTCAGGGCGGTGACTTCGATTTCGACCTTCATGCGGGGATCGACCAGGCCACAGACGATGGTGGTGTTGGCCGGCTTGATCCCCTTGAAGTATTTGCCCAGCACCGGGCCGACCGTCTGGAAATAGGCGGCGTCGGTGACGTAGACCACCACGCGGACCACGTCGGCCAGCGAGGCGTCGCCCTTTTCCAGGGCGGCGGCGATGGTCTGCAGGCACTGGTCGGCCTGCTCGACCTCGGACTCGGCGATCTGCCCGTCCTTGAAGCCGGACGTGCCGGCGACGAACACCCACGGCCCCTGGACCACGGCGCGGGAATATCCGGCCACTTCCTCGAACGGCGAACCGGAAGAGATCAGACGACGGGTCATGCTGCTGTCCTTTGCGCAAAAGAAGATCGGCGCCGGTTCTAGCCGAGAATCCGCTACCCGGCAATGATGTGGTCGATGAACGGGACGCGGCCGTCGGCGCTGTCGACGTCCAGGACCCACAGGTCCCAATCGACCTCCCTGGCGCGGGCGACATAAGCCTCGGCGCGATCTTCCGTGACCGGGACGCCGCCGTTGGCCTTCAGCCAGCCCAGTTGGCCGGCGGCGTCGCGGGCCTGGGAATAGATGTCGTAGGCGTCGCGCCCGCGATAGACACGGACCAGGATGGTGCCGGCATCCTCGTCGCCCTTCCGGGCCACCACCACCGGCATGGCCTCGATGGCGCAGCGGCGGATGGCGGCGTGGACGAACAGCTTGGCCTTCAGCTTGGGCGCGCTCATGTTTCGTCGGACGGCTGGGGCGGGGCATGGGCCGCCAGACGCGAGCGCGCGGTTTCCCAGATGGTCTCCAGCAGGTGCGGATAGGCCGAGACGAATTTGTGGAATTCGCGGGCATCCAGGATCAGCAGCTGGCAGCGGGTGGCCGCCCGCACCGTGGCGGTGCGCGGGCATTGCTCGATCAGGGCGATCTCGCCGAAGAAGTCGCCGGGCTTCAGCAGGACCGATCCGGCCTTGCCCTGGACCTCGATCTGGCCGCTGACCAGGAAGTACATGCATTCCCCCAGGTCGCCTTCCCGCATCAGCACCTCGCCGCGCACGGCGCGGTAGACCTTCAGCAGCGAGGCCACCTCGGCGATCTGGCTGGCCTGCAGCCTGGTGAAGAAGGGGACCTTGGCCACCAGATGCCAGGTCGAGACGAAGCTCTGCCGTCGCATCTCCTCGGTGAAGCCCGAGGCCAGGATCGAAGCCGGCAGCGCGAACATGCACAGGCCCAGGATGGCGACGCCGCCGCCCACCACCTTGCCCAGCGCGGTGGCCGGCACCACGTCGCCATAGCCCAGGGTGGCCAGCGTCACCACGCTCCACCACATGGCTTCCGGCACGCTGCCGAAGCTGGGGTTGACGTCGCGCTCGATGAAATACAGCAGGGTCGAGGTGGAAACGATCAGCAGCAGCATGATGAACAGCGCGCTCATCAGCGGGCGGAATTCCGCCATGATCACCACGCCCAGGGTTTCCAGGGCCGGGGAATGGCGGGCCAGCTTCAGGAAGCCGATGATGCCGAACACCGTCTCGCCGTCCTTGGGCAGGCCCAGACCTTCCCCGATCAGGAACGGCACCACCGCCAGGAAGTCGAAGATTCCGTAGGGGCTGGTGGCATAGCGCGACAGCGCCCGCATGCGCGGCTCGTCGTCGGCGCCCTGCCAGGCCAGGGCCATGCGCAGGGTGTAATCGAAAGCCAGCAGGATCAGGGCTCCGCCCAGGGCGTAGCGGGTCGACGCGTACCATCCGCCCCAGATGCCGGGCACGGTGTTCAAGGCCGCCTGTCCGGTCGACAGCAGGATGGCCGCCGTCAGCGCCATGCGGTAATAGGATGCCCGCCGGGGAGGGAACGGTCCTTCGACCACCAGCCCTTTCAGCCATTCGCGCACGGCATGTTCCCTGTCCGGTCCGTTTCCGGCCGGGACTATACCCCGTCCCGCCCGCTCTTGTCCAAGTCGCCGGATGCGCCCATATGGGGGTGATCCAATCACAGGAGTCCCGTTTCATGCTGGAACTGCGTCCGTTCGCCGATCTGGGGACATTCCGCAATGAATGGCTGAACGCCCACTACCATTTCAGCTTCGCCGATTATGCCGATCCCTCCCGCATGGGGGCCGGCAAGCTGCGGGTGTGGAACGACGACGTCATCGCGGCGGGAACCGGCTTTCCGCCCCACGCCCATCGCGACATGGAGATCGTCACCTATATCCGCGAAGGCGCCATCACCCACGAGGATTCCCTGGGCAACCGCGGCCGGACCGAGGCCGGACAGGTGCAGGTGATGAGTGCCGGCACCGGCATCCGTCATGCCGAATACAACCGGGAAGCCGGTCCGACCACGCTGTTCCAGATCTGGATCCAGCCGCGCAGCGCCGGGCTGGCGCCGCGTTGGGAGACCAGACCGTTCCCGCGCAGCCGCGGCCGGCTTGAGGTGCTGGCCTCGGGCTTTTCCGGCGACGATGCGCCGCTGATCAACCAGGACGCCCGGGTTCTGGCCGCCACCCTGGACAAGGATTTCCGGCTGGTCCACCGGCTGGCGTCGCCGCACGCCTATCTGGTGGTCTCCCGCGGTTCCGTCCGCGTCGGCGACCTGACGGTCGGGCCGCGGGACGGACTGTTCCTGCACGGTGAGCCCGAAATCGCCCTGGCCGCCCAGGACGACGCCGAACTGGTTCTGGTCGAGACGGTCTAGGTCGGGCCGGCGCGGCCGGCCAGGTCGCCGGCCACCGCCACCAGACGGGCCAGGTCGTGGTCGCGCGACAGGCGGTGGTCGCCGTCCTTCACCAGGATCACCTCGACATCGTCCGCGGTCAGGCAGTCGGCGATGCGCAGCGCCGTCCGCCACGGCACGTCGGCGTCCTTCTGGCCCTGGATCAGGCGGACCGGGCAGGTCAGGTTGATCTGGTCGCGCAGCAGCAGATGGTTGCGCCCGTCCTCGATCAGCCGGCGGGGAATGGTCCAGGGACGATCCGGCTCGACGCAGTTGGGCATCAGCACGTGACCCTTTTCCAGCAGGTCGCGGCGCTGCTCGGCGGTGAAGTCGTTCCACATCAGGTCTTCGGTGAAGTCGGGGGCGGCGGCGACGCCCACCAGCCCGGCCACCCGGCGGGGCCGCTGCAACGCGGCCAGCAGGGCCAGCCAGCCGCCCAGGCTGGACCCCACCAGGATCTGCGGGCCGTCGGTCAGGTCGTCCAGCACGGCGACGGCATCGTCGGCCCAGCGGCCGATGCATCCGTCCTCGACCCGTCCCGGGCTGATGCCGTGGCCGTACAGGTCGAAGCGGACGAAGGCGCGGCCGTCGCGGCGGCACAGATCTTCCAGGGCCAGCGCCTTGCCGCCTTCCATGTCGGAATGAAACCCGTGCAGGAAGACAATTCCCGGGCCTTTTCCCTCCAGACGCTTGTAGGCGATGGACGTGCCGTCGCGGCGTGCTAATATCCCCGCCCCGGCGGGTTTGCCCCCGCCCGTCCCATTGTCCGCCATCGTGCTTGCCCTCCATGACCGCCAATTCCGAATTTCCCATCGATGCCCGCCCGGGCGGCGAACGTCAACCCACCGTTCTGCAGGTGCTGCCCGCCCTGGTCACCGGCGGGGTCGAGCGCGGCACCGTCGACGTCGCCGCCGCCCTGGCTGAAGCCGGCTGGCGTTCGATCGTCGCTTCGACCGGCGGGCCGATGGTGCGCGAGCTGATCCGCGCCGGCGCCGAACATGTCGAGCTGCCGCTGGCCTCGAAGAATCCCCTGGTCATCCGCCGCAATGTCGGGCGCCTGGCCGCGCTGATCCGCGACCGCCAGGTCGACATCGTGCATGCCCGTTCGCGCGCGCCGGCCTGGAGCGCGTGGCAGGCCGCCCAGCAGACCGGGACCCACTTCGTCACCACCTTTCACGGCACCTACAATCTGGGCTGGTTCGGCTTCAAGCAGATGTACAATCAGGTGATGACCCGCGGCGAGCGGGTGATCGCCATCTCGGAATTCATCGCCGAGCATGCCCGCCGCGTCTATGGACTGGACCCGGGGCGCATCCGCGTCATCCATCGCGGCGTCGACCTGTCCAAGTTCGATCCGGTCCGGGTCAGCCAGGAACGCATCATCCATCTGGCCAATCGCTGGCGCCTGCCCGACGGCTATCCGGTGATCATGCTGCCCGGCCGCCTGACCCGCTGGAAGGGCCAGACCGTGCTGATCGAGGCGCTGGCCGAACTGGGGCGCCACGACATCCGCTGCCTGCTGGTGGGGTCGGACCAGGGACGGACCGCCTATCGCCAGGAACTGGTCGATCTGATCCGCCGCCGCGACCTGGGCGACGTGGTCCATATCGTCGACGAATGCGGCGACATGCCGGCGGCCTATATGCTGACCGACGTGGCGGTGTCGGCCTCGACCGATCCCGAAGCCTTCGGGCGGGTGGTGGTGGAAGCCCAGGCGATGGGCCGTCCGGTGATCGCCAGCGACCACGGCGCCCCGCGCGAGATCGTCGCGCACGGCCGCACCGGCTGGCTGACCGCCCCCGGCGACGCCCGCTCCCTGGCCGAGGCCATCGACCGTTTCCTGTCGCTGTCGCCCCAGGAACGGGCGACCATCGCCGATCTGGGGCAGCGGTTCGTGCGGGCCAACTTCACCAAGGAATCCATGTGCGCCCGCACCCTGGCCGTTTATGGCGAGGTGTTGAACGGCGAGCCGCCGGTGGCCCGCCAGGAGGAGCTTGTCCCCCTGGAGGACGCTTGATCTCGCGGGTTCTGGTCATCAAGCTGGCCGCCCTGGGCGATTTCGTTCAGGCCTTCCCGCCCTTCGCCACCATCCGCTCCCATCATCCCGACGCCGAAATCACCCTGCTGACCACCCGGACCTACGCCGAGCTGGCCGCCGCCAGTCCGTGGTTCGACCATGTGTGGGTCGACGACCGACCCAAGCCCTGGCAATTGCGCAAGGTGGCGGCCCTGAAGTCCCGCTTGCGCCAGGGGCGGTTCCAGCGGGTCTATGATCTGCAGACGTCGGACCGCTCCGGCTGGTATTTCCGTCTGCTGGGCGGCGGGGTCGAATGGTCGGGCATCGCCCGGGGCTGTTCGCATCCGCATGCCAATCCGGCCCGCGATGCCATGCATACCCTGGACCGCCAGGCCGAGCAGCTGGCGATGGCCGGGCTGGCGCCGATGGTCGCACCCGACCTGTCCTGGGCCGGGGCCGACATCGCCCGCTTCGGCCTGCCCGCCGCCTTTGCCCTGCTCTGTCCGGGCGGGGCGCGGCATCGTCCGGAAAAACGCTGGCCGGCGGCCGAGTTCGCCGCTCTGGCCCGGTGGCTGGCGGGGCGGGGATTGACGCCGGTCGTGCTGGGCACTGCCGACGAAGCCGATGAAATCGGGCGGATCGCCGCTGTCTGCCCCCAGGCGGTGGCCCTGACCGGACAGACGTCGTTTCCCGATATCCTGGGCCTGGGCGCCCGCGCCCGGCTGGCGGTGGGCAACGACACCGGCCCCATGCACCTGATCGCCGCCGCCGGCTGTTCCGGTCTGGTCCTGTTCGGTTCGGGCAGCAATCCCGCGCTGTGCGCCCCGCGCGGACGGCTGGCGGTTCTGCAGGTCCCCGATCTCGGCCGTCTGAGCGCCGCCGAGGTCGCCGCCGCGCTGCCGGATCTGACGGCGTGATGGCCGGCAGCAGCCGATCCCGGCAGGCGTGGCGCGATCACCGGCGCACGCTGGAACGGCGGCTGACGGTGGACCGCCGCCAGACGGGGATTTCGGGGGAACGCAAGTTGCTGCCCCTGGCCAGCGGCACCGTTCAGTGGCTGATCCGGACGGTGGTCCGGCTCAGCGGTCTGCAGGGGCGTGGCCGGCGCAATGCCCTGGCCGTGCGCAGGGAAGATCTGGAACTGTATTTTCCCGACCTGCCCGCCGCGTTCGACGGCTATTCCATTTTGCACCTGTCCGACCTGCATGTGGGGCTGATGCCCGGCGGCGAGGCCGCCATTGTCCGCGCCATCCGCGGCATTCGCCCCGATCTGGTGGTGCTGACCGGCGACATCCAGACGCATGGGCAGCCCGAACCGGGACTGGCGGTGCGATTGCTGGCCCCGATTCTGTCGGCCTGCGATGCAGCCGACGGCACGCTTGCCGTCCTGGGAAACCACGATGTCGCCGATCTGGCCGCAGGTCTTGAGGCCGGCGGGGTGCGGGTGCTGATCAACGAGGCGTTGGCCCTGCATCGTGGTGACGCCACCTTGCAGGTCGTCGGCCTGGACGATGTCTACAGTTTCTTCAGTCCAGCCGCCACGGCCGCCCTGACCGCCTGTCGCGACGGCTTCCGTATCCTGCTGGCGCATACGCCCGAACTGGCCACGCTGGCCGACGAGGCCGGTTATCGGCTGTATCTGTGCGGCCATACCCACGGCGGCCAGATATGCCTGCCGGGCGGACGTATACTGATCAATGTCCTGTCGTCCCACCGGCATCTGGCGCGTGGGTTCTGGCGTCTGACCGGCCTGCAGGGCTATACCTCGCGGGGGGCCGGCAGCAGCAGCCCGGGAGTCCGCTACAACTGCCCGCCGGAAGTCACGCTGATCCGGCTGCGCCGTTCTTGACTTGAAAGGCAAAGGCCTTACTGTCTCCGGTTCCGGTTTTCGCATCTGCAAGAGAGTGCTCAGTCATGGTCGCCATCACCCTTCCCGACGGCAATGTCCGCGAATTTCCCGGTCCGGTGACCGGGCTGGACGTGGCGAAATCCATCGGTGCCGGTCTGGCCAAGGCGGCACTGGCGATTCGCGTCGACGGGGCGATGAAGGATCTGAACACCGTCCTGGCCGCCGATTGCCGGCTGGCGATCGTCACCGCCAAGGATGCCGACGCGCTGGAGCTGCTGCGTCACGACGCCGCCCACGTCATGGCCGAGGCGGTGAAGGAGCTTTATCCCGAAGCCCAGGTCACCATCGGCCCGTCCATCGAGAACGGCTTCTATTACGACTTCGCCCGCGCCACTCCGTTCACGCCCGAGGACCTGGAGAAGATCGAGGCGCGCATGCGCGAGATCGTCGATCGCGACGAAGCCATCACCCGCGAGGAATGGAGCCGCGACGAGGCGGTCTCCTTCTTCCAGGGGCTGGGCGAGGCCTACAAGGCCGAACTGATCGCCTCGATTCCCGCCGGCCAGCCCATCGGACTGTACCGGCAGGGGGCCTTCATCGACCTGTGCCGCGGCCCGCATCTGCCGTCGACGGCCAAGCTGGGCAAGGCCTTCAAGCTGATGAAGCTGGCCGGCGCCTATTGGCGCGGCGATTCCCGCAACGAGATGCTGCAGCGGATCTACGGCACCGCCTGGTTCGACAAGAAGGACCTGGACGCCTATCTGCACATGCTGGAAGAAGCGGAAAAGCGCGACCATCGCCGCCTGGGCCGCGAGATGGACCTGTTCCACCTGCAGGAAGAGGCGGTGGGCAGCGTGTTCTGGCATCCCAAGGGCTGGGCCTTGTGGCGGACGGTCGAGGAATACATGCGCGGCCGCCTGGAACGGTCCGGCTATGTCGAGGTCAAGACCCCGCAGCTGGTGGACCGCAAGCTGTGGGAGGCCTCGGGCCACTGGGAAAAGTTCCGCCAGGCGATGTTCATCGCCACCTCGGGCGAGGAGGAGCTGGAACTGGCCATCAAGCCGATGAACTGTCCGTGCCACGTGCAGATCTATCGCCACGGCATCAAGTCGTACCGCGACCTGCCGCTGCGCATGGCCGAGTTCGGCTCGTGCCACCGCTACGAACCGTCGGGCGCCCTGCACGGCATCATGCGGGTGCGGGCCTTCACCCAGGATGATGCCCATATTTTCTGCACCGAAGACCAGATCACGTCGGAAACCATCGCCTTCTGCGAATTGCTGAAATCGATCTACAAGGATTTCGGCTTCACCGAAGTGCGGGTGAAGTTCTCGGACCGGCCGGAAAAGCGGGCCGGTGACGACAGCATCTGGGACAAGGCGGAAAGCGCCCTGCTCGACGCCTCGAAGGCGGCCGGGCTGGAAACCACCCTCAATCCCGGTGAAGGCGCCTTCTATGGGCCGAAGCTGGAATTCGTGCTGCGCGACGCCATCGGCCGCGACTGGCAGTGCGGCACCTTGCAGGTCGACTTCGTCCTGCCCGAGCGTCTGGATGCCTCGTATGCGGCCGAGGACGGCAGCAAGAAGCGTCCGGTCATGCTGCACCGGGCCATCCTGGGCTCGTTCGAGCGGTTCATCGGCATCCTGATCGAGAATTTCGCCGGGCGCTTCCCGGTGTGGCTGGCGCCGACCCAGGTGGTGGTGGCGACCATCGTCTCCGATGCCGACGGCTATGCCCAAGAGGTGGTCGAACGGCTGAAATCGGCGGGATTGCGCGTCGAGGCCGATATCCGCAACGAGAAAATCAACAAAAAGGTTGCCGAGCATTCCGGCCTGAAAGTGCCGGTAATGCTGGTGGTCGGCCGCCGCGAGGCGGACGAACGGACCGTCGCCATGCGCCGGCTGGGCAGTCAGGCCCAAGAAATCATTGCGCTGGATCAGGCAGTTGCTACACTTGTGGCGGAAGCCGCGCTTCCGGGGTGATGCCCGGGGCGCGTTTTCCGCACCGTTCGAGGGTCTGGTCGCGGGGGTGACGCGGCAAGAAGGCCCTTTTATCGAGTTCCAGCCGATGGAGATGGTTACATAGCCAGACCGCCTATGCAGACGCCGCCCAAAAACGATGGGCCGCGCGTCAACCGAGAGATCGACGTCCGCACCATTCGCTTGGTCGGCGCCGAAGGGGAAATGATCGGCGTCGTCAGCCTCCGTGAAGGACTGATCATGGCCGAGGAAGCTGGGCTCGACCTGGTCGAGGTGTCGCCGAATGCGGACCCGCCCGTTTGCAAGATTCTGGATTTCGGAAAGTTCAAGTACGAAGCCCAGAAGAAAAAGAACGAGGCGAAGAAGAAGCAGAAGGTCATCGAGGTCAAGGAGATCAAGCTGCGTCCGGCCATCGACGACAACGATTACGGCGTCAAGATGCGGGCCATGCGCAAGTTCATCGAGGAAGGCGACAAGGTCAAGGTGACCCTGCGTTTCCGCGGTCGTGAACTGGCTCACCAGGACCTCGGCATGAAGGTTCTGGAACGGGTGCGCGACGACCTGGAGGATCTGGGCAAAATCGAGCAGATCCCCAAGATGGAAGGCCGTCAGATGGTGATGGTGATCGCGCCGAAGTAAGCGGCACGATGCCATCTTTCCGTCCCGCGTCGCCGGCATTGCTGCCCGGCGCGCGGTTCCGGCCGTCGCCGATGGAACGGGTTCTGCGGTGGGGCCTGTAGCTCAATGGTTAGAGCCGGCCGCTCATAACGGTCTGGTTGCAGGTTCGAGTCCTGCCGGGCCCACCAA
>Ga0172373_10012152_pt1 | contig 10138 bp, 8 predicted proteins | sample Lak10m_2_FD_114546 | JGI IMG/M metagenome (GOLD analysis project Ga0172373, IMG submission 114546) | Freshwater microbial communities from Kabuno Bay, South-Kivu, Congo - kab_092012_10m | ecosystem: Environmental > Aquatic > Freshwater > Lake | place: Democratic Republic of the Congo: South-Kivu...
GGCTTCGCGTGAGGCCAACAGCCGGCAACAAGCCAGCCCCGGCGCCGCGACCTCCGGACACCCCAGACGCACAGGCCAGATCTCGGGCTGGAAAGCCCGAGCTACAAAATCGCCAGCAGGCGAGCCGGCTACGGAAGTGCCCGGGTGTGCGGCAGGTATGCCGCCACTCAGCACCCCTCACACCCGTGCGACTCTCTTCGCGGCTTCGCGGCTTCGCGTGAGTCCAACAGCCGGCAAAGCACCCGCACCAGCGCCGCAATCCCCGCATACCCCAGACGCACAGGCCAGATCTCGGGCTGGAAAGCCCGAGCTACATAAGCGCAGGCAAATCCGCCGCCGCAAAACGCCACGCCATCAGCGTTCATCAGCGATTCAAAACAACCCTCTCGCTCGTGCTCAAAAAGCGACGCCGAAGGCGATTTGTTTCGATTACGAGCACGAGCACCATTTCATTGAGCACGAGCACGCAGAATCGCAGAAAAATTGAATGCCTTGTCAGCAGCCAGTCGGGCCGGTGGCATCTTCGGCACTGTTCGCCCGGATTCGCTGGCAGCCCGCTCCCGCTGATTTCGCTGCCCCGAAACCATGCCCCCCTCCGCTGCCCCTTTTCGTGCTCGTAATCGTACTCGTGCTCGTGCTCGTGCTCGTGCTCGTGCTCGTACCCCCCACCCACGCTCACACTCCAAAACCACCGTCAAAACAAGAACCTCACACCGCCACCGCTCAAGCCCCGCTCATGCAGATCTCACAAATGCATGACAGCAGAAAAAATCGAGCACAACGACAAACACGATCGAGCACACAATCCACTCGATTTTCAATTCACCCTATTCCAGCACCAGCCGTGGTGCAAAACACCCCACCGCTCCCATCAGCCCCCGCCACGTCGCCTCCTCCGCCTCCACTGTAATCACCATCCCGCAATCAGCCGCAGCACCAGTTGTCAGACGACTGATACTGGCCAGCCGAGTCGTCTCGGGCAAGGGCCATAAACCGGCCTCACGCAGCAGCTCCGCCAGACGCCGCGCCATCGCCGGACTGCTCAGACAAATCCAGTCCAGACGACCGCCGCGAATCCGCTCCCAAATCTCAGACCCCAGTCCCGCTGCATCCTCGTTCCGATACACCACCATCTGCTCTACAACTGCACCCGCAGCACTCAGCTGCACCGGCAGCACGTCCCGACCACGACTGCCACGCACCCACAGCACTCGCCGCCCCGCAACCTCAGATACCAAAGCCTCCGCCAGCGACTCAGCCCGGAATGTTTCCGGTACCAGATCCGCCACAATTCCACGCTCCTCAAGACAGGCCGCTGTACTGCGACCAACACACGCTGCCCGCACCCCGCCCAGTGCACGCACATCCCGCCCCGCCAGACGCAACTGCCGAAAAAACTCCCGCACGCCGTTCGCACTCGTGAAAATCAGCCAGTCCACATCCGACAAATCAGCAAGACGCCGCTGTATCCGCTCCGACTCTTCAGCACCCGCCGGCTGAATCTCCAGCAACGGCATCAGCACCGGTTCGCCGCCGCCACGGACAATCTGCTCCAGCACGTCTCCCGCCTGCTCCTCCGCTCGAGGCACACCGATCGATAAACCAAACAGCGGCAACTGCTCATACCACGACAGACCACGCCGCTGATTCACACACTCCCCCACCACGACCAGCGAAGGGGGCTGCAACCCCGCCTCTTCCGCCAGACCCGCCAGCGTACTCAGCGTCCCTGTCAGCAGCTGCTGCGTCGGCAAGGTCGCCCGGCAAATCACCGCCGCAGGCGTCGTTCCCGCCAGACCATTCTCCTGCAGGCGACTGCACAGCTCCGCCAGACGACTTAAACCCATATAAAAAACCAGCGTCCCAGGAAACTGCGCCAAGGCCCGGAAACACAGCCGAGTCCCCTCGCGCAGCGGATCCTCATGAGCCGTCACGAAGGCCACTGCCGACGCCGCGTGCCGATCCGTAAACGAAATCCCGGAATACTCCGCTGCTGCCGTTGCCGCTGTGATCCCCGGAATAATCTCAAATGCAATGCCAGCCTGCCGCAGCGCCTCAGCCTCCTCGCCACCCCGCCCAAAAATACACGGATCGCCACCCTTCAGTCGCACCACGTTCAGGCCCTGTCGAGCCGCCTCGATCAGACGACGATTGATCTCCTCCTGAGACACAATCACTGCACCCTCACGACGAATTCGCGACGTCCGCTCACAACGCCCGCTCGCCATACGCAGCAGCAACGGATTCACCAGACCGTCGTACAGCACCAGGTCCGCCTGCCGCAACACCTCCGCAGCTCGCACCGTGATCAGACCCGGGTCACCCGGACCAGCTCCTGCCAGCCACACTCGACCGATTTGCTGCTCACCTTCCAGATTCGTCACAGCAGCTCTCGCAGATAAAAATGATGCTTCCCCAGACGACCACCGTAATTCCCCGCCGACACCAGACCCACACCAGGCTGGCTCACTGCCGCATGCAGACCAAGCCGCATCGCCCCCCGCACATCCTCCGCCGTCAGACCGTCTATCACAATCTCATACACACAATGACAGTCCGCCGGCAGCTCGCTCGCTGTCAGACCCCGCAGCGTCGGACACCACGCCTCATTCGTACTCGCCTTCAGCCGCGGATACTTCGAACCAACCTTACTTCCCGAACGCACAATCCCGCCCGGAAACGGCAGCGCCACTCCACGCATCCCCCGTATCGCATCCACCGCTGCTTCCGCCGCCCCCAGCGTCGACCGCACATCCACCCCGCAAATCAGCAAATTGCCCCCCGCAACGCCCGTCACCGTCCCAAACTCGTCCTCACACACAAACTCACCGTCCATCACCGGAATCCGCCAGTAACGACGACCGTCAATCAGCTTCGACTGCTGAAAACCATCACCAAAATACCGCAGAACGCCCCCAATTCGCACACGCCGGTCCTTCGCACTGTCCGGCAGTCCGTTGAAACACGCTGTTCCCGGACACGTCAGCACACACTGACCCACGCGACCCTGAATCGCCTGACCCAGCGCCTGCACCGAAAAACCAAAGGCCAAAACCGACACACCAGGTCGGCCATCAGCCGTGTCCTCAGCTGACAGCTCCTGCTCAATCGCCGCCTCCAGATCACACGCAATCACACTTGTCGCATTCCCGCAAAACACCGTCGCCGCCGTCCGCGCCCAGCGCAGACTGTCAGCCGTGATCACCAGCCTCGCAGCTTTGATCGGAAAAGCCTCAGCAAAAGTGTCCGCAATACGCACACCCCGCAGCTCCAGTAACCCGCTCTCCGCCAAATTCACACCCTCCCCACTCGCCGAACAAACACCACGCCCACCGCTCAAGCAACCACCACAGCCACATAGCCTAAGTTCTGACCCGCACCACTGCCAGCACACCCGCAGATTTCCCCGGATTCTTCCGCCACAGCCGGAATGCTGGAGATTCCCGAACTTTCGTGTAGACTATAGCCATGGCCGAGCAACCCCTGCGAGTGCTGCTGCTGGACGGCGAACTCACCTTCCGTGGTTCGTCGCTCCTCACCCTGCGCATTGCCCGAGGGCTCGAAAAACGAGAACTCGAAACCGCACTCGTCTGCACCACCTGCGAAGGACTCGACCCCGCACTCCTGCAAGGTGTCAGACTCCACGAAATCCCCGGCCTCGATGTCCCCGTCTGGGGACGCCTCGTGGCACGCACCGTCTACCGCGATATCAAAGACCAGCGCCCGGACGTCATTCACCTCTTCGACAGCCGACTCCTAAACACCGCCTCACGACTCGCCGAAGAACTGAAACGACCACTCCTGCTCAGCGTCGGAGGCCACGACGAAGCCGAATCACTCGTTCTCCGCAACCCCGTCCCCCAGCTCAAATCCATTATCTCAGTCAGCGAAAGCGTCCAGTCCCGACTGCCAGCCGGACCCGTGATGGACCAGCTCGAAAAACAAGTCATACTGCCCGGCGTCGAAGTCGCAGATGCCCCCGGAATTGACCAGCCCCTCGATGATGATCGCCCCCCGGTCATCGGCATGGCCGGGCCACTCGAAGTGATCAAAGGAGCCTCCTTCTTCCTCCGCGCCTGCCACCGAGTCGTCGCAGCCGGACATAATATCCGCATCGTCATCGCCGGCAGCGGACCCGAAGAACACAGCCTCAGACAACTGGCCGCCTCACTCGACCTCTCACGCCGACTCACCTTCGTCGACGGCGGTGTCTCCATGCAGGGATACCTCGCCGCCATCGATATCTTCTGCCTCCCCTCACTCCAGCAGGGGATCGGAGTCCTCATGCTGGAAGCCATGGCTCTCGGACGACCCGTCATCGCCTCCGGTGTCGGCGGAGTACTCAGTGTCATCCAGGATCGTGAAAACGGACTCATCGTCCCGCCCTCCGACAGCCGCCTGCTCGCCGATCGAATCATCGAACTGCTGCTCAACCGCGACACCGCTCGCACTATCGCAGCCGCCGGACAACAACTGGTGCGCTCCCGATTCCGCGAAGATCACATGCTCGATCAGCTCATCAGCCTCTATCGACTCATGCAGCCCACCACACCCCGCACTGATGAAATTCTCCCCGTCCCCGGACGCGCCAGCAGCAGTCGAGATCGCACATGACATGGCGGCTGCTGTTCTCCGGAACCGACTCCACCACCTGGACCACGCTCGTCCTGTTCGCTTCCCTCGCTGCTCTCGCCATCAGCTGCTGGCTCCTCCGCCTCGAACGACGCATCGTCTCACGCCCGGTCGGCTGGACACTCCTCACGCTCCGCTGCAGCGTGCTCACACTGCTGCTCCTCACACTCCTCCAGCCAGTACTCACCAGACAATTTGACCAGCGACTGCAAAACAGAGTCGTCGTCGCCGTCGATGGTTCCGACAGCATGGACACCCGCGACAGCCACGCCACCCTCGCCGAAAAACTCCGCTGGGCTCAGGCCCTCGGAATGCTCGGTAATGCTGAAACTCGACCACTCATCGAAACCTGGGCCGCAGCCGCCGAGGCCGGCAAAGAACCACCATGGCTCGGCACCGAACTGCCACCACTGACTCCCGCCCAGACAGCCGCCGCCAGTGCACGCCGCGATCAGGTCATGGCCTCACTCAGTGAATTTGAGCAGATGCCGCGCACCGAATTCGCCCGCCGGCTGCTCGCCGCAAAACCCACGGAACTCCTCGAAAACCTGCGAAAAAATCTCCCCGTAGACCTCCGCCTCTTCGCCGCCGAACAACAGCCAGCCACTCCCGGACAGCTCGCACAGATGCTCCAGCAAAATCGCCGGCAGCTGCGCCCCGAAACAACCGATGCCATCGGACTCCTCCAAAATACACTCGCCGAAGAATCCGCACCACAAATTCGCGGCTTCATCCTCCTCTCAGACGGACGACAGACCGCTCCCGCAGATGTCGCCGGTACCGCCGACCTCCTCGCTATGATCAAGGTCCCCGTCTACACCATCCCCATCGGCTCCGCACTCCAGCCCCGCGACCTCTCCATCGCTTCCATCGATGCACCCGAAGCCGTCTTCCTCAAAGATCAGGCACTCGTAAAAACCATTCTCGGTACCGCCGGCTTCGAAGGTGAAGAACTCACCGTGCGACTCGAAGCCGCCGGCAACGTCCTCCAGCAGCAAACAATCACCCCCGCAACTGACTCCACCACCGTCTCCTTTTCGCTGCCAGCCGATCAGCCCGGCAGATTCGATTACGTCGTTACCAGCGATCCCCGACCCGGTGAACTCCGCAATGACAACAACTCTCGCAGCTTCAGCCTGAAAGTCGTCGATAACAAAGCTCGAGTCCTGCTGCTGGATGGAGATGCCCGCTGGGAATTCCGCTACCTCAATAACCTGCTCGAACGAGATCGCCAGGTCGAAGCCACCACCATCCTCTTCAGACAGCCCTGGCTCGAAATCCTCAATCAGCCGGCCCTCCAAAATACACTGCCGCCCGCCGTCGCCTTCCGCGAAATACTCGCACGCACTGACCTCCTGATCATCGGTGACCTCAATCCCGCTGAAGCAGACCCACAGACATGGCAAATGGTCGAAGAAGCCGTGACTCGCGACGGACTCACCGTTGTCATTATTCCCGGCCGCCAATACATGCCGCTCGCTCACCAGTCCGAAATCCTCAATTCCATGCTGCCCGTCACCGCTGTTCGACAAAAACTGGCCGAACAGTTCCTCGCCTCCGCTCCCGGAAGCGAACAAACCGCCTTCCGACTGACGCTCACTCCCGCCGCTCAAAACCTCCCCATGCTCCAGCTGCAGGAAGATCCCGGCAGCCGCGATACCTCCCTCTCAAAATTGCCCGGACATCCGTGGATCGCTGCCGGTACACCCAAACCCGGTGCTGCCGTCTGGGCCACCGCCTCAATCCCCGGACTGCCCGCACAGGCCGATCCCGTCATCGTGCAGCAGGACTACGGCTTCGGACAAATCGTCTGGCTCGGACTCGACAGCACCTGGCGCTGGCGCCGCCGCGCCGGAGATGAATGGCACTACAAATTCTGGGGACAACTCATTCGCTGGGCCGCCCGCAGCAAAGCAGCCGCCGGAAATAACTCCATCCGCATGTCCGTCTCTGATGTCATCGTCGATGAAACCGAATCACCGGAAGTCGTCGTTCGCTGGGATCGCAGACTGCTGCCACAGGTCACGAACGCCGTCATCTCCGTCATCGCCGAACAACCCGGCACCCAAATACCCCCCGTGATAATACGACTCCAGCCGTCACCCGATACGCCCGAACGCAGCTCAGCCCGACTGCCCGGACTCACACCAGGCAACTGGAACCTGCTGCTCAAAGTCGAAAACACCTCCGTTGACATTCCCCCAAATGTGCAGACAGAACTCATCGTCCGCCCGCAGGTGTCAGCAGAACTCGCCGATGTCAGCTGTAATCGCACTCTGCTCAAACAACTGGCCGAACAAAGTGGCGGAGAACTCATCGAACCCTGGGATGTCGCCCGCATCACACAGCTGCTGCAGCCCGTCGATCAGCCACAGCAAAAACTGCTCGAACGCAGCCTCTGGGACCACTGGCTGCTGATTGTCCTGTTCTGCACACTGCTGATGGCAGAATGGATCGTCCGCCGCATCAATGGATTGCCCTGAACAGCAGACACCGCCACCGCACAGACTAAACGCTGGCAGCCACGCCCGCCAAACCACGCACCAACTGCTCAATCGCCGGCTCCGCCATCCGATTAAAGTAATTCCACGAATGCCCGCCCGCTGTCGTCAGCAGGTCCCGCTCATGCAGAATGCCGGATGACGACAGCTTCATACCCAGCCGAGCAGCACCGTCGTACCACTCCACGTCTGCCGGATCACAGCAAAAATACTGATACCGCGGCCATTGCAGCGGTTGCAGATTCAGCACCACGGTCGCCTGCCGAGCTGCCTCAGCGTCCGGAAACATACCGTCCAGCGGAATACCCGCGCCATACAATTGATGAAAATCGACCGCCGGTGAAATCGCAGACACCACCGGAAACTTCAATGCATACCGATAAGCCAGCTGCAGCACACCCTGACCACCCATGCTCACACCCAGCAGCGCTATCCGCGGCGGCTGCACCTGCAATGTCTGCTCGATCCACGGCACAAGACTTTGCAGCAGCCATTGCTGCGGAGTCACCTGGGGATCAAATTCCTCACAGAGCACGTCCAGCCACCAGCTGCGTCGCCCCGATGGACACACCGCCACCAGACGATGCTGCTGAAACAGCCGAGTAAACACGGGATTGTCCGACAGCAAAACCTCGCCGTGACCGTGCAAAAACAACACCACACCCGCCACCGACTCAGGACCAGCCGGCACAAACAACTCCACCTCGCGACCCGCCGCCTCCAGCCGACGCCAGCGCGACTGCAGCGACAAGTCCGATAAACCACCACCTGACACCGAAACCAGGCCCGGAAACAGATTCTTCAACGCGTCAAACATATCTCGCCGCAGTTTTCCAGCCGCTGAATTGTGGCCTTTGTGACAAACTCAAATCTGTCCTACAATCCTCTCCCAGCTCCACCGCCGGTCGACTCCCCCGGCACTCAACACACTCTCTCTCAGAACACCATCCTATGCTCCAGCCCGATTATGAAGCTCGCCGAAACCGAGTCCTGCGAAAATTCCGAGAGGCGGGGATCGACAGCCTGCTCGTCTCCAGCGTCGCCAATGTTCGCTACCTGACCGGATTCACCGGGGATTCCTCCTGGCTGTTCCTCGCACCCGACTGCCAGATCATACTCAGTGACACCCGCTACGAAACACAGCTGCAGACCGAATGCCCCGGACTGCCCGCCGAAATCCGCGATGCCGGACGCACCATCCTCGACCTCGCCGTCGATCGAATTGCCGCCGCCAAAGCCAAACGCGCAGGATTCGAAGCCGAACACCTCACCGTCGCCACCTGGCAGTCCCTCGCAACACAGCTCGCAGCCACTCCCGCCACACTCGTGCCAGCCGCAGGACTCGTGGAACGACTCCGCGAAGTCAAAGATCGCTCCGAACTCGCACAAATCCGCGAAGCCATCCAGATCGCCGAACGCGGCATCGGTGTCGTCCGCAGCAGCCTCCGACCAAATCAGACCGAAACCGATATCCGCTTCCTGCTCGAAACAGCCATGCGCGACTTCGGCGGACAGGGGACCGCCTTCGAACCAATCGTCGGAGTCGGCCCGACTGCCGCTCTCCCGCACGCTCACGCCGCCTCCAGACGAGTCAGCGAACACCCCGTTCTCCTCGTCGACTGGGGGGCCGTCAGTACGCAGGGCTACCGCAGCGACCTCACCCGAGTCTTCATTACGGGAAAACCAACAAAAAACATCGAAAAAGTCTATAACACCGTGCTTAATGCACAGCAGGCGGCCATCGCCGCCATCCGCCCTGGAGCCCTTTGCGCCGATGTCGACCGCATCGCTCGCAACATGATCGCTGATGCTGGTTTCGGACAATTCTTCGGACATGGACTGGGCCACGGATTTGGCCTCGAAATCCACGAATCCCTGCGAATGAGCCCGCTTTCAAAACAGAAATTCGAGCCGGGCATGGTAATCACTGTCGAACCCGGGATTTACCTGCCCGACAAATTCGGTGTCCGCATTGAAGACGATGTGCTGGTTACCGCCACGGGCTGCGAAGTTCTCACTTCGGTTCCCCGCGAATTTGAGCAGTCGATTGTTGGCGTCCTTGCATAAATCCCCCGATTTTACGATGCTGCACCATTATCACGCACGTGGCTGACCAACCGCTGCCGGCCTCAGATTTCTCTGACGGCCGGGTTTGCCGGATGCAACAGCCGGAGTCATCCTTTACTATGGCGAAACCCGTGGAAACTGAACCCAAACGCAAAGCATTCGATCTCGACGATTTCCGCAAGCTGCTGCAGCTCATGGAAAAATTCGGTGTTTCTGAAGTCAGCCTCTCCAACGAAGATGAATCCTGGAAGGTTCGTCGTGGCCCGCGACAGGTTGCCTATGCTCCTGCCATGCCCGAATTCGCTCCGGCTGCTGCTCCGCAGGTCGCTCCCGTGGCCGCTGCTCCCGCCGCAGCCGCTCCTGCTGCGACCGCCCCGGCAGCTGCTCCGGCCGGCATTTTGATCACCGCACCCACAGTCGGCACCTTTTACGCCGCCCCCAGCCCTGAAGATCCGCCCTTCGTCAGCGTCGGAACCGTGGTAAAGCCCGATACCGTCGTCTGCATCATCGAAGCAATGAAGGTCTTCAACCAGATTCAGGGTGAGAAAGCCGGACGGATCGTCGAAGTGCTCGTGCAAAGCGGCGATGCGGTCGGATTCGGGCAACCACTCTTCCGCCTCGAACCAGCCTGATCAGGTTCTCACTGTCAACAATCGGCACACTGCAGCAGCTCTGCCGCGATACCTCTCGCGGCCGGGCTGCGCCCGCCCTCGTAATCCAATCTCATCGTACACTGGCTGTCGGACAGGCCCATGCGGCCCCTGCCCCCAGCACCGAACCTTTCTGGCGTGAGCTGACTCATGTTTCAACGAATTCTGGTAGCCAATCGCGGCGAAATCGCTCTGCGGATCATTCGCGCCTGCCGTGAAATGGGCATCGAAACCGTCGCCGTCTACAGCGAAGCTGATCGCGGTGCTCACTACCTGTCACTCGCAGAC
>Ga0172373_10012154_pt1 | contig 10137 bp, 12 predicted proteins | sample Lak10m_2_FD_114546 | JGI IMG/M metagenome (GOLD analysis project Ga0172373, IMG submission 114546) | Freshwater microbial communities from Kabuno Bay, South-Kivu, Congo - kab_092012_10m | ecosystem: Environmental > Aquatic > Freshwater > Lake | place: Democratic Republic of the Congo...
ACTTACAAAATCTACAACGATTTACTCAAGGATATGTCCGAAATCAAAAAATCAAAAGAGTTTCTGAAAGGTAGAGGAGCAAATTTGGCCCTTTACACACATGTTGATACATTGGAAAGACAAGAAGTTCAATTTCTCTTCGACATAGCTGTAATAAATTCCGAAAATTATTTAATTCTAAAACGAAAATAAGATGCTTGAAATAGGACAATACAAATTGGTTGGCAGTGGCTTTTCGGTCAACCAAATGATGAAAGAAAATGCGCAACTCAAAAGCGAAAACTCAACCTTGACTTACTGTTTGATTGGAGGAGTAATTTTCGGAGTAATACTTTTGTATGGTTATCTTGTTAGCCAAGAGGAACTGAAAAAAATAAAAGTACCACAACTATCGAAGAATCAGAGGAACCCAATTTAGATCATTGGGTTCCATTTATTAAAAACACCCTAGACGACCTCACAACAGTGTCTTCGCCTGCCGACTTAAGTGGTCTAGATTCGTAGGTCAATCCACTAATACCCAACAGATCAGGCATAGTTGCCGGCTGAGTCAATTGAAATTGGAGATCTGCGATCTGAAATGACTCTGGAAGCGTATATTTGGCAAATGCCCCTGTTTCCAGCTGACATAAGACAAAAGCGACACTACCTTCTTCCCTCTCTACTTTTAGGTCGATATAACTAGTCTGATAAATTGGAAATAAGGTGCTTGATCCACTGAGTTCTAAGGAACGAAATCGCTCGAGCAGTTTTCTTCCGTTTTTAATTTCAATGGTGTTTTGATCATTGCACAGGAAGATCAGTTGTTCCCTCTCTATGGATAACTCACTCCAATGTCCAAAGCCATACTTTGCCAGAAAAGTCAGGTTGAAAAGCAACTGCTCCCAATCGAGTCCATTGGTTTCTTTGACATTGCGCCATTCCTGCCAGACATCCATAGGTACCTTACAGAACCAAAGGCGCATTCCTTCACCAAAGTACTTTATGGTTACTGGCATGATCTATTTATTTGAAACTATGAAGATACAAAAGTCATGTCGTACTCGGGATGACGATTATACAACAATTAAAAGTATACGACGACAAACATTAAAAGCAACAAAATAACTGATTCAATGAAGAATGAATTCGTATTTTCGTGATTATGGCTATCAAACTAACCCCCGGAAATCTATACTTCATCCGTGATATCGACTACCTCACCGGTGAAATTGGTAAGTATGTTAAAATTGGCATAGTAACCAATGACCGAAAAACTGAGGACCGCTTGAAGGACCATCAAACCGGAAATCCGAGGGGCATCTATCCTATTGCAGAAGTGAAGGATGTGCCTTTCGTGGAACGCTTGGAAACCCAATTACATTATGAACACAATGAAAAGTGGATCACGGGAGAATGGTTCTTGCTCGACGACAAAGAGGTAAAGGCAGTCGTAAAGAGAGCAGAAGAATTAAAGGCACAGCAGCTTTTGGATAAATCCCTCATCGAAGACGTACTACTTAAGGTCCAGAAAAAAATCTCCAACGGACAATTGAAAAGCGCAAGCAAAAAGTCGAGGGATCTGGAAAAGAATATTATCCAACTAAAAGGTGAACTCAACGTTCTCAAGGCAAAAATAGAAATTTCAAAATATGAGTTCTATGCATTACTCGGGGCGAATGGCTCCATAGATGGAGTGCTCCGAATCAAATATACCGCCAGTAAACTTACGTTTGATGAAAAGGCTTTTCAAAAAGCCCACCCGGTAATGTATGACAAATTCGTTTTACCCAGACCGGATACATTTAAACACACGTTTAACTATACGAATAAGGGCGAATACAGCCTCGGATTTGTGGATCCGGCAATCCATGCCGCTCAAGCAGCTCTTGGTGCTACGATCTACACTCAAGGTCAACTTTCAGGTGTACAAAAACGCTCAAAAAAAATAGAACTATTACATGCCGATCACCTTCGCTTACTTAAGGAGACGAAATGGCGAGAGTATGAACTAGAGACCATGGAATACCAACTACAAAAATTAGTTGGTGTTTACGATGGTATTGATGGAATTTGCACCTGGAGAAGGTTTTACGCTCCGCAATCTGACGCGTTCAATGTAACTGCTTTCAAAGAGAAACACCCCAAAATTTTTGAAGCGTTTCTCACGAAGCCTTCGAATGAAGTATTTGCCATGGAAGTTGAGAAAAGTAGAGCTTATAAGCCAAAATAGATCTACGTCCAACAAGATGTTAATACGATTATCAGATTCATAAATCGTAAACAAACTAATCCCTACGCCGCAAACCCAATGCGCTGTTTCGGTTTTCCTGAAAGTGACAGCAGATACCCTTCCAAGGCTTCCAATAAAGTACTCTTACATTCTTTGATGATGCTGTTCAATTCCCACTGCTTACGGAAAACTCCAAGTTGTGCAGCAGTGAAGGTGTAGGATTCGGCAATTCGCTTAGATTCTTCCACAGGAATGAAAGGAAACATGTGATGCAACAAATCAAAGCGTACCTCAGCCACCGGGTCAAGAATCTCGATATTCAGTAAGATTCGGCGCCCAAAGGCTTTGTCGAAAGAATCCGGTCGGTTGGTGGTAATGATCATGACCCCTTCAAAGATTTCCATTTCCTGAAGTAGTATGGTTTGAACACTATTTTCAGTTTGGGTCGTATTTCCTTTTGATTCCGATCGACTGGCAAATACGGCATCTCCTTCATTGAAAAACAAGATCGGGGCGTTCTTCGATTGCCTGCATATTCGGCGGTAATCATCAAACACTTGCTTGATCGCTTTCTCGGTTTCTCCGAAGTACATGTTACGTTGTTGTGTTACGTCAAAAAACAAAAGATCACGTTTGGTTTCCAATGCCAATTGTCGGGCAAGTTCTGTTTTACCTGTACCGGGCCCTCCGGAGAGTAATGCGATGATGCCCCCTGGTTCACCGTTCTTAATGGCCATCTTTTCGAACTTACGAAGATTGGCAGGAACTAGGATCTTTCTCAATTGCTGCACCTTAACATGCGTATCCGGGTTGTAGTACAACTTTTTTGGAAAGATCGTCTGGTGATCAAATAACTGCAATGCAGGAGAAACCGGAGCTACTCGTGTGGGTTGCTCGTCAGTTTCATGGATCATGGCCGCCCAAACAGGATGTGCACCTATTCGGACCATACCGTGTTCGTTCTTATGTCGCTCCAATACTTCTTTCGTGTAAAGCGGATGCAGTGGATCCATCAGCTCCTTCTTCAAACGGGCAACTTCAAGTGCAGAATTACAGAACAACTGTATTAAGGTCGACTGCTCCAGGCGATGCTGGTCGATCTGATGCAAAATACCCGTGAATAGTGCAATGGCACGGTGTTTCTTCGACAGCTTGGCACGGAACACATGGTTGACGAAGGGCAGTTCGCGCAAGTCCTTCATTTCTTCTGTAAACCAAAGCCATTCATTTAAAAGGAAACTTCGGTTGCGGAACGAGACGGCGCGCGCATAGAGCATCATAAGAATATAATCGTAATCGTTGGAAGGATATTTCGGCAAGGCCTTTTTGTCGGAATTGCGCAGTGCCATTTCTGCCGGATGACTCAGGTAGATGTGGTCGTAGAAATTATTAAACGGCCCTTCGCTACCGAACAGAAAGTAGCCATTTACGACCAATGTTTCAACAGCATCTGCCACCTGACGCTGCCTGAGCATGGGCTCCATGAATTCGATGATCTCTCCTACGCAGACGTGTTGCTTTTTACCGCGCAAGTTGCAGTAAGCGTAAAGTACAGAGGTACACTCGTCATTGAGGCGCAAAAAAGTTTTAAATTCCGCCAAGGTCTTGGCTAAGGCATTGGGATCGATCTTTCCGGCAGGACGTTTGGAGTTTCTGGAGAACTCGGATAACCAGTTTCGCATAGGTATTTGAATTTAAAATGTACGAGGTGAAGTGTGTGAGTAGGGGATATACGAAGGGGGTGTTGAAATATCACATACAACTGAGAGGTAATTTGTTTTATTTTATCAATTTTACTGGAAAAACTTGCAATCCATTTTCAGCTGCTAGATCTATGATTGATTGACTTCCTAGTTTTTGCATCCATTTTATTCCAAATAACAATTCATTCTTCCCAGTAACATACTCTCGATTAAAAATGTAAAGTTTTTTAACCCTGTAGTCTAGCATACCTTTTAGTATATCTTTTTCAAATTCATTTTTAATATTTCCAAGACAAATTTCTATGGCCGTATTTTCCGACGGTATAAATAAGTCAAATTTATGGCCACTTATAACTCTTCCAGTAATATTTTTCAATCGAGCCTCTATTTCAATATCAACTCCATGAATTTTTTTTAACTCTTCTTGAATTTTTTTAATTGTACGATTGGTTCGTATATTTTTTGATTTTGGATTACTAATTTTCTTTAACCAACTAGGTTTCCAATCATCTTTTTCTTTTCCCGAAGCTGTTTTTGTCCTGTGAAAAACATTTTTTTCAAAATACTCTTGAATAAATTCAATTACTTGCTTTTCCATTATTAATATTTTTATAAATATAAACCAGTTTAAAGAAAGTCATATTAGAATCCCCCAAAATCATTTTTTTCTTCCAAATCCCCATCCTACCTTCGCGGAATGGGTCAAAAAGGGCGTAAGAAGGATGTGAGTCCGCACAGTGGCAGGAATCTGCGTTTGAAGTTCATTCATGAGTTCATTTCTGGAAAAAGTGGTACTCAAACGGAGATGCTCTCGTTCGTCAATGATAAATTGAAGGCACATGGTCTGGAACGAATTGAAAAAGCTACGCTTCAGGCAGACTTGAGTTTCTTGAACGAAGGAAGCTACCTCACTACGCAACAAAGGAGTAAGCTTAAACCTTTCTCAGACGGTAAATATTTCCATGCCGTGCTGAACAAGAAGACCCTCAAGTATCAATACGAGGATGACATTCAGCCCCCGCTCAGTTTTTTAACCGAAGAAGAGCAAATGACCTTACCATTTCTGGCATCGGTACTCGATCCGTTTGGAGATGTCCCAGCATTTCAAAAGTTTCTCGGTCAAGTCGCTACACTTTTTGACGAGGACCTGAAATCCACACCATCCGTATCAGCTTTTGCAGTGACTGGACCAACCTTTTCATTCAAAGGGTACAAAGGAAGAATGATTCATAAAGTATTACAGCTTCTTGGACATATTAAAAGAGAAGAGGTGATCACTTTTGACTACCTTAAGTCGTCCTCCATGGAAATCAGAAAAGATCTTCCCGAAACAAAAAGTACTGTAACCTTCAAGCCCCTTTGCATTCGATTGTATCAAAATTTATACTATCTGACTGGCATTTGGGACGGGAACGAAACCTATTCTTTAATCAATTACCGTATTGATCTAATTGTAGACAATACCATACGATCGATCCCATTGTCAAAGGACACGTTGAAAGTAAGGACATTCTCAGCAAGTGTAGAAAGAAATCGCTCCGACATTGAGAACGTCCTCAAACGTCCACTTGGCGTTTGGATACACGGCAATGATCGCATCGAAGAAAAGATTACGTTACGCTTTCATGGCTGGGCAGGGAAACACCTGCTTACTCTCGACATTCATCCTTCACAGAAAAGGGTTTCAAAACTCAATGGGCAGCATTTTGTCGACTTTGAATTTGAGTTATTCACCTACGAAAAACATGTCAACAACGTGGCCTTATTTGAAGAGGAGCGTAATACAGCCATTGCAAAAGGCGAAATAGATCCTGATAAACGTCCTTATTTAGGGTGGCTCAACCGTTACCCTGAAGCCGGTTATATCTTCGGTAGATATATCAATTTCATCGAATTGATAAAAATAGAAGCAATTTAAGGAAGACCTATTTAATTGGGTCATAACCCATCCTAACTTTGGTTAAGTCAAGCGGAAAGTCTGTTTGCATTTAACTAAATACATTTTTATCATGATGGAAACCATCACATTACGTCCGAGCGTCGAGGATTGGCGCAAAGACATGGACCTCGGTATGGCCCCCCTTGGGATTTACCGTATGGATCGCTACAAGCAAGAACTTTTCAAACAGATGAGAATACTGGAGAATCTTCTTCGGGAGTATCAAGGTGTGACTGCCATACTTTCTTACAATCAGTCAGATATTGCTCCCTACTGGCACAAATTGGAGGTTAGCGTTAACCACTCGTATCAAAAATTCGTGGCGTTGGTATGTTATGAGGTAAACGAAGAAAACAAGTTGACAGCCAAGATTCACTGCACCAATCGTCCATCCACGGAAGAATTTCCAATTGAAGGCGGCGTCGAATGGAAAACGATCATTCTGACCGAATCAGAGATTAAAGATCCTGCTTACGTGGCAGCGAATGTCAAAAATCACTTCATCTGTTTCGAAAGTTTCCGCCAGATTGGGAGAGACATTTTGTATGCGGTGCTCGAAGAATAAAAAAATTAGAAAAAAAATAAAAATGCTTGCAACTTTTTCTAAAATGAGAATAGAATACACTAGAAACATTAAAAATATAAATGCTATGAACCATATCCCACAAGATGCCGATGTATTGTTTACCGGCTTAAACCCAACCCGACAAGCACTGCGTGATGGTGCCTTATTTTCTCACGACCGTTCATTCTGGAACCTTCTTGAACGCGCCGGTTTCTATGCTGGAACAGGAAATATTCCTGCTGCAGAGATGTATCCCCTTCTAGTAGCTGGGAAATTGGATGAACACTTAAAAATCGGACTTGCGGATCTGCTGCCTCATATCGATGAACAGCACGCAGCAAATGTTCGTGTTGAACTGGAGTTTGTTCATGCCTATGTTCAAGAAGCCGCTCGTAAAAAAGTGAAGCGAATTGGTTTAATGGGAGACAAAGTAGCACGTGCTTTCGCAAAAGCATATCCACAACTGGCGTACAACTCGATCCAAAACAAACAAAACTTCATGGGAAGACTGGTTATCGGGAATCATACAATCACTTTTTATTCACTCCCTTTTCCCAACAATAATTCAATTCCCAATAAGGACGAATACTACAGAAATTTAAATAATAATTGACTTTTTGTTAAATATTTTCAAAAATCGTTTTTTTTATTAGGTTAATTAATCGATATTTGTGTTATTTTTTTAACAATGTATCGTATAAATGAATATAATTTTAATTTTTTAAACTATGAATGTAACTACACATCTAAATTCAAAACAAATGAATTTGTTGAATGACTATGTCAGATCTGGACGTAATGAATCGTTTATTAAACAAAGGATCAATTGGTTCGGCGTCAATCAATATGATCAAACTGCTCTTTACAATCAGCTTATCGCACAAAATAAGGAAGTTTCGATAACTGAACTGGACGAAGAATTCAAAGGTTTACAGATATGCACGTATAACCTCAACTCAATTATTGCAGATGGATTTTCCGGAGAATGGAAGATCAATGTAAAGCGGGCTGCAGCGTGCGGTTACCTAAGGGTATTTTCCCTCAATGATCGTGGCTTGTATTTCACCGCCAGAATAAAAGGTTTTGAGCGATTGAAGAACGGGAAATACAAGATTCTCTTTGAAAACGTCGAACTACAACGCCACGAATCCAAGAATCTCAAGTTTACCAGAAATGTAGTGAGATACATCAACATGCCTTATAAAAATGCTCAGCGCAAAAACAAGTAAGCTGATACAAAAACAATGAAACACTTCCTCTCCTGTGAAGGAGCAACAGCTATTAATTCTAAAAACCAAAACTATGTACAACAAAGAAAAAATCCTAACTGTTAATTGCATGATTGAACGCCTGTTGCAAACACACTTCTCAGATCGTGTAAGACCATCGGAACGTTCGGAAGTTCGCCAGGAGATCATTGATAAGATCTTATCAAAAAATCTTCAGCACACAGAAGCTAGAGGTGACCTCGGTCAATGGCTCTATCGTTTGATCCAGAATCATCTGACTGATACCTTCAGAAAAAACCGAAGAAGCATTATTCAGCCTTTGGAAGACCTCTCCTATCTCACTATTCCGGAGGATGAAGATCTACTAAAAGAGGAATTGCATATAGATCGCTGGAGTCAATACAATGAGCTTCTTTCACGCGAAAATTCAGTCGACCAGCAAATTGTGCGGCTTAAACACGAAAAAGGCCTGAAGTATGACGAGATATCCCGGGTTTTAGCCGTTCCTAAAGGACCATTGGCCATGCGTTACAAGCGCATTAAAATGAAGATGAACCGAGATTACCGGCCAAACAGACTTTTCGAATAACTAAAAAAGCACCAATGAGGTGCTTTTTTTGTTTAATGCCAAAAGCAAGATGACCTGCTCTCATTCTCGATCCGTTCATGAATCTCACGAATAAGATCTACACGCACGGTTTCATATGCTGCTTTTGCTGCTTTCAACTTCTCCCAATAAACCAGAATACCAACGCTAAAAATCGGAATCAACAGGATTCCCAAGTTGATCGCATACGGTAAGATTCCAGTTAATATGTAGGGAATCTCGTAAAAATCGATGAGTAGCAGAATGGCCGTTACAACGGTGGAGGTCATCACTCCGACAATCATGTTGTCGAATTTTCGCTTTGCACAGATCATCTCATAAGACCAGTGCGTAAATTGTTGTTCTGTTTTTGTTTCCATACCTGGTATACGACTGGAAATCGAAAATATCAAACTACGAGCAAAAATTTACCAGTAGCCTGGCCAGTTGAATTCGTCTTCTGGAGTACATGTGATAACATTTTTCTTCTTTTTGTTTGCTGCACTGTCCAAAAAGATATTAAACCCTGAGTTATTCTGGATTTCCCAACACTCTGGAAATTCAACAGTATGTGTTCGGCTAAAGGTAATTCCTCTCAAGGCAAAGTAGGTGGCTGCCTCGGCTTGGTGGAAAAAACTTTTAATTTCACTTTTTAATTTTTCATCATCATTTTTTTCTCCTAACGAGTATTGGAGGAATAAATATTCTCCTAATCTCTTTGAATCCCTATTCAAATTTTCCAATTTATAATCTTTTATTTTTGCCATACTCTTGCGCTCGTCAATATCTTGTTTAATTGCTGGCAATTTAAATACCTCTAAATATTTGGTAAATGACTTATAGTCTAATTCACAATAAGTAAACCAAAAGTTATCATTATCACCAATTCTTAGCTTAAATGGATCGTTTTCTTCTATTTTATTAGTAAAATCTTTATCACATTCTTTTATTGAATAATCATCATTCTCCTTTTCAAAAGCAAATTCATTTTTGATAGAATGTTTGTTGTGTTTATTCAGGTAATTCGTTGAAAGTCGATTAAAATAATGTACATACCCATCCTTTGCCAAAAGGCTCCAAACAAAATTATTATTTACCGATGCTCTTTTAATAGGAAAAAGCGGGAGAGATGGGTTTGTGTCACCTGCACTATTTAAGTGTAGGATATGTTTGTGATAGCAAAGCATGTAGTCTTCATGCAATCTTACATACTTCGTAGAATCTCCTTTTTTAAAGTTTTTGTGTTCTTCCAATCTTCCGAAGACATCAGCTACCGACATCCCAACATAATAGGGTATAAACAGATAATGAGAACATGGTTTTTGCTTGACTGACTTAATTGCTTTATATACTTTATCTATTTCTTCGTCCTTACAGTTTAAAATCTTCCAATCATGTTTCTTCTCGTAATGGTCATTACACAATTTTGATTTTGTCTTCTCGGAATTACCTTTGTTTTCGTACAAGAACCCCCAGATATATACTCCTGGTTTTTTTTGATCGGCATGAATACATGTTTCTTTATCATTACAAGCGCATTTTTGCAAATCCCTCATATGCCTTAAAGGCTTAAAATTTAATGTGGTCATGGTTATTCAGTATCCTTTAAATTTGTGAAGTCAATTCATTTAAAAACTCAATACCTTTTCAGTTTTAGTCTTCTCAAAAGATATTAGTTGAATTCGTTTACTTCTTACATTCTAAAAATAACAATTTCAGATGTTTTTTATCTGAACCGTTTGCACCAAGTTAGACACAACAACCAGAATCAGTCTGAGCGCAGGAAGATTTACGGAAAAATGACCAAAAGTCTTCTTGAGACTTACAAAATCTACAACGATTTACTCAAGGATATGTCCGAAATCAAAAAATCAAAAGAGTTTCTGAAAGGTAGAGGAGCAAA
>Ga0172373_10012158_pt1 | contig 10134 bp, 8 predicted proteins | sample Lak10m_2_FD_114546 | JGI IMG/M metagenome (GOLD analysis project Ga0172373, IMG submission 114546) | Freshwater microbial communities from Kabuno Bay, South-Kivu, Congo - kab_092012_10m | ecosystem: Environmental > Aquatic > Freshwater > Lake | place: Democratic Republic of the Congo: South-Kivu...
AGAATCTCCTTGGAAGTCTTACCTGATGGGTTGTACGCAGCATCAGCCATCTCTTGACTGACTTGGATGACTTTCCTAAGGATGGATTTCTCTCGAACTAAGCCTGCATAGATTTGAATATTCGCTGTGCTTGGAATGCTCTGTGCCAAGCTCCCTAAATACTGAAGCCCTCCCACCTTTTCCAAAACTCCATGCAATTCTAATGAACCAGCCACTGTAAGCACGTCCACAGGTTTATTATGAAGCGTCAGTAACGTGATGTGTTTGAAGATTAAACGATGGTCAGCTCTGTAAAAGTCTTCCATCTCCAACATGCCACCTAATTTGTCATAAGCAACTTGATCGATCATCAACCCACCCAATACTGATTGTTCCGCTTCTATCGCCTGGGGTGGTGCTTTGTATTCGACCGGAATCGATTGATAACTCATATATTCAGACATTGATGCTCCGATTCCATTTCAAAGGAGGTGACCTTATGTCTACTGAACGACAAATTGAGTCGCACTGATATCGCGCTAGTACAGAAAATTGAAGATTTTCCACTCCGTGCGTCATGTCTTGTCGCAGAAATATTCAAAATTGATACTTAACTATCCAGATAATTCACCACTTGCCATGTATAAAAGCACCACTCACATCAGACAAAATTTCCACTGTTATCGCGTTCCCTGGTAAGAAGGTCTTGGAAATTACAAGAGTGTTCATGCGTAAACATCACAGGAACGACCTCATCGACTCGCCTAGGAGAAGATGTAAAAATTCAGGGAGCGCTAATTTATTGGAATGATCGGTTATCACTAACAACCTCAACCTTATCAAATTACCTCACTCAAATTGAACTGTGAGATCAAACATGCAAAAAACACATCGCCTCTCAAAATCACGATTGATGGACTACCTCCAGTGTCCCAAGAAACTCTATCTAAGTAGCTACTATCCCGAATTGGCTAAGAACAGTTTAAGCGCCCTACAAAGCTTTCATGCCGGTAATGCGGTTGGAGTGTTGGCTCGAACGATGTATGCAGATGGAATCCTAATTGGTCATGACGATAATTTGTCACTCGCACTTTCTCAAACCAGAAATGTACTCAGAGAAAATCCGAACAAGCCAATCTTCGAAGCCACTTTTGAACATAGTGGTGTATTAGTTCGCGCAGATGTATTACTCCCCTACCGCGATGGTTATCAAATGATCGAAGTGAAATCATCAACATCGGTCAAGTCACAATACCTGCCTGATTGCGCTGTCCAGGCTTGGGTTATTCGCGGCGCTGGGGTCAACCTTATCGATAGTTCGCTGACCCATATCGATAATAGTTTTGTCTATGCGGGTAACGGTAACTATCAAGGCATTTTCAAACAAGAGTCAATAACAGAGTCCATCACCCCTATGGTAGGCAAGGTTCGTACATGGGTGAGCACTGCCATAAAAGTACTTGAGGGTTCGGTCCCTGAGATCGAGGTAGGTGAGCAATGCTCATCCCCATATGATTGCCCCTTCATAGGTCATTGCGCACCTAACAGAGGTCGTGGATACCCTATTTCAACCTTGCCAAGAATCACCAAGAAGCAAGTTGATCAGTTCAAAGCTGATGGTATATCAGACGTAAGACAGATACCTGAAGGCACTCTGACTAATCCAATTCATCTTCAAGTATGGAGAGTGACAGTTGCTGGAATGCCAGAACTCAATCCAAGCGTCGGGGCGATTCTTAAGAAATACCCCTACCCTAGGTTCTATCTAGACTTTGAGACGATAGGTTTTGCTGTGCCTGTATGGAAGGACACTAGACCTTTTCAACAACTACCCTTCCAATGGTCTTGTCACATCGAACGCTCTGCATCGGAGATAGTCCACAAGAAATTCCTCGATACCTCTGGGGATGACCCATCTTGGGATTTCATTAAGTCCGTCCTCTTCGCCGTTGAAGAGACCGGTCCTATCTTTGTCTACAGCGGTTATGAGAAAACAGTACTGAGCGCACTTGCCGTCCGTTTCCCTGGATTAGAAGCCCGTATCAGTGAGGTCATTGCCCGATTGGTGGATCTATACCCTTTAACGGTCAAGAACTACTACCACCCAGATATGAAGGGATCTTGGTCAATTAAGAGCGTGTTGCCGACCATCTCAGGATTGAACTATGAAGAAGTAGGAGAAGTACATGATGGGATGCAAGCACAACAAGCGTATCTGGAATTGATCTCAAAAGACACGTCAGCACAAAGACGAGATGCACTTAAGCATGACCTCCTTGAATACTGCAAGTTGGACACACAAGCTATGGTCGAGTTGGAACACTTCTTAGAGAGTGGGATGGTTTCCGAGAGCAAACCCCCTGTAGAGCGCCCAAAGGATGATGAACTCGTTGTACCCCCTACCCCCATTCAAACAAAGCCGAATGTTGAGCCCATTACAATTCAATTTGAAGAAGATCAGCTTGTTGTCGCAGTTTCTTCGCGAGCCCTGTTCGACTTAGACGAAAGTCATGCGATCTTTGAAAGCCAAGGCGTCGATGCATATTGCAAATATCAGATTGAAAACGAAGACACACCACTTCAGCCGGGAGTAGCTTTTAATCTGGTCAAGAAACTGCTATCGCTCAACCTTCACAACCCAGAACATCCCAGAGTGGAAGTTATCCTGATCTCTAGGAATAGTGCTGATACCGGACTTAGAATATTCAACTCGATCAGCCATCACGGCTTGGATATCGGTCGTGCAGCGTTCACTAGGGGTGAGAGCACCCATGCTTATCTAGCATCGTTCGGTACGCACCTATTCCTTTCAGCCGAGCCCGATGACGTGCGTAAAGCTTTGGAAGCTGGATTTGCTGCAGCCACCATCCTTCCTTCCGCCACTACCGAAGTCAGGAACAATCCGGCACAGTTGCGAATCGCATTTGATGGTGACGCAGTCATTTTCTCTGATGATTCGGAAAAAATATTCAAAAAGGAAGGATTGGAAGCCTTTGTCACTAATGAATCAAAAGAAGCCAAGCATCCTATGCTGGGCGGCCCATTTAAGAACTTCCTGTCGATGCTACATAAGATCCAGCTCGAATATCCAGCTGATACCTCACCTATACGCACTGCGTTAATTACGGCCCGTGGCGCACCAGCTCATGAGCGAGTCATCAGAACATTACGTGCTTGGAACATCCGCATTGATGAAGCGCTATTTTTGGGTGGTAAGAACAAAGGAGAGTTCCTGAAAGCTTTTGGAGCAGATATTTTCTTTGATGATCAGCGTAAACACTGTGACTCAGCGCGACAGCATGTTGCCACCGGTCATGTACCTCATGGGGTGGCGAACGAATAGCGGGGTCGCTCCATCCGAATAATCATGTAATCATCTGACAGAGACTTTCTAACGAATCTGGATTCCTATCATGACCAAAAGACCTGATACAAAAGAGACCGTTCTATTAGCGCTCGAGCTGATGAGGCGCATACCGCGTAATCGAAAGATCTCTGCACAAGAGCTATATGAGCAGCTTTCTGATACAAATGTCGGCCGAGATATCCGAACGATCCAAAGACAACTTGAAATGTTGAGTGAGCATTTCGATATTGCCCGTGACGACAGTACGAAGCCTTATGGCTACAGTTGGAAGGAACGCGCCAAGGGTATGTCCTTGCCGATGTTGAACGAGCAGGAGTCGCTATTGCTGACCTTGGCCGAGCAACACCTTCGCAGTCTACTTCCCCCCACAATAATGAAGTCCATGGATGGATTCTTCAGGCAAGCAAGAACGAACTTAGGGCCAAGTTCAAATGCAAAACGTGAGAAGGAGTGGCTCTCCAAAGTTCGCGTTGTCAGCACCTCCCAGCCCCTCCTTCCCCCAACGATTAAACCAGGTGTATTCGAGCAAGTGAGTAATGCGCTGTACGCGAATCTTTGGCTCAATATTGACTATCTTAGTGCTGCAGGGAAGCAGACGGTGACAGAGGTCATGCCGCTTGGCCTTGCGCAACAAGGCCACCGTCTCTACTTGGTATGCCGTTTCAAGGGGTATGACAACGAACGCAGCTTGGCTTTAAACCGTATCAACACTGCCAAAGCCACCACTTTCACTTTCCAACGCCCTAAAGATTTCAACCTAGAGCAGTATGACAACGATGGTCGTTTTGGTTTTGGAGAGGGTAAGAAGATCAAGTTATCTTTTCAGATTGGTAAGGAAGCTGGATTCCATCTGCTTGAGTCGCCACTCTCAACAGATCAGAAGGTGGTCGAACTAGATGATGGTTACAAGATCAGCGCGACTGTTGTGGATACAGCCCAGCTTGATTGGTGGTTGAGAGGCTTTGGCGACAACGTGCAATCGATCAAAAAGCTAGCAATCAAATCTACAGTGGCGCCTAAATGAATGTGCTGATCATTTGGGTGGCGAACAAGGTTTAACCGCGCCCTACTTGAGTATCCACAATCATTCGGCCTTCGTTTTCTGCTGTTTCCTCACTTGCATATAGTAGCTACTTTAGCTATTATTTTGACATGCAAACCGTAACCGCAAAAGAAGCAAAGAACCGTCTTGGGCAAGTCATCGATATGGCTCTGGCTGAGAAGGCTGTCGCGATCTCAAAAAATGGCCGCGAAGCTGTTGTACTCGTATCTGCGGATTATTTCCGAGAGTTGTCGGTTAAAAATGGGTTCATTAAAGACACTTACGCTAGTGAGAAAAATGTCCGCCGCAAGGAATTTGCCAAAAGCGTAAAAGCTGGGCAAGCCAAATCAACTGATGCATCCATGTTCCAAAACATGAAGTCTGTTGTCACATTCAGAAATGAAGAATTCTGACCTTTCAGGATTTTCTGAAGTCCCCATCAGCAAAGAAGTAGTCCACAAACTCCTTTCCCACATTCCACAAGATTTGATACTTGTGGGAGGTCAAGCTTTAGCTTTTTGGATTGATCACTACTCGATTAATGTCAATCCAGCATCGGGAGAGGATGAACCATATGTAAGTAAAGATGCTGATTTCTTAGGCACCAGAGAACATGTTAAGAAGTTGGCAGAAATAATTTCTGGAAAAACCTCATATCCACCACAACGGGCAATGACCATCCTATGTGGTCAGGTTTTTGTGATTGATAAGAACAGCAAGACATATATGAACATCGATGTAATTCACACAATTGGAAACATGGATTCTGAGGCAGTTCGCAAACGAGCTGCAATCGCTTCAATTGAGGGGAATTCATTCTTGATCATGCATCCTCTTGATGTATTGGTGAGTCGACTGGAGAATTATCGGGGTATTCAAGAGAAGCGCGATGGGAATGGATTAAAACAAATCGAGCTTTCAATCCATGTCGCTAAACATTACTTGATCGACACGATACAACGCGAAGAGACGATTGCACTCAAAGTAGTTGAAAAGATCGCTGAGACTGCGCGCAGCACAGCAGGAACTTATGCAAGGAAATATGGGGTGGAAGTATTTGATGCAATCGATGCTGTATTACTTGCTAAGAGCATCAAGGATGCAAATTTCATTTCGCATAGACTTCCACGATTAATTTCGGAAATCAACAAGTACACGTCAACCTAACCTTCTATTATTGGAATTCTCAATGGCCCGTATATCTCCCAATGGCTGGAAAGAACTCTCAGCTACAGGCTCAGCCGCCAGAGAGATCGAGACCCTCCAATTACTGGCTGATGAATTATCTGATGATTACTGGATTTACCATGGAGTTCATTGGACCCGAGTAACTCAGGGATTTCAAATCTTTGGTGAGATCGATTTTGCAATCCTGTCACCTTCAGGAAAACTTCTTCTCATAGAGCAAAAAAGTGGCTTTCTGTCCGAGACTCCTGATGGTCTAATAAAGATTTACAACGACAAAGCCAAGCCTATCGCAATGCAAATGGGGCGTACAGTCGATGCACTACGCAATCGACTGAATCAGTACTTGAAAGGTAATAAGGTCAATATTGAATCATTGCTTTACTGCCCAGACTATACCGTCAAGGATCTTGGTACAGCGGGAATCGACCCTTCCAGAATCATCGATGCTTCAAGAAGAGAACTACTAACTCAAATCATTCGAACACTTCTACCGTTAGATTCTCCGCCTGATCAAATCACAAGCAAGATTGATTCATTCTTAAGTGACACGCTTAGTCTAATACCCGATGCGAATGCTTTTGTTGGTCAAGCACAAATCCTCTACACACGGTTATCTGGTGGACTAGCTGAATGGGCACGCAAGGTGGAGTGCGAACCCTTTAGATTGAGAGTCATTGGTACGGCAGGTTCTGGAAAAACACAGTTGGCTTTGTCGGTCTTCAGAGATTCCATTGCAGCAGGCAAGCGTCCTCTGTATGTCTGCTACAACCGCCCGTTGGCTGATCATTTTCACCAAATATCACCTGAAGGTGGGATGGTCACGACCTATCACCAACTTTGCGACAGGATCAGTCGGACACAAGGAGTGGTCCCCGACTTTTCGAACACGCAAATATTCGCCGAACTGGAAAAGAACTTCGATCAACTGCAACCAACAGCAGACTGGTTATTCGATGAAATAATCATCGACGAAGGTCAAGATTTCACCACTGAGTGGAAGGATAACCTTCTAAAGCTCTTGCGCACTGACGGTAAGGCTTGGTGGTTAGAAGATCCTATGCAGAAGTTGTATCGACGCCCTGATGTTGATTTGAAGGGCTGGGTGACTCTGCGTTCCGATTCAAATTACCGCACTCCAAGAGATATCCTTGAGAACATCTCAAGCCTGATATCTCTCCCCTCTCCAATCGATGCTTGTAGCCCCTTGTCGGGCTCCGATGTACAGATATTCACCTATTCAGATACTGCCGGGTTAATAGAGGAAACCAAGCGCGCAATCACCCAAGGAATCGCGCAGGGATATAAACGCAACATGATTGCGGTGGTTTCGTTCAGAGGACGCGACAAATCAAGTTTGGCTGCATTCGACAAGTTGGGGCCATTCTCTATCAAACGATTCAACGGAACCTATGACCTGCTCGGTAACCCGATCTACTCCGATGGAGACATCCTGATCGAGTCGGTATATCGCTTCAAAGGTCAAGCAGCACCTTGCGTGATCCTGACCGAAGTGGACTTTGAAGAACTCGATGAGATAACCGTAAGGAAATTATTCGTAGGTGCCACACGAGCCTCGATGAAGCTCATATTGGTTCTGTCTGACAGATCAGCAAACTTTCTGATCAATAGAGTTTAGCCCTTGATATCTTGCCGATACTTTCATTGTTTAAATTTCAGGTTAACGGCAGCCAGAGATGCCTGTTCTTTGTTGACCAAATCAGACAAGAGCTCAGCAAAGTCGAATTTTCCAACACTTTCTGTTTTGAGAAATTCAACAAACTCCAATGACCGTATGTACTTCCCAGCCAAGTCTGCCCCCGCCTTTCTTGCAATCTTTTGGTGATTCATCAATTGAAGCAGTTTGCGACGAATGGCTGGTGATGATAAGTATTGATCAAGATAGTTAAGTGCATAACTAAAACGCCCATCAGGAACCGAGTTGCCCTTACCCTTCTGCTGGACAAGAATCAATTCCGGCATACCTTTCGAAAGTTGAAGGCTGTACTCAATAGTGACATTGGGTCTTCCTACTGAGTCCCTAACAGAGAATATGAAAGCCCGGCCATTTGAGCATTCACCCGTATAGCCTCCCACGCAGTTATTCATATGCTTTCCCTCTGCGATAAGCTCTGCTCCAGAAAGAATTTGAATGATTCGCAAATCACCCACCTTCAAATCACCTTCAAATACGATTGGAAACATATCGACGATTTGCTGCATTCTTTTTGATTCAAGCAATAACTCTTCAGCCCTCCACTTTCTAGATAGAGGTTCTAATCTTGAAAGGCCTAATGAACAGGCTGCACGTGATGCAATGATTTGTGCATTAGCTTCTGTATTGGCGTCATTAGTGCCATTCACCCAGGCAGTTGCAACAATTGATAGTCGAACCTGCTCGGAAAATCGTTCAATCGCCAAGGCTCGTTCCTGAAAACTCAGCGCAGGATGTAGCTTCCTTTTCCATTTCAGTTTAGAGAGTTCACCAAGCAATAATCGACTTGAAAGCGAAGTGATCGGCATGTAAGTCAGCATCGTCAATAAATTGACGGTCTCAGTAAATATGCCCCACTCGCTTTGACCTTTGGGAAGCCTGTTGAGATCGATACTTCCCAAAATTATCAGAAGCTCTCTGAGACGCCCAAGCCATTGAATCCCAATATCTTGGAAATGCAGCCCATTCAAATGTCTTACACATTTCTGTGGGCAACCATATCGCTCTGCCAAAAAACTGACAAGAGGAATGCCTGTATCTATCGCATCAATCAATAGTGAAGCAGACATATCCCTTGATGGATCCAATATCTGCTGAATGAAGAGCGGAAATGTCTGGAGTGCCTGACGCCGATATAGTCGTTGCTGCTCAATAGCTGGATTGAAAAAATTGTACTTAGTCTGCCAAGAACAGTTTAGTTTGATCGATAAATCATTACTGTATGGATCTAGACCGCGCGAGAACTCCACTAATAGTGTTTTAAGTTCTTCTTCAAGTACTGTAGCGAGATCAGATGTGATGGTGCGAATTTCTGCGATTGATACCATCGCACCTCCAACTGCTAGCAACGAGGCAGCTTGTTTCCTCCACGAACTGACACCCCAGTTTTCCAATTGGGTTGGATCACTATCAATGAACTCTATAGCCGTTCCAATCTCGTAGCCTATTAAATCAGCTGTAACTTGCCAGTTTGCTACCCAATTTGGAAGCTTGTGTAACTCCTCCAACAGTATTGAAAACTGCTTCTCAGACTTAAAAACTTCCAAACCAGCCTTGAAGAAAAAGACACGCTCGTCATCCAGTTGTACCAATGCGACGCCACTCCCCCGAGAACTGTGGTTGGTGGGAGGATTGGACTCGAATACCAGCGATCGTCGTGCCAACTCCCCGATTGGATGGGTTAAATATCGGATACGAGGTTTTGCAATTTTTTTCTGATATGGCGTTGTTTTGCCGGTCAGTTGAGTGCTACTAGATGAATGTATCGTTTGGTTCATCAACACCTTGAATACAGCGTAGGCTGTTATTTTGGGTGTTGATTGTCAGGGATATGTGCGACAGATTGCGTCGCGTCGAAGTTTGAAGTCTATTCGATAATTGATATGCAGGAGTACAAACGCATTCGACCGAAGTCAGTCCGATAGATATTTACAGATTGTGGATCCAATACATACTCGCCATCCGGACCTCGACAGTAAACGACCCAGTGCCAAGTATTCGAACTTTCGTTGTGATTAATTCCCAAAACAGCTCTGCTAGGCAGGGTTGTTCTGTTCCGAACAGAATGTCCCTTGCTTGTCTCCACTTGAAACAAATCAAGTAACTCCCGCAACTGAGCAGAGCTAGTGTAATAAGACCTCTTAGTTTCCGACCAGAAAAAAACTTGGCGAGCTTTCTTCATCACAGCATCGTAAGTATTACCCGTCAACATCGCAACACATGCGATACCACAACCTGTCCTATGCTTCTGTCTTATTGGTTTGCACAGCATCTTGTCAGGAACACCTTTCAGTCTATAGCCCATCCGGCATCTAATAGCTCGTCCACTGTACAAAATTCATATTTTGAATCCACATTCTTTGCTTCAACCACATATTGCTGGGTAATCAGATTTGCCAAGCTAATTTTTCCATATAGACCATTCAGATTTTTCATGTGAAGAACGCCGTCAGGTGCAATGAAACAATCATTGATAGCCTGTCGCGTGAGCAGTATCAGAGAATCAGACCATTTTCGGCCGGCATTAATTTCTAGCTTAGTAGTCATATCATCCTCAAATCTTATTACAGCCCCAGACACTGGTAGGAATAGTCAATTCTCCGATATTTTCACCCAATCGAAGTTCGCTACTATTACGAGAATTGACCCAAACAATTTCAGCAAACACTCCATTATGATCAGAGAGTTCCGCAGTCTCCGTGATGTGATCCCAAGCCCCGACTAGTTCTGCCTTAATGTGTGATGGTGATATGCAAATGTGATCGACGTTATGTCGGGGACGTCCGTTCTTTTTGGGATCTGGCTTCAATTTTCCGTTTGCTCCGAAGTCCTCATCGGTCACGCAGA
>Ga0172373_10012160_pt1 | contig 10133 bp, 12 predicted proteins | sample Lak10m_2_FD_114546 | JGI IMG/M metagenome (GOLD analysis project Ga0172373, IMG submission 114546) | Freshwater microbial communities from Kabuno Bay, South-Kivu, Congo - kab_092012_10m | ecosystem: Environmental > Aquatic > Freshwater > Lake | place: Democratic Republic of the Congo...
ATTGACGGTGTTCCCGACAGCATCGGTGAATGGAAATGCGTCTCCGTGAATCAGGAGCTTCCATTCTGTGGGAGCTGCTGCGGCCTTCCAGCCGGTGACAATCGGGGGGGTGCTAATCGCATCATGCGAGATAGTTACACTGGCTCCATTAGATACCGTCTGCTCGCCAGAAGTGGCGATAGTATTGCGTGCCTCTGCGCTCGTGGCTGGGCGGGTGTGCCCGCTGGCATTGATCGTAGAAACCGCCATACTATCGCCTCGCAAAAAAGAAAAAAGACCAAAGAATCAATTACTTCTGGAAGACCGCACCGATCTTCACGGACAGTTCATCCGTGCTGATGGCATGGCCCAGCGAGCGGGTCCACTCCCCGGAAGCGATGGAGCTGTAGAGAGACAATCCACCCGTGGACGGATCCGCAAAATACTCTGCGCCTGCGGTCAGACCCGACAAGCCGGTGGCGTTGTCACCATTGCGGAAGTAGCTGGCGGTGGCATTGTCAGCATAGGGATTATCCGCAATGCCCAGGATGCTGGCGCATGCGGTCTCGCTGTTGCTGTCGTATTTGGCGGCGGTGTCCGCAGCGTTGCTATAGATGACATCGCCCACGACAAAACCGGCGGCTTCGTCTACCTCGATGCTGGCCAGCGCATCCGCCGTCGGCACCAGGTGGCCGTTGCTGTTGATTCCGTACTGAGCCATACTATGGCCCTCCTAATTCGTTGAAAATTCACGCCTTACGCATCACCGCTCCAAAATGGAGGCGGAGATTTTTTCTGTGATCCACGGTCCCGAGCAACCGTGTCCACGTTCCTATGGGAAGCTCCGAGTAGATGGCCCAGGTGTTGCCTTTTACGTACAGCTCCGTCCCCGGAGCATACGCAGAGAAACCTGGCACTTTCCCCCCGTTTGTGATCGCGGTGCCGGTGTATCCCTGCGGGATCGCCATCTTGGAGACGCCTACGAGCCCTGCTACGGAGCCCTCGGTGCCGTCCAGAGGTCCATGATAGGACACAAGAGAAAATGCGGGTGTAGGGGCTAGCAAGCTCTTGAAATTCATGGCTATTCCTCTCCCGGGCCTCTCACTACATACGTATAACTGTTGACCAGTCGCCCTGTATCAATGAGCGGCTTACTGCTGCCCTTTTTTTCGATAGTGGCCTCCGTGTTGGGAGGCTCCAGCCCAGATTGAATCGTCATGCGAATTTCCGAGCTGACATACTCTCCGAGGGTTGCCAGCGCATCCGCCGTAGGCATTCCCTTGAGGATCTCTCTGCCGAGACGGATCTGTGCCTCTTGGATCTCGCTGGCCTTGCGCTCCAGCGTGAGCGTCATCGGGAGGCGTGCAGGAATGCCTCTACGAGGGGCCCCGTACTCATGAACGACGGCGAGACCTGCCATCGTGATCCCCTCGCCTCGGATCTCCTCACCGCCGGATCCGTCGATCACGCCTACTGCCACATACCCCGCCTTGCGTGCTCGCAGATCGTGTATGAGCTCCTTCAGCCTGCCTGTGATGGGATGCCTAGAGATACTCAGATTGCGGCGGCTACGTGCCATCAGTACGCCCTCGGCAAGCGTGCTGCTGGGGTCGCTCTGAGCAGCGCCAGTGCCCTCTTGCCGTAGCTCGTGGTGCTCCAGTCTGCGTCTGTCTCCCCTGGAGCCGTGGAGGTCTGCGCGTAGCTCCTGGAGACACCATCGACGGCTTCAGCGGTGATCTCCCCGGTGGAGGCACTCCCCCCGTCGTTGATGGCGCGTCCGTAGTGTGCTGCGAGCAGCTTGAGCAGGAGCTCATAACGACTCTCCAGCAGCGCCTCGTCTGCCTGCTCTGCTGCGAGCTGGAGATACAGTGCTCCTTCCGTCTCGTCGATGGTAGTGAGCACTGTATCTCGCGGGAACGCTGCCTGCACATCCGCCCAGGTCATCACTGCACCGCTTCGGCCACGAGCACGCCCGATGCCAGCCGCGCGGCCACGGCGGGCAGCTTTCGCACGCTCGGCCAGTCCTCCACGATCAAAGATTGCTTCGGGAGGATACCTCTCCGCTGCCCGTTGACTGGCGGCAAGAGGAACGACTCATCACCGTGATAGTGCAGCCGCACTCGGCTCTGAGCGTCGAGATCTGTGGCCTTCTTATTGAGCTCTTCGAGCACCAGCTCTTTGAGCTCTTGCGGCAAATCCGCCACTTTTAGCGCATTGGTATCCATGACAATCTCCGATCAGTAGAGATGATAGTATTGACAAGATCAGGGAGCAGTGCCTTCCAGCCAGTAGAACGCAAGCGGCTTCTCCACCACACATCCCGCCACTCGAGCGGTCATGAGCTGGGTATACACACGGCCATTGAGCTGCGTCGGGCCTGCGGTCGGTGCCTGCGCGATGTATGCCTTTGCGACGTCTCGACGCCCCACACCGATCCGCTCAAGCCCGCCGTATCCTGCCTGCCTGAGCCAGTTGGATCGGACGACCTTGAGCGGCTGTCCGAGCTTCTGGTTGTTCTCAAGGAAGGCCGCCAGTACGGTCAAGTTATTGATCGTGCTCGGCATCTGCTTCAGGGTCAGGATCTTGTAGACTCGCTCTGGAAGATAGAGCGTGTCTGCATAGAGGGCCTTCACGCCGTTGCACTGCTCGTTCTGTGCGGCAAGCATTTCCGCCAGAGCATCATACATGTCCTGCGCATCCGTGGCCATATCGAATACCACATCAGATGCCTGCACAGGCATGAATGGATGTCGATAGAATCCACGGATACCAACGGACTCATCTCCCAGCAGCAATGCCTGATCCAGGAAATCTTCCATCGCTCGGAATCCTGCGGTGGTCTTTTCCTTGACGATGGAGACCACGCCGATGGATGCCTGCGCCGCTTCTCGCTGGGTGTAGTCGAGCGCAACGCCGAAATCTTTGGGCTTCACGGACATCGAATAAATGTCCGTACTGACTACGGCGAATGTGTTGCCCCGCTCATTCGTGATCCATGCGGCGGCCCCCGAGTGGGTGATGATGGGAATCTCTACGGATTCCGTCAGATTGGAGACGGAAACGACCGTCAGCAATCCCTGCCACTCTACGTCAGGATAGTCCTGATAGATGGCGGGCAGCACCTGCCGCACCTGGAGATCCAGGACGCCGGTATCCACGCGGAATTCGGGCGTCATCTCTGTGTTGTGCTCCATGATACTATCTCCTTTTTTGTGCGCGTCAGCGCACGCACAGAATTACGCCCGGCGGGTGCAATCGAACTGAATTTTAGCCCCGACAGGATCCGCACTGGATCCGACAGATGCCCCCAGGAAGCGTGCTCCAGGCAGCAGGATGCAATCACCGCTGTCAGAGTCGTTGCGCACTGATCCAACGACCTCAGATCCAGATGCGGTCACTCGCACATAGACCGGATCGCCATCGGCCACCGTGTCATCACAGAGGGCCAGGACGACGCCCGACTCTGCCACTTCCGCCAGCGTGCCCGCCGGGTAGCTGTTGAGAGCGTCGGTGAAATCGCTCGTGGGAGCGGCCAGTGCAATGGTGTCGCTGGTCAGGGTGATACCTGCGAGTTGACGCGCAAAGCCTGCATTCTGCGTCACAGCTACGGCGAAAACTCCAGCACCCACCAGCGTCAGATCGTAGTCCACACCAGAGGGGCCCGTGATGGTCAGCGTGGTGTCATCGTCAGAGCAGGTGAACCCGGTAAAAGAAAATGCGGCGGTCACAGCATCGCAGATCTGCTTCACCGTGGCGGAGCTGTCAGACGTGATCGAGAAGAGCTTCTGTGCTCCCGTGTCTGCTCGACGAATCACGAACGAATACACGGTGCTATTAGCGGCGCTGGGAGCCAATGTCACGATCTTGGCCTGCCCTGTGACGCTCGTGACCTGTCCTGCGGTGCTGGCGCGGGCCACGAACACACCGAAGCGCAGAGAGACCTGATCCGCCGCTGCTGTGGTCTCGCTGGCAGTGATCCCCGAGGCTCCGCTGTACACCACAGCAAACACGGTGCCTGCATGCCGCGTGGTCAGCGTCAACGTGGCGGAATCACGGCTGACATACACCCAGCCGTTCGCGGTGGCGTCTGCCTGGATCTTGGCGAGCAGATCGGCTGCGGCAAGCGCGTTGCTGCCGGTGCCGGTCGTGCTGAACGTTTTGGTGATCCCATTGCGCTTCATGGTGATCGCCGCTGTCGTGGCCGTCACCTCCAGGCTGTACACCTGGGCTGTCTTCGCGCCGTTCCGGTACGAGAGCACCCGCATCATCGGCTGCGTCTCCGGGATAGCTCCAGGACGCGAGACGGCGGGCTGCGTGAGATTGATGACCTGCTGGAGCATGACTCCCTCCTAGACGAAACAAAAAAGAATCAAATAAAAAGAGAAAACAAAACAGAATCAAATCACGCCCTGCGGCGCTGAGAGTACACCTGAAACACTCCGGTGGGGATCACTGCGCTGTCGGTGTGTACGGTCGGCTCCGAGGTGCGCTGCTTCTGCGGGGAGCTTCCACGCAATGCCTCCAGCATCCCGCCCAAGAATCCATCACTCTTGCCCTCGAGCTGCTGCGTGGGCAGATATGTACGGATCATGGCCTCACGAAGCTGGCGATCCGTGCTGCTGACGATGGAGTCGTGTCGGTTCTGGGGGAGCACCTCACGGGCCTGCTGCTCCAGCTCCAGCCGTGGGGCCAGCAGCTTGCGCAGCTCGTTTGGATCTGAGATTTGCTTCTGCATGCTATCCATTTTCGTTTTGGCGTCCATCATCTCGGCGCTGGATGCCGCCGCTTTGCCCTCGGCCTCCTCCTGCGCCTTCACCGCCAGGTTGATCTTGGCTGTCAGCTCCGCAACCTGCTTTTGCAGGCTGGCGAGCTGCTCAAGAGCTCCTGCGGTCTTCTCCTCCGCCGCCGCAACATCTGCGTCACGGCGCTTGAGATAACCTCGCAAGACGGCTGCCTCCGCAGGTCCGAGCGAGAAATCCACCGAATCAATTTTCACAACATCCGACATGGAATCCTCCTGCTGAGGAGCGTCTACACGACCCCCCATTTGTTTGTAAATGCCTGTAATATAAGCAAAATCGTCGCCCTTGCCTTGCTCGGCTGCTGCGGATTTTGCTTTATCCCAAAGTGCCTCATCGCGCACCCAAGAGGTTGGATCCGTGCGCTCTTGGATCGCCAAAACGTCAGCGGAATCTGTGCGCACCAGCATTTTGGATCCCCCGCGAGGTGCGTCCGTCAGGGCGAGGTGATTGTAGATCCGAGGCCCTTGGATCGCGTCGTAGGCCCCCCAGCGCGGATGCACTCCAGGGGAGTCCTGATACTCCGGCAATGCGTATCCCGGGGATGTGTACAGGGGCCTCTTGGATTTTACGCGATCCACGGCGTCTTTCGTGCGGGCAGTCAGCCGCACACGAGCATAGGCAAAATCGGAGGTGTTGTCCGGGGCATCTACGGCGTCGATGGTCTCATGTACATGCCCTACGGTGTAGAGCTTCGCGTTGCCTGGCTCCAGGAATTCCGGGGGATGCTCCAGCGTCAGGGGGGCATTTGCGAGCGTTGCCAGTGACGCAGGATTGAACAGGTGCTCGGGAAGCACCAGCTCCCGACGCACAGATCCGTCGCTCCGGCGGTACGGGTAGATGCCTGCTCGTGCAACGATGGCCTGCATGTGCATGGCCCCGTCGTGCCCTACCTCGGGCACGCTCAGCTCGCTGACGATGGTGTCTATGCGCTGCTCCACGAAGCCCCCCAAGAGAAGGCGGATCTGCTGATCAACAACACGCAACCCTGCGTGCATATACCGCCTAGCGTGGATCTTACGCGCTGCGAAACGAGGAGATCAAAAAAATCGTAAAAATGTGTGGAAACAATAACCTAACAGGAGAACAGTCAGAAATTAAAAAGATGACCGTGTGTACAGAGTTACATAAAAACTTCAATTATTCTGCATAGTTCTGGAACCCTGCCTTTTTGTATCTTAAATTTGTAACAGCCGTGAAGCCCGGAAAGAAGGGCTAACCTATTGAAAAATAACGCAACGTCTAATAACCAGAAACCTATTAGTTTCGGTGCAACAGTTTTCCACTTCTCCCCCTATATTTTTTATGTGTCTATACTACTTCCTATGCATGCATATATTACATACATATTCTTACATACATAATATATATTAACTAGAAATGCCTGAAAAAATGCCTACTTAGAACGGCCAAAATGTATCGTTTTTCCAGAGTGGTTTTTTGATCAATTTGTAACCTCATGATTCTAAAGCCGAATTCTGTATCATTGCAGACTTTGAATTCCTCGTCTTTTGGATCTCCTCAATAAAATCAAGAGGTTATGGTCTGATGAACACATGAGTTATTAAACTCAAAAGTCAGACCATAGGACTTTGCAAAATAAAATGAGAATATGATCTATTTCTATTCCCAAATACTTGAAAATATAAACAGAATAGAATCAGATAATTGTAGTCCTCTTTTATTTTTTTCCGTATTTTTTGGATGTGGCCTCACGGCCTGGCTGGGAGGTCTGGAGATCCGCAAGGGAGGGGATGTACGGCTGAGGCCAGCAACGACAGAGTGGAGCATGTCCGGGGTGCCCATCGGTGTAGGAGGTGACGATCTCCTGACCGTCTCGCCACTCGATGAGGCGCTCTCCCTCACGTCGCCATAGGTAGACCCTGCCCTCTCGGTGCCAGTGGTCTCCGTGAGCTGGAGAGCCCCTCCCCGGGTATCTCCCGGAGGGGTTGCCGACCACCCGCTCGTCTCTGGATGTCCTCCAGGTGTATGCACGGATGCCTAGCCGCTCCTGCCGTCGCTGGTGGAGCTCTCCAAGCTGGGAGCCTACGATGTCTCTGGCCAGCAGCTCCGGGTTGCGGGAGCTACCAGGGGCCTCCTGAGCGATACGCAGAGCAATGGCGCGGGTGCTGAGCCCCTGGGCCGTCCCCTTGCGTGCCAGCTCGACGATGCGGGGGAGGATGGTCTCAGAAACACGGCTCCAGATACGCCTCAGAGCCTCGCTAGCGGCTTCCTCAAGCGCAGGGACTACCCAGGGCTCCCCCCCGAGCACGTCGAGCCCTAGGGTGGCTACCTGGCGGCCTAGCTGGTCTCTCTGCTGCTGGTCCATAGCGGACATGATGCGCAGCAGTCTACGCTCGGAGGTGACGCGATCAAAGACCTCTCGCAGGCTGGTACGCAGCGCCCCCAGATCGGGCAGGCGATCCAGGCGGGAGGAGATCCGGGCAAATGCCTCGTCGATCAGTGTCTGCTCAATCCTGGAGATCTCGCGGGCCAGCTCCCGCTGTGCTCCTCCAGGATTAGGCACTGCTCGGCTGTCAGGAAGCTCCTCTCCAGGACGCTCTGAGCGAGCAGCGTCCAGAGGGCTCCCTGCTGGAGGCACGATAGATTTTTTTCGTAGCGGCTTCATTTTTTCTCTCAGCGTCTAGTTGTGCGCTGACTACCATGACAGAGCCCGGAGTCTGGCCGGATGACTGGCTCTATCCCATCAACGCAAAGGAGCAGGACATGCACGATACTATCCCGCAAAACATCGCAGATACCATCTTACGGTGCTCTCGGATTGTGGCCCGGAGGTATGCCACCAGTCAGCAAGACATTGATGACCTCGCAGCCGTTCTATGCGTACGCGCTTGTGTGGCGTGGCAGAACATGCCAGCAGAGGATCGCGAGCGCAGATGCCTGCCCCAATTTTTCCGCATGACTCGGAATCATGCATTCATGTATCAGTCTCTGAAGCAGATGCATGGATCAGAATCGCCAGCGTCAGAGCTTCAGATCGAACGATTGGATCACACAAAGACACCAGAAGATTTGTTCTTTGCAGCGGAGCTGCGCAGCCTTTGCGCTGATTATCAGCAGCGGTCTGTGTATCTCCAGCAGGTGCTACAGGAGCAGCCGATCTGCGGCACTGAGCGGTATCGTTACCGCACATCCGCGCTCGCCAAAAAAGTGCGTCAGGATCTTGCCCCATATGCAGGAGGTTGAGATGCAGACCCAGCATGCGAAGACAGAGAAACGACAACTGACGCAGGCAGAGGCGGATGAGTTTATCTTGCAGATCCGTCCGTTTTGCCAGCGGCTGGCCTCCAGGAAATGCATGCGAGACATGCGGGAGGATATTGAGCAGGAGCTGATGTATGAGGCGATCAAGCTACTACGCACATATGACCCGGATGCCGGCGTCAGATTTTTGACGTATGCCTTTGTCAAACTCTCCTCGCATGCAGTGATGTATCACAAGCGCAACCGATACCCCGTCACCGCACCCAGAGCTGTCACTTCCGGGATAGAGTCGATGGCCCCCATCGTGCCTATCCTGTCCGAAAGAGATTTGCAAGATGCTGATGATGCAGGCATTTTGGTTGAAAAGATGATCGCAGGCATCGACGCAAAAGCGCAGTATCATGCATTTCTGTGTGCGGTGAGTGAGCGCACATGGACGACACAAGAGCGGCAATTGCTGCATGTTTTGCTCTCTGGAGAGGAGCCTAATAGATACGTTTACAGCCGGATCGGATTGGGCAGAAAGGGCCCTGCGCTGCTGGTCTCTGTGCGTGAGAAGCTTCAAAAAATCCTGGAGGACGTCTCGCATGAATGATCCCCAGCTCTTGGCGGCGATGATCCTGCACAGGATCCGAATGTGGACGTATGCGCGCAGGCACCCCCTTGATAATTTCAATGCTGACAATGCAGCCACGGTGATCCGCGACGCGGAGCTTGTGATCACCCAAGCGCAGATTGACAGGCTTGTTGACGCGATTGCCCGGGGTGCCTTTGTGCCTCTGGGCATCACGTTTGGAGGGCGACATTTTGACGCCACATGGCGGGGGAATGCGGAGGATACTGCCAGAATCTTGCCTGGAGATCGTGTCAGCTTTTCAGCGAAGTTTTTAAAATCCATCGGCACATATGCTGAAGGAGCGCCGCGAATGCATGGCACGGTGCTGTCACTGTCGCATGTCTGCGGTCGGAAGGGGAGAACGATTGCGTGTGCGGAGGTAGACTGGGGGAGTGGGATGGAGTGCCCTTGCACTTGCTGGCCTATCTCTCGAAGTGCATGCACACTGTGCTACAGCACAAATAGACGATACTATCAGGTGCTCACGCGCAACCTGATAGTATCGAAAAAATCAGCCTCCCCAGACGAAGGAGAGGAGCCGGATCAGCTCTGAGAGTGTCATAGTATCACCGCCTTTCTACCCTCTCCTTCAAGCACTTTCCGGCTTCGCTTTAGCGATTTTTCAACCATACATCTCTACGCTCAGCGCCCTCTTTCCCGAGCACGATCCAGCGGTCAGCCAGCGGAATTTCCGTCACTGACTCGGCACACCGATGCCCCCAGGTGAGCGTCATGGCGCTTTGCGCGATGTACTGATCTGGAGCTCCGAGCACGAGCTTGATCTCGTCCACTTGGCGGACACCTCCAGGGGCAGGCTCATCTTTGTAGATGATCCCTGCGTGCATCCGCTGACCACTCAAATCATAGATCAAAACGTCTGTCGGTTCTCCATCAAGCCCTACAGAATCAATGACATAGCCGTATGCGTAGGGATAATACATCCGCATACCCTCATCAAAGATCCGCACGTCCCCGGCAGGCACCTCTATCATGAGCTCCATGCCCTGCCAGGTCACACGCTGACCCTCGGCATCGGTAGCAGTGACCTCCTCTGGAGGCATACCGGACATGAGCCTGGAGGACCACAGACGGCCTGGAGTACCTCCCCGCAGCATCTCATCCACGTACTCTGCGCTGCCCTCCGCATAGGGGCCGGAATGCAGCGAAAACCAGGCATCCAGATCCGCTGCTGCCTTCGGGGTCAGCTCCTCGCCGTTGCGCAGCGCGGCATTGATCGACGGCACCCAGGCAGAGATCCTGTCCGTGATGGGCTGCGACCTCCAGAGCTGATATCCGATAGCGGCTGCTTTGCGCACATCAGCGGGTGTCAAAAATGGTGAGGAGATGCCCAGGTCTTCTTCAAGCTCCTCTTCCTCATCCGGCAAAATACCATCGCGTCGCAGGATCTGCCTGCCCTCGTCGGTGTCGATCCAGCCCATCCCGGCGTAGGTTGCCAGCTCGCTGGCGCGGGCAGATCTGCGTGTCTGCTCCTCGCTGGCAGAGGGCATCCAGAG
>Ga0172373_10012165_pt1 | contig 10131 bp, 10 predicted proteins | sample Lak10m_2_FD_114546 | JGI IMG/M metagenome (GOLD analysis project Ga0172373, IMG submission 114546) | Freshwater microbial communities from Kabuno Bay, South-Kivu, Congo - kab_092012_10m | ecosystem: Environmental > Aquatic > Freshwater > Lake | place: Democratic Republic of the Congo...
CCTGTCGTCTTTCTTCCATTTGCTCTCGCGTTAGGTAGGATGGCTTCCATATCATCCTTTTATTGTAAGGCTATTTTCGTTACCCTGAATAATGTTTTTGTATGGGGGAAATACCGTTCCGAAAAATTCCAGACGGTATAATAAGAAAAATCATCATCAAATGGATACCCGAAATCATGGCTCGTGAAACCATAAAAATCGTTATTCCCATGGCAGGTTGGGGAACCCGTATGCGCCCGCACACGTGGAGCAAACCCAAGCCGCTCGTCAGTGTGGCGGGTAAGACTTCACTCGAGCATGTTTTGGACATGTTCAAAACTCTGCCGGACCCAGACAATGCCGAATTCATTTTCATTGTGGGACCCTACCTCGGCGAGTTACAAGTCCCTGCTTTCATCAAAGAGAATTATCCGAATCTCAAAGCACATTTTGTGGTGCAGCATGAAATGAAGGGACAGTCTCATGCGTTGTGGCTTTCACGCGAGCATTTGACGGGACCCATGATCATGTGCTTCTCAGATACGCTCATGGAGACGGACTTCTCCTTCCTTAATAAGGAAGAAGCGGACGGTGTTGCCTGGGTGATGCCCGTGGAAGACCCGCGTCGCTTTGGGGTGGCGGAAGAAGGCGCAGACGGCTGGGTAAAGCGCTTCATTGAGAAGCCGCAAAGTATGGATAACAACCTTGTGGTGGTTGGGTGTTATTACTTTAAGAGCGCTGAACGTCTGCTTGCCGCGATCGACGTCCAGATGAAGCGCGGTGTGATGTTGAAAAATGAATACTTCCTGACCGATGCCATTTCGATCATGATCGAAAGTGGAGCAAAAGTCCGCACCCAGAAGATCAGTACCTGGCTGGATACAGGCACCATCGAAGCGACACTGGATACGAATAAGATTCTCCTGGAAAAGATCGGTTCACAAGTTGGCAAGTTCGAAGGTTCGAATGTTGAGATCATTGAGCCGGTGGCTATTCATGCGAGTGCAAAGATCAGTAATTCAAAGATAGGTCCGTTCGCATCCATTGGCGCGAATTGCAAGATCGAAAATTCGCATGTTGCCGAGTCGATCGTCGAGCCGGATTGCGAGATAAAGGATGCAGCTTTGACCCGTTCTCTCATTGGCAAACAAGCCAAAATTAAAGGAAGAGGCGATGGTCACGTCATGCAGTTGAATATTGGGGATACGAGTTCGATCGAGGTGTAAGTCCGCATGGAAGCTGTAGAGTGCAGGTCAGATACAGAATATGCGGAGCGTCCGCTTTCGCTGGTGTGGCAAGGACAGCGATACGAGATCGCAGAAATCTTTTCGCGATGGCGCGGACCCGGTGAAAAGGGATTTTGCGTCAAGACCACGAATGGTCTGGCATTTGAATTGACGTACCAGGAAATTTCAGATGACTGGCACGTACAACCCTTATAAGGAGGCTCAATGCAGGAAATAGGTGCAGTACAAAGACTTTCAAAACGTGTGGCGGGTTTAAAACCCAGCGGGATTCGAAAATTTTTCGATATTGCCGCAACGATGAAGGATGTGATCTCGCTTGGCATCGGCGAGCCGGATTTCACCACACCCAAACCCATTTTGGATGCGGGCATTCGTTCGCTGCAAAATGGCGAGACCCATTACACCTCGAACTCCGGCAAGATGGAATTGCGGCAGGGTATCGCTGACAATTTGAAGAAACTTTACAATGTGAAATATGACCCCGCCAACGAGATCATTGCAACGGTTGGTGTTTCTGAGGCGTTGTATCTCACGTTCACCGCTGTACTTGAACCGGGCGATGAAGTCATCATCCCCACCCCTTGTTTTGTGTCGTACCAGGCTGAGGTGATCCTTGCCGGCGGCGTGCCGATTGAGATCCCTGCGCGGCTTGAAAATAACTTTACTATTGACCCGGATGACATCCGCAAAGCCATTACCCCCCGCACGAAGATCATCTTTATTGGTTATCCCTCGAACCCCACTGGTGCTGTTGCTCCGCGTGAAGTGATGCTTGAGATCGGCAAGATCGCAGAAGAATATGATCTGCTGGTCGTCTCAGATGAAATCTATGACCGCCTCGTGTATGACTTTGAGCATGTCTGCTTCCCTGCTTTGAGCGACAGCCTGAGAAACCGGACCGTTCTGCTGGGTGGTTTCTCGAAAGATTACGCGATGACTGGTTGGCGTATTGGTTATGCCTGCGGACCTGCTGACATCATCAAAGGTTTGGTGCGCATTCATCAATACACCATCATGTCTGCCCCGACCACTGCGCAGGACGCCGCCATTGAAGCGTTGAAAACAGGCGAACCCTATGTAGCAGAAATGGTCGCAGAATATGATCGCCGCCGCCGCTTATTGGTGAGTGGATTGAACCGCCTCGGTCTCACGACCTTTGAGCCAAAGGGCGCCTTCTATACCTTCCCCAACATCCGCGCCTCTGGCATGGACGATGAAACTTTCGCGGAAAAACTGCTGCGTGAAGAAAGTGTGGCTGTGGTTCCAGGCAATGCTTTCGGACCCGGTGGCGAAGGTTTTGTGCGTATGTGTTATGCCACTTCTTACGAGCAGATCGAAGAAGCCCTGCGCCGCATGGAAAAATTCATGAGCAGGCATGGGTAGTTGATAGTGAATGGAATGTAGAAAGTGGACAGGTGTTGAACCTGTCCACTTTTTTTATCCACCAGCAATTTTTACTTTGTAGCCAAGCTTTTGGAGTACCTCCGCCATGCGTTGACGGTGTTCTCCTTGAATTTCGATCAATCCATCTTTTACAGTTCCACCTGAGCCACATTCCTGTTTCAACTTTTTAGCGAGGGCTTTTAGGTCATCGTCTGTAAGGATGAGATTTTTCACGACCGAAACCACCTTCCCTCCCCTGCCACCAGATTCGCGGTGCAGATAAGCGGTCTGTTGCTGTGGTGGTAAAGACCGGGCGTGTGAGATGGTTTGGTTTTTCTTGCGAAGGTCGCCCGAGTCAGACGACCAGACAGTACGATTATTATCAGGCATAGTTCTAATTATAGCGAAAGAATTGAATTGGCATCTTTTTCTAGCAAGATGGGTTTACATATCCATGAATAATTCACTCCACACTCTCTGGTACCAGCCTGTATTTTCTAATCTTCTGGAAAATCGCGCCGAAAATGCTGCAATCGTTGGTTTTGGGGTGATCCACATAAGCGCCAATCTGGCAGGTATATCTTTTTGGCAGTGTCCCATCCTCGCTGCTACAGGGATTCCCTGCCCTGGCTGCGGCTTGACCCGCGCCACCATGCAATTGCTCCACGGAGATCTAATCCCCTCCTTACAAACTCATGCCTTTGCGCCAATTTTCTTCACTGCACTGATCTTGATGTGCCTTGTACTTGTCTTACCGAGATCAATGACGCAAAAAATTATCAGTTCCGTTAGGCAGCTTGAAATTCGAAACGGTATTACAGCATGGGTGTTATTCTCGCTAATGTTTTATTGGGCAATACGCCTGATAGCATAAAACCAATTCATCTTAAGGAGAGTGTGAAATGGAAGTTTCTGCAAATATGGGGCTTGGCGGAGTGATCGCCTTCATTGCTGGCATTTGGGTTTTGATCAAGTTAACCCAAAAGGAAGGGTTGGTTAAGGGCATTCTTGGTTTCATCTGTATGCTCTACACCTTCATCTGGGGACTTCAGAACATGAAGAATGAAGAACTCAAACTCAAGACCCCGATGTATATCTGGATTGGTGGCATTGTTTTGGGCATCATCATCAATTTTGCTGCTGGCTCCGGCGGCTAAAGCATAATCATTAACAAAATAGCCTCCTGTTCAAAGGAGGCTATTTTGTTTTAACAAGTTCAACCTATTGGGGGATTTGCCCTTAAGACCCATCAGGTATACTGGGTCAACTTAACTCAGAAGGAGACTTTATTATGACGGATAAAAAAGCAGTGTTCCCTGAAGGTGCAACTATTTTAGGCGCCTATTCTCCCGGACTCATCAGCGGCGGATTTTTATTTATTTCCGGTCAGGTAGGCAAAGCCCCAGATGGGACTTTAGGTGCGACCATCGAAGAACAAGCCAAACAGACCATCGAAAACATCGGCGCTATCCTTCGTGCCGCTGGCTGTGACTATAAAGATGTTGTCAAAGCGACTGTCTTCATCACCAAATCCGAATATTTCCAGCCGTTCAATTCAATCTATTCCGAATATTTTCCTGAGCCGCGCCCGGCGCGTGCTACGGTCCTCTCCCAATTGGTTGACCCTGCCCTGTTGATCGAGATCGAAGCCATCGCTAAACTGCCATAAATAATTCAGACCATTGACCATTGACCATGGACCACAGACGATAGACCGCAGACCACGGTCCGTTGTCTGTGGTCTCAAATGGAGTAAATATGTCCCTGCCTTTCATCTATATCCTTCAATCTCATTCATCAAACATCATTCCAGACCTCCAAAAGCGTTACGAGAATCGCTACCGTGTTCAAGGGGCAGGCTCCGGTGCAGATGCGCTCTCGTCCTTGCAAAAGCATCGTGAGAAAAACGAAGATGTTGCGCTTCTTTTAGTGGACCAATCCCTGCCCGATATGCCTGGCACGGACTTTATCGCCAAAGCCGCCAACTTCTTCCCCGAAGCACGGAAGGTTCTGTTCGCACAAGCCAAGGACACTGAGTCCGCTATCACCGCCATCAATCAATTGGGCATTCATTATTATCTTGTCCAACCTTGGCAGGAAGCTTATGCTGCCAAGATAGACACTCTGCTCGAAGACTGGCGTGCGGCGATCCAATTGCCATACATGTATGTCAAAGGCATCATGGACACACACATGGCACGCATCCGCGAAGACTCGAACTTGCATGTTGCGGCAGAGATCGTTGCCCTTTCCGGCGTCAGCGATTTGATGGTTGTCACTGATAATGGCTCATTCGTCGGCGTGCTCTCTGAAGGAGACATTCTCCGTGCGGCATTGCCTGATATTGACGAGATCGTCGAAGAAGGCGGGACTCTCGAATCAGCCTATCAAGTCTTCCTGCGCCGCGGTGCGGATTTGTCCAACCGCCCCATTGCTCCGCTTATCATCCGCGAGCCGATCACCTTGCAGCCTGAAGATCACGTCGCCAAAGCCACAGCCATTCTCATTAGCAAACAGATCCGCTTGCTGCCAGTTGTCAAAGACGGGCGTTTACTGGGCACCGTCTCACGCGCCAATATTTGCGAAGCCGTCGTCGGAACTCTATAACATGGCAGATATGATTCCCACTCGTCGCGTCATCACCGAAGCCGAAGCGACCAACCGCAAACTTGGTCATGAAAACCTGGGCTTCCTTTCCCTTTCGCATGGCTTCATGCCCATCGAAATGCCTCGCCTCGCCTTGGCAAAATCCCATGCAATTTGGGATGAAGTCGCCGCAGAGTTGCCGGAGCTCTTCCGCACCCTCGGCTTGCGCCGCCGTTTGGATGAAATGCCAATTCTCGATGCGAGTGAGGCGTCTCTGCCCGATGGAGACCTCTACCGCGCCGCATCCATCCTCGGCATTTTCGCGCACACTTATCATTATGTAGAACCGAAAGCCTACACCGCCGTGCCCGACTCTGTGCTCATCCCTTGGGCAGAAGTCAGTCGGCGTTTGCATCGCCCCGCTCCGCACTTATCCATTATCGACCTCAACATTTACAACTGGCGTCTCGTTGATACAAAGGGACCCGTTGTGATGGAAAACATGCAACTGTTGATTCCCATCGTGGGCAACGGCGATGAATGTCGTTTTCAATCTACGCCGAATGAGATCGTGGCACGCTTCACGCCATTGATCGGCATGGTCATCCGCGCGCAGGAAGCCGTGGCAGCCGATGACCGCCTCGCTCTTAAACGCGAGCTGACTCTCCTCTCAGACTCCTTCAACGAACTGACCTACTCTTCCTTTATGAAGGTCAACCCAAATGCCTATCACCCACTCTACGTGGACCCGGTTGTTTGGGGCAAGACCGTCGCACCGATTGCGACGCCTTATCAACCCGGCACCTCCATCCCCGGACCGAGCGGCACTGCCCTGCCCAACTTCACGCTCATGGATATTTTCTTCGGGCGTGGAACCTATGGCACCAACATCGGTCACGAAACCGACCGCATCCGCGCATGGTTCCCACCGCATTGGCAAGCCTTCCTTAATGCCGCTCAAGAGATCTCCGTCCCTGAATACATCCGCCGCGTGGACGATGCCGAATTAACCGGCTTGTTCCAACAAGCCATGGATGCCTACTCTGGCGAGACGGGTCTGCTTGGTCGTCATCGCCTCAAAGCTTATGGCTTCCTCGACCTTTCTTTTAAAGCGGGTCGCAGCCGCACGCTCGGTGGTTTCGATGGTGGTTTCGAAGATCGTCTTTGGGATCGCATGGATGATGAACTCGAAAAGGCACGTCAGGAACGCTACGTCAAAACGCCTGCAACTTGTCATTTCGTGCGTGTCAAAAAAGTGGAGCCGCTTACATCGGGCGGCATCATGCCAGCCAACCGCGTTGTGTTGGATACGACCGGCACCGGGTTGAGATATCAGCCTGGGGACCGCTGCGCAATTCTCCCTGAGAATGATCCGGAGCTTGTCCAAAAAACGTTGGATGCCTTGCACGCCACCGGCGACGAGCCCATCCCGCTCAATGCGGTTTGGCGCACCGCCGTTCAACTGCGTGATGGTCATCAGACCTCGGTCATTCTTTCGTTGCGCACCTTGCTCACCTTCGGTCGCATTCGTCCCATCTCGCGTTACATTGCCAAGATTTTGTATGAAGTGACACACAACGAAACGTTGCATCGCATTCTCGAAGCGCGCGCCGAAGACCAGTGGGAATTGTGGGACTTGCTCAACGTGCTCAGCGAAGGCGGCTTCAACCCCAAACGTTTGTGGAAAGCCACTCTCGGCGAACGCGAACACATCACGCGCATCGTGCCGCCCGAAACCTTCCGCACCTATTCGATCTCTTCGGTGCAAGCGGATGACGCCGCGAACGAACTTCACCTCACCATTGGCGGACTCATCTACCAGACTCCCGACACCGATGTGTCGCGCGCTTCACTCCGCGCCGGAACCTGCTCTGCCTACCTAAGCAGACTCGGCGCTGCAAGTGATTCGCATCCGCGCCGCGTTTCCATCAAAGTGATTCATCCACCGCGCTTCAGCCTCCCCGCAGACATCAACAAACCTGTCGTCATGTTTGCAGGTGGTTCGGGCATCGCGCCTTTCCGCAGCATGTTGCAAGCACGAACCGGTGGTGAAAATTGGTTGTTCTTTGGCACCCGTTTCCGCGCCGAACTGTATTATGAAAACGAATGGGAAGCGCTGGCTGCTGCCGGTCAATTAAATCTGCAAGCCGCTTTCTCACAGGAAGATATTCAACTCAAAGTGAGCAAAGGCAAGTTCACTTTCCCCAAAGGGGCACGCGGACATATCGACTCAGTAATGCTCTCGCCGGAAATGAAAGACAAACTGTGGGAGTTGATCCAAGGAGATGCGTTCTTCTACATCTGCGGGCGCACCGGCTTCGCCAAAACCGTCATGGATACGATGCAGCGCATCATCAAAGAACGTGTGGGCGAAGAAAAAGGACGTGAGATGTTCTATCGCCTTGTTGGGGAAGACCGTTATTTACAAGAAGTCTTCACCACTTATGGCGGCGCACAATTTGAGCAAGAAAGTATCTACCCTGCTTCTGAGGTTGTGTTGCACAACAACCCCGAAGATGGACATTGGTTCATCGTCAATGGACGTGTCTATGATGTCAGTGAGTTCGCTCACTTACACGCGGGCGGATTGAAGATCATCCAATCCTATGCAGGCATGGATGCGACCTTCTCGTATAAAAAAGTGCAGCACGATGTCAACCCCGAAGTGGACTCGCTCTTGGGCATGTACCAACTTGGCGCCGTCCGCCGTTTGAACTTCGGCTCCAGCGGCGGCATCGCCATCACCCCGCGCGGACTGCAATTCGTCTCGCTGACCGAGTTGTATCAAACCTGGGTGCGCTTCCTTTACACCGTCGTTGAAATGGAAGATGCCCTCATCAACGATTACAGCATCCGCAACGAGCAAGTGACACATGACGAAGTTCGCGGCAAACCGCGCGCCTCGCTCTATCGCACCCAAGTGCTGCTCAGTACTCACGAACGCTTCCTGCGTGAATACCTCACCAAAGCCAGCGGACGTCCGGTTGAGTATCTCTGGTCGCTCACCAGCGGACTATGCTCCAACCAACAAGACCATCGCTGGATAAGTCAGCAGATCGCGGAGATCGAAGCCGAGTCCACTTCACAATATGCCAAAACCATCGGCAGAGAAACGCTGGAAGTTCTCGATACCCTGAGTACCGATGAATTACCCCGCCTCGTCCACCTCACCGATACCCTCGCCCATGCAGACCGCGAGTTCCTCAAGCAAATGAAGTTGACCTTGCGCAAAGGCGTGCAAGTCTTTGAGAAGTATGAAGGGAATACGCTCAATCATGGCAAAGAAGAATTGCTTGAGATCGCTCGATCCCTGCCACAAGTTTTGGTGAACTATTACGAAGAGTTGAAACCTGTATTGGCAAAGTAATTCCCCACAAAAAAGAGGCAGTCGCCTTCGAGGTGACTGCCTCTTTTTTTTTAATTCTCCAGCAACCCCTTCCCCGCCGCCACAGCGACCGCCGCCGCGCGAGAATCCACGCCAAATTTTTGATAGATGCTTTGCAAGTGTGCCTTGACGGTTCTTTCGGTAATCCCCAATTTATACGCCATCTCTTTGTTGCGTTCCCCTTTCGCGGCAAGTTGTAACACTTCGAGTTCACGATCTGTCAGCGTGGAATCAGCCTGGGTGGTTGGAACAGGCTTAGGTGCAGATTGAGGCGCAAGCACGCGGGCGAGGATCTCTGGCTTGAGCAGCGTCTCACCGCGAGCTGCGGCATGAATGGCATCCAATAAATTCTCGCGGCTTGAGTCTTTAAGCAAATATCCGCGCGCACCGGCTTGCAGCCCTTTGATCATCAAGTCGTCTTCGTTGTAGGTGGTAAGGATGACGATGGCGATTTCGGGGAAATCTTTTCGCAGATGACCGATCGTGGTGATGCCATCCATGCGCGGCATTTGCAGATCCATGAGAATGACATCAGGCTTGAGGGATGGGACGAGTTCTAAACATTCTGCGCCATTCACGGCTTCACCGACCACTTCGATATCATCGGCAGTTTCAAGGATCAGCCGCAATCCCTCGCGGACGATGAGATGGTCGTCGGTGATCATCACGTGGATCATGATTCACCTCCCACGATGAATTGCACACACGTCCCGTTCGAATCGGATTCGATAGAAAGCATGCCACCTGTCAGCCGCGCGCGTTCGTGCATCCCCACCAACCCATAATGTCCTTTTGATTCCTGTTTTACATCAAAGCCTTTGCCGTTATCGCGGACTTCGAGTTCAAGCGTTTGTTTTTGAATGAAGAAATTCACTTTCACTTTCGTTGCTTCTGCATGACGGGCAATGTTCGTTAAAGATTCGCTCAAGATGTTCAAGGCATGGTTCGTGGTTTCAACAGGGATCTGATTTTCCGTTACCGAAACATCCAGCTCACACAGCATGCCGGTGGACTGTTTGAAGTGCTCCACTTGTTCGCGAACCGCATCTGCTACATTGATCGGCACAGCGCGAAGATCATCTATCGCGGCACGGGATTCAGCCAGCGTGCTCCGAGCACGAGTGATGGACTGCTCCACGATGGCAACAGCGCGTTCTGGACGATCTGCCTTGAGATGGGCTTTAACCGCCTCTAACTGCAAGACCAGTCCCGCCACACCTTGTGCCAATGTGTCGTGTAACTCCCGCGCCATGCGTTGACGTTCGTTCTGCAAGGTCAGCGACTCGATCTTGGCGTTGTAGGCTGCCAATTTTGCGTTGGCACTTTCCAAAGATTCAGCCAACTCTACAGCTTTCTGACGCTCGGTCAATTGTTGGTTCAAGATCACCATAAAGAGCACAATAAACCCGCCATTGACCAGCACACTAGAAACAGCAAGCCAGTAGTTGTCTGGTCGGACCACGAAATACAAAAGCACCAATGCCAAAGCCGCAAATGTTACGCCGATCCACAAAGATTTTTTGGTATTTCCCCACAAGCCAAGCGCATCGC
>Ga0172373_10012168_pt1 | contig 10130 bp, 7 predicted proteins | sample Lak10m_2_FD_114546 | JGI IMG/M metagenome (GOLD analysis project Ga0172373, IMG submission 114546) | Freshwater microbial communities from Kabuno Bay, South-Kivu, Congo - kab_092012_10m | ecosystem: Environmental > Aquatic > Freshwater > Lake | place: Democratic Republic of the Congo: South-Kivu...
GTTCTTGTACTCGACGATCTGCTCCATGGCCCGGCGTGGATTCACGCCAAGGGTCTTCAGCTCAATCTGCACGCAGGGCACGCCGTTGATGAGCAGGATGACGTCGTAACGGTGGTGGCTGTTGTCCGTGTTGATGCGGAGTTGGTGGATGACCTCGAAGTGGTTTTTGCACCAGTCCTTGAGGTTCACCAGGGAGTAGTTCAGCGGCGTGCCATCGTCGCGGGAAAAACTGTTGATCGTCCGCAGGGTCCTGGAGGCGGTGAAGACATCCGGTGTGACGATCTCATCCAGCAGGCGGGCGAACTCGGCATCCGTGAGGTGGACGCGGTTGAGGGCCTCAAACCTCTCCCGGAAGTTCTTCTCCAACGTTGCCCGGTTGCAGATGTCCTCCCGGATCTCGTACTTGAGCGCGCGCAACCGGGAGATGAAGGCGTCCTCGATGCCTTGCTCATTGAGGGCCAATGGCGCGGTGGGTGCGGTCTGCGGGTAAACGTTGTCAGGCGGGTGAGGCATGGCGATCAACAACTGGCGCTCGCGTCGGAATGGTTGTCGGCACTCTAATTGTTTGCGCGTGAATGCCAACGGTGAAAGGCCGGCGGGCGCAGCATTCCTTCGGTCGGAGGGGCGGATGTCGTGCGGAGAGCTGCAACCCCTGCCGGGGTTGGTGATCCAATCCGACGTGGACTTGGGGTGCGCTTCGCGACCCCAGGCAATAGGTTGCGAGGCCTTCGGCGTCAGGAGGATTCCTGAATTGCGACAAGGCAGAGGAGGAGACTGGCAGGGGGATCGGGTAACGGGGTGCGAGGCGAGGTTGGCAGGGTTGGAGCCGCTGGGACGCCCTTTCAGGGCTTCAGGATGTGGGCGGGATGTTCCCGGGGCGGTGCCCCGGGCTGGCTTGGGACGCCCCGTTGGGGCTGATGAGGTGGCGTGTGAGGAGGCTGGTTCTTGTGCCTCTTTTTGTCGGCAAAAACCATGCGGGTGGTGAGGGGTGACGGAGCTGCAACCCCTGCCGGGGTTGGTGATCCAGACCAACGTGGACCTGGGGTGCGCTTCGCGACCCCAGGCTATTGGCTGCAACGCCTTCGGCGTGGGAAGGCACCGTCTGGATCCAGTCCCGCTACCAGTTTAGATCCCTCGGGAATCTGTGAAATCTGTGAAATCTGTGGATCGCCCGTTCCCCCAATCCCGCCCCATCAGTGGACCACGTCGACGATCGCCTTGATGACGCCGGTCTCGGGTTTGACCCAGTCGGCGAAGATGTCGGGGACGGCGTCCATGGGGGCGTGGTGGGTGATCCACGGGTTGGTGTCGATGCGGCCGGCGGCGATGTGGTCGATGATCCGGGGGAAGTCGGAGGAGCGCGCGTTGCGCGAGGCCATCAGGGTGAGCTCGCGTCGGTGGAGGACGGGGGCGTGCGGGAGTTCCAGAGGCGTCTGCGTGATCCCGACGTAGACGATGCGCGCGCCGTGCGCTGCGAACTCCATCGCGCGGACCATGGATCGGGCGTTGCCGGTGGCGTCGATGACGACGTCGGCCATCTGGCCGTTGGTGAGGTTGGCGAGGGCGGTGAAGTCGGAGTCGTCGCCGCGGGCGAGGATGGTGTGGAGGACGTGGAGGCGGTTGCGGACGAAGTCGAGTCGGGAGGCCTGGATGTCGAGGACGACGGTCTGGGCTCCGGACAGCCGGGCGAACTCGACGACGGACAAACCGATGGGGCCGGCGCCGATGACGAGGACGGTCTCACCCGGCTTGGGCTGGGCGCGGTCGACGGCGTGGCAGCCGATGGCGAGGGTTTCGACGAGGGCGGCCTGGTCGTGGGAAAGGGCGTTGGCGGGGTGCAGCTTTCGCGCCGGGAGGATGATTCGCTCGGCGAGGCCGCCGTCGCACATGACGCCGAGCGTCTGGTGCTTCATGCAGCAGTTGGTGAGGCCGCGTTTGCAGGCGTAACACTGCTGGCAGTTGATGTAGGGCTCGACCGAGCAGCGGTCACCGGGTTGGAGATGGGTGACGTCGGGGCCGACGGCGAGGATCTCGACGCCGAGCTCGTGTCCGGGAATCCGGGGATACGAGAAGAACGGCATCTTGCCGAGGTACCCGGAGAGGTCGGTGCCACAGATGCCGACGCGATGGACGCGCACGAGGGCTTCACCGGGTCCGGGGGGCAGGGGTTCCGGGATGTCGAGACGGACCCAGGACAGGGGTTTTTCGAGTTGGAGGGCCTTCATGGGGAGATTTCAGTTGTTCTCGGGGAGGCCTTCCTTGTGGCCGAGGTTCTTGACGGGGGCGAAGAGGGCGAGGACTTCGGCGAGGAGGTCGGCGTCGACGGGTTGGGAGAGCCAGTTGGCCCAGCGTCGGATGTTCTCGGGGTTGGCGGAGCCGGCGATGGTGGTGGTGATGTCGGGATTGGTGCAGGAGTACTGGAGGGCGAGTTGGGCGATGTCGACGCCGCGGTGGGCGCAGAGTTGGGCGGCGGCGCGGGCGGCGGCCTTGACGGACTCGGGTTCCTTCAGCCAGGCGGGGAGGGGCGCGTTGGTGAGGAGGCGGGCGCTGAACGGACCGGCGTTCATCACCCCGATGCCCTTGGCCTTGAGGTAGGGCACGGTTTCCTCGGCGAAGCGGGTGTTCTGGAGCGTGTATTGGTTGTAGCTGAGCACGCAGTCGACGTCGGCCTGGTCGGCGATGAAGCGGAAGATCTTCTGGGGGTACCCGGAGAAACCAATGAAGCGGATCTTGCCGGCGGCCTGGGCGCGTCGCATGGCCGGGATGGTCTCATCGACGATCTGCTGCATGGGGACGAACTCGATGTCATGGCAGAGCATGATGTCGAGGTGGTCGGTGCGCAGGCGGTGGAGGCTGACGTCGATGGATTCGGCGACGCGGCGGGCGGAGAAATCGAAGTGCTGGAGGTCGTATCGGCCGAGCTTGGAGCACAGGGTATAGGACTCGCGGGGGACATCGCGCAGGGCGACCCCAAGGAGGACCTCGCTCATGCCGCGGCCGTAGAACGGGGAGGTGTCGATGAAGTTGAGACCGACGTCGAGGGCGACGCGGACGCTCTGGATGGCCTCGTCGAGGGTGACGGAGCGGAACTCCTGCCCAAGGGAGGAGGCACCGAAACCGAGGACCGGGAGCTGCAGGCCGGTGCGGCCGAGGAAACGCTTTTGCATGCGTGAAACCGGAGGATTGGAATCGGGAGGGACGGTGCGGGTGGCGTTGTGTGGCGATCAGCCGATGAAGAGCGGGCGGAGGTGTCGGCGGTAGAGGTTGTCGGTGACGTTGCGTCCGACGATCTCGGCGTTTTGGTCGAGGAGGTCGAGGTAGCGCTGCCCCTGCTTGGCGGCGAGCTTGAAGGAGACGTGGATGAGCTGGCGGAAGCCGCTGTGGAAGTGCGGGTCCGCAGGCTCGTGGCGCAACGCGGCGGCGAAGCGTTCGCCGTCCCAGCCGTTGACCTCGTCGGGTGAAGGCAGGCGGGAGCGGTCGATGTCGATGACGGAGGCGTACGGGGCGCAGAGTTCGTCGACGTGGTCGAGGGCGTAGAGGTAGATCTCGCGGGCGAACGCGAGTCCGGCGCCACCGGATTCGGCGAGGCCGATGACCTCTTCGAGCCACGTGGTTCCGGCGGTCTTCAGGTGGACCCCGGCGCCCGTGCGCTTGAGGGCGCGTCGGATGATGGGATAGAGCGAGAACTTGTCGGAGCCGGAGTGGACGCTGAGCTTGAGGTTGGTGGGGAGGCCGTAGCGGGCGACGGCCCAGGCGATGACGGCGAGGTCGTCGTTGAATTCGCGTTCGAACTGGGCGAGGTCACCGACGTAATCCACGCCCTTGTTGAACCGGCCGGTGAACTTCGGCGCGATGGTCTGGACGGGGACCTTTTCGTCGGCCAGGGCGGCGAGGATCACGGCGAGGGCCGGGGGCGTCTGGGGTTCATCGGTCTCGTCCATGGAGACTTCGGCGATGAAGTTGCCCGCACCCTTACTCGCCTCGATGTGGCGGTAGATGCGGCCGGCTTCGGCGATGGCCTGGAGGAAGCGCGTGGCGTAGCGTGCGATCTCGTCGCGGGTGGTGCAGATGGGTTCGGTGGTGCCGGGGATGGCGACGGTGCCGACGAGTTCGGGGTGGCGGTTGATGAAGGCGTCGACCTGACCGGATTCCGGCGCGCGGCCGATGCTGTCGGCGACGTCGATGGTGAAGAAGTCGGAGTGGGGCAGGAAGCGGTCGACGGTCTCGAGGCGGATGTGGTCGGCGTCGACGTGCCACGAGTGTTTCCAGTCGAGGGCCTTTACGGCGGCCTGGGCGGCGGCGAGGACGGAGGCGGGTTCGGATCCGATGAAGGTGTGTTCGCGGTTGGACTTGTTCCAGACGGGGACGACGGGGAAGCCGTCCTTGGTGATCTGGGCGCAGGCCTGGAGTTGGGCCTTGGCCTGGTGGGCGAAGCGGTCGCCGGTGCCGATGGAGTAACGTGCGAGTTGAAGCATGGAAGGTGTGGCGTGGGGTGGGGTAGGGGTCAGTGGAAAATGGTTGCGAACGGGCGCGGCGAAGGGAGGTGGAAGCCTCCGGCGGAACGGATGCGGGCGGGCAATGCGGTGCGGAGCTGCGTCGGTGTCATGTGCGCGGCAACGAGTCGTTTTCCCCTTGGTGTGGGGTATTGCGGGCGCGGGTTCAACCGGCGTTTTTGGGAAGGGTGGGTCTCAAGCGATTCGGACACGGTTCCAAGAACAGCCCGATGCGGGGTGGCGATGTCCTCATCGCCTTTGGATTTTGCGTCGGAACGGCGACGAGGACGTCGCCTCCCGTTCGTAGCTGACGAGGTAACGAGGCAGGTCTCGGGCTTCAAACTTGCCTCTTCAGACTTAAAACTTGGTACTCCTTCCACAGCCTCCTCACGTCGGCTGCTACGATCGATGCACGAAGAGGGGCGTCTCAAGTCGGGGCGGGTTCGTCCTGATCCATCCAGCGCAGGAGGTCTTCGGCGAGTTCGCCGATGAGGTTGGGGACCGGCAGCGGGTGGCCGTCGAGGGAGAGGATCGGGACGATGCCGAGGGTGCTGAGGGTGAGGAACGCGCCGCGGGATTGGCGGAGGGCGTCGATGGGGGCGCGGGTTTCACGGAGGTTCAAGCCGCGGGCGGCGAGGAGCGGACGCAGGCAGGCGGCGGTGATTCCGGGGAGTGCGGGGGCGTCGGGCGGCGGGGTGTGGACGGCGTCGGCGTCGAGCCAGAAGAGGTTTCCGGAAGTGGCTTCCGTCACGCAGCCGTCGGTATCGAGCAACAGGGCTTCATCGGCACCGGCGGCCTCGGCTTCGGCGCGGGCGACGACCTGGAGAAGTCGGGAACCGTGTTTGGCACTGGAGAGGGGATCGGCGGCGGCGAGGCGGAATCGGCTGGTCCGGAGGTGCCACCCGGGATGTGGCGCGTTGGCGGGTTCGGTGGGGTGCCAGGTCAGGATGCGGTTCGGCGACTGGGCGCCGCGCGGCGAGTACCCGCGGCGTCCGACGCCCCGGGTGACGGTGAGGCGGACGGCGCCGTGGAGGGCATGATTGGCGGTGAGGAGGGCGGCGAGGGCTTCAGTCCACTGGGCGTGGGAGAGTCCGGGGGTGATCCCGGTGAGGGCGGCGCCGGCGTCGAGTCGATCGAGGTGGGCCTGCCATTGGAAGGGGTGGCCGTTGCGGATGGGAATGGTTTCGAAAAGGGAGTCCCCGTAGAGGACGGCGCGATCCAGCACGGGAAGGACGGCCTCGGATTCCGGGAGGAGCCGCCCGTTGAGCCAGGCGATGGGAGGGGTCATGGCAGGGCGGGAACAGGGGCGGGTTGGCAGCCGAAGACGGCGAACAGGCCGCGGGCCTTGGCGAAGGTTTCGTCGAGTTCGGCCTCAGGGATGGAGTCGGCGACGATGCCGGCCCCGGTGTGGAACCACGCGTGGCGTTGGCGGACCACGGCGGAGCGGATGGTGATGCTCAGTTGGCTTTCGCGGTTGAATCCGAGATAGCCGAGGCAGCCGCAGTAGGGGCCGCGCGCGACGGGTTCGAGTTCGTCGATGATCTCCATGGCGCGGAGCTTGGGCGCGCCGGTGATGGATCCCCCGGGGAAGCAGGCAGCGAGGGCGTCGAGGTGGGACAGTCCGGGGCGGAGCCGGCCTTCGACGGTGGAGACCAGGTGCTGGACCTGGGCGAAGGCTTCGAGGCGGAGGAGGTCGGGGACACGGACGGAGCCGAACTCGGCGACGCGGCCAACGTCGTTGCGAAGGAGGTCCGTGATCATGACGAGTTCGGCGCGCTCCTTTTCGCTGGCGAGGAGTTCGGCGGCGAGCTGTTGGTCGGCTTCCGGGGTGGCACCGCGCGGGCGGGTGCCCTTGATCGGGCGGGTGACGATGTGGTTTCCGCTGAGGCGGAGGAAGAGTTCCGGCGAACTGGAAAGCAGGGTGAAATCACCGCAGTCGAGGGCGGCGGCGAAGGGCGCCGGTGAGGATTGGAGGAGGGACTCGAAGAGGTCCCAGGCGGGGGCGGTGACGGGGAGGTCGAAGCGCTGGGCGAGGTTGACCTGATAGATGTCGCCGGTGTGGATGTAGGCCTGGGCGCGTCGGACGGCGGCGGTGTAGAAGGCTCCGGGAAGGCTGGAGCGCGGCGAGTGCGGGTTCGCCGGAATGGGAGGGGCTGGGCGGGGAACAGGCGCGTTCAACCGTTCGGACCACCAGCCCAGTTCGCGTGCGGCGCGTTCGGGAGACCGGGTGCCGTCCATCGCGAGTCCGGTGGCGACCACCCAGGTCTGGTCGAGTTGGTGATCGAACACGACCAGCGAGCCATGGAAGCCGAGGTGGCAGTCGGGCAGTTCGAGATCGTTGACGGCGAGTCGACGCAGGGAGGGTTCGAGGAACTGGTTCAGTTCGTATCCGAAGTAGCCGAAGAGGCCGCCCAGCGGAAAGGGGAGGTCAATGTCGTCCGGCATCTCGAACCGTCCGAGGAGCGGGGCGAGAAGCCGCCAGGGATCGCCGAACTGGCGGTCGACGGCGCCGGTGGCGTCCATGGTCTCGCAGCGGGAACCATGGCTGCGGAAGGTGAGGAGGGGACGGGCTGTGACCAGGGAGTAGCGCGCGGAGTGGACGCCGGAGCAGGCGGTGCGCAGCACGAGACGACCGGGCTCATGGCGGAGGAGCCGGCCGAGGGACTCGGGGGTGTGCCGCGTGGGCACGGGCTGGACGATGGGACGCATGATGGCGGCGACCGTGGGGCACGCTTCGTTGTCGTCGTGGACGACGTCAAGCGCGGATACCATATCCTGCGCGGGGGACATCTTGACCCTGACTCTGGCTGGAACGGGGTGGCGATGTCCTCATCGCCGTTGGGAGGGGCTTCGGAGGGGCGACGAGGACGTCGCCGCCCCGTCCGTAGCTGACGAGGTAACGAGGCAGGTCCCGGCCTTCAAACGTGTCTCTTCACACTTCGAAGTTGGCACTCCTTCCACAGCCTCCTGACGTCGTCTGCTACGTTCCAGGTTGCGGGGCTTCAGGCGAAGGTGAGCCAGCAGCCGCCGGCGACGCCGAGGATGCCGCCGATGACCGAGGCGCGCGTGGGGCGTTCGCCATTGAGGGCCCAGGAGAGGGGGATGACCGCGAGGGGCGTGAGGGCGGTGATGGCCATGACGATGCCGGTGGGATGGTTGGCGAGGGCCCATTGGTAACAGGCGACGCCCAGGGAGGGACCGGAGAGGGCGTTGGCGAGGATCCAGGGAGAGGCGGCCCGCCAGTTGGGATGGGTTGAAGCGGTGCCGGCACCCTGCTGCCTGCGTTGCCACAGCCACCAGAGGGCGATGAAGAACACGCCCGCCCAGATGCGTTGGTAGGCCACGCTGAGGCCGTCGATGGGTTGGCCGGCGGCCCGCGCGAGCTGCGTGCCGTGCCGGCTGAGGACGGCGCCCCAGGCTTGCCCGGCCGCGGCAACCACGCCCAGCGCCAGGGCCGCCTTGCCCGGGGATGGAGTGGAGGCATCGGGTTTCGCCGTGGGACGAAGGGCGATGACGACCCCGGCGAGGATGACCGCGATGGCGAGGAGCTTGCCGAGGGAAAGTTCGGTGCCGAGCCAGAGCCATTCGGTGAGCAGGCCGATAGGCACGGACAGGCACTGGACCATCAGGCTGGTCAGTTGGGCTCCAAGTCGGGGCAGGGCGATGAAGATGGCGGTGTCGCAGATTCCGAAGCCGATCAGGCCACTGACGAGGAACCATCCGAGGGAAGGTCCTGATAACCCGGCGCCCCAGCCATGGGCGTAGACCCCGAGCAGGAGCGTAGCCAGGAGGATCCGGACCAGACTGGCGTTGTTGGGGCCGAGGTGATGGATGGACTGCCGTGCCGCCACCGAGGAGGTGGCGAACAGGCCCATCGCGAGGAGGGCGGGGAGCATGGATGGACCCTCAGAGCAGGGTGGCGTGCTGGCCGGCAGTCGTCGTCAGCCGACGCATCCGTTTCACTGCGGCGGTGAGGCTGGGCTTTCCGAACAGGGCGGTCCCGGCCACGAAGGTGTCGGCGCCGGCCCGGGCGCACTCGACGGCGGTGGTGTCATTGATGCCGCCGTCCACCTCGATGCGGTACTTGAGCCCGAGTTGGCGGCGCCAGGTCTCCACCTGCTGGATCTTGGGAACGCATTCCTCGATGAACGGTTGGCCGCCGAAGCCCGGATTGACGGTCATGATCAGGACCAGATCGACCTTGGAGAGGTAGGGTTTCACCTCCGCGATGTGGGTGGGTGGATTCACGGCGATGCCCACCTTCTTTCCGAGCGAGCGGATCTTCCAGAGGAGGGGAGTGACCTGGGCGCCGAGTTCGACGTGGATGGTGATGCTGTCCGAGCCAGCGGCGGCGAACGGTTCGAGGAGGATCTCCGGCTTCGAGCACATCAGGTGCACGTCGAGGGTGCGCTCGAAATGAGGGCGTACGGCCTTCACCACCTGCGGTCCGAAGGAAATGTTGGGCACGAAATGCCCATCCATGATGTCGAGATGCAGCCACTCGGCCCCCGAACGATGTGCCCGGGCGGCTTCGTGGCCGAATCGGGCGAAATCGGAGGCGAGGAGGGACGGCGCAATGATCACGGCCGGCGAGGGTAGCGACGGATGGCCGGCGCTCCAGTCGGAAATGGATTCGGGGAATGCTGCCTCGGATAGAGCCCGGGGCAGCATCCGAAGAGTTCGTGGAAGGCGGTGCTGAAGTGGGAGAGGCTGTTGTAGCCCACCTCCAGCGCCGCTTCTGTGACGTTGCACTTTCCGGTGCGGAGCAGATCTGCGGCGCGTTCGAGTCGGATGCGCCGCAGGTACTGCTGCAGGGTCATCCCGGTGGCGGCCGAGAACTGACGGCTGAGGTAGAACGAGCTGCATCCGACCTGGCGGGCGAGTTCCTCGAGGGAGGGAGGGTTGGCCAGATTGGCGCCGAGGATGGATCGGGCGCGTCCGACGCGTTCCCGGGCGGCCCGTTGGGCGCGGGTGCAGAAGAGGTCGCCCTCGGCGGGACGGAAGAACAGGAGCGCGGCGGTTTCGAGCGCCTTGCATTGGAACCAGACGCCTTGGGCCGGCTGAAACACCGGACAATGGCGGAGGCTGTCGACGAGTGGCAGCAGGGTGGCGCCCATGGGTTCGATGGGGGCGACGCCGCTCTCCGAGCGGGTGCCCGCGATGACCTCGGCGACGAGGGGATGGAGGTGTTCGGCTGCGCGGGCGAAGTGACGGATCAGGAAGTCCCGGGAGAATTCGATGGTGATGAAGCGGTGGCGGATGGAAGGACGTCGCACGGCGGTCAGGCCGGGACGTCCCTGATAATAGAAGGCGGCGGTTCCCGGCCCGAGCACGCTGGGCTTGGCGCCGGACTGGACCTCGCCGGCACCCTCGAGGTTCAGGCAGACCTCGACGCTTCCCGGGTGGAAGCTGCGCGCCCAATCAACAGGAACGCTGGTTTTGAAGTCATGCCATTCGAGACTGAATCCGAGATCCCCGAACCTCCCGAACAGGGGACGCCAACCAGCGCCGACGTGCGTCCACGCGGGAGCCTCCGCGAACACCGACAGGCGGTTGGATCCGGCGGTGGGACTGAAGCGGCCGGTGGCAGGTGGGATCACGATTTCAGGTGCCGCGGTGCGATGATTCTCGCCGGAA